>OBJA01000030.1_pt1 | contig 149612 bp, 113 predicted proteins | sample 1519751 | NCBI WGS metagenome assembly OBJA01 (sample SAMEA3881238, study PRJEB22517) | soil metagenome | biome: lake sediment; feature: soda lake sediment; material: sediment, water from around vicinity | place: India | collected 2013-12-23 | depth 3 m
GCCACGCTCTGGATGACAGTTGCCGATAAACTGGGTGCACTTGGAGGGGGTGAACTGCTGGAAAGAGCAGGCATTTCAAATACATTTATGATTTATGGGGCTGCATATCTGGTACTTGTTTCCATTGGCAGCATATGGATGGTATTTCCTTCTGAAGGGTGGCTCCCGCCGGGTTTTGTCCCTGTTCAGCCAACCAGCTCAACAGCAGCAGGCACTGAAAACTTCAGCAGCAGGGAAATGCTGACAACGCCGCAGTATTACCTCATCCTGCTCACCTTCACTTTCAGTGCTGCAGCCGGGTTGATGAGCATTGGGCTGATGCGGCTCTGGCCCCAGGAAGCACTGATGAAATCGGGATTAACTGCCGAAACTGCCGGGGCTGCTGCTACAATGGCCATGGCCGTATTTTTTGCCCTCTTCAATGGCCTGGGACGTATCCTGTGGGGCATGTTCAGTGACAGGATTGGAAGAAAGAAGGCAATCATACTGATGATGGCCAGCCAGGGCATCTTTGTGATTCTCTTTCAATGGATGGCAGGCAACATCATCACCCTTTACCTTTTTGCCATTCTGATAGGGTTTAATTTCGGAGGCAATTTTGCTCTTTTCCCCACAATAACAGCTGATACCTTTGGAACAAAATACATTGGCCAAAACTATGGCTGGGTATTTCTGGCCTATGCTTTTGGCGGAGTCTTCGGACCAGTAATGGGAGGCCGGCTGGGTGACATGAACAACTTTCCGCTTGCCTTTACAGTTTGCGGTATACTTTGTTTCATCGCAGTAATAACCATCGGTTTTGTTACTCCTGCTGAAAAGAAACACCATTTTGTTCATGGAGCCGCACCGGGGATCAGTCATGGGTAAAGGCCTGTCTTCCAGATCAGGACATCAGGTTCAGTTCAATTCCTCCAGAATCGGCATCAGAGGGTATTCCTCTGGTATCAAATAATGTTGTCAAACAGTTTTTTACAATGCTGTTTTTAAACATAAAACCACTAGATTAAGCCTGCGATATTAGCTTAATCATTTGAAAACAAGCACCAACGATATTGATTTGGAACTTTTTAAGAAAGACTGGAAAAATTTTATAACCTGATTTTTTTTCCTGATTTTTATAGTCAGTTAAATAAATCATTGATGAAGGAATTTCACATGACGAAAACTTAAAAAATCATAACGATGGCCATCAAGAAATTAGACAGCATTTTCAAGCCGAAGCGCATTGCCTTGATCGGAGTTTCCAATAATCCAAACAGTGTTGGAGGGATTACCCTGCGCAACCTTGTGGGGGGTGGTTACAACGGGGTTGTTTACCCGGTGAATCCAAAGCGAGAAGCTGTATTTGGCATTCCCTGCTATCCTGATGTAAAAAGCCTGCCGAAGGTACCCGATCTGGCAGTGATCATGACAGCAGCCAAAACGGTTCCGCTGATTGTCAGAGAATGCGGCGAGGCAGGTATCCATGGCATCATCATTATGTCGGCCGGTTTCAAGGAGGCAGGCGAGGAAGGGAAAGCACTTGAAGCACAGGTAAAGGAAGAAAAGTCAAGGTTTCCCGATATGAGGGTCATTGGCCCTAACTGTCTGGGCATACTGGTCCCGGGGTTAAGCATGAACGTAAGTTTTGCCAACGGGATGCCTGAAAAGGGGCATGTGGCCTTCATCTCACAATCGGGCGCCCTATGTACATCGGTTCTTGACTGGGCCTATGAATCACATATCGGGTTCTCCTACTTTGTATCGATAGGTAACTCGATGGATGTAAACTTTGGAGATCTGATTGATTATTTCGGCCAGGATCCAAGTACAAGATCGATTGTTTTATATGTTGAATCGCTTACGAATGCCCGCACTTTTATGTCGGCAGCACGTGCCTTTTCACGTGAAAAACCCATTATTGTATATAAATCGGGAAGGTTTCCCGAATCGGCAGCAGCTGCTGCCTCGCATACAGGGGCACTTGCATCGGAAGATTCCATTTATGATGCAGTATTCCGCCGTGCTGGACTGGCAAGGGTATATGATTTCGGAAATATATTCGACTTTACTGACCTTGTAGGGAGGAAGCGGATCCCGAGAGGCAACAGGCTTGCCATTGTGACAAACGCAGGCGGACCAGGAGTAATGGCAACCGACTCGCTCATCTCATGGGGAGGGAAACTTGTAACCCTTTCTGAGGAGACCATGCAAAAACTCAACGACTACCTGCCGCCGTTCTGGTCGCATGGAAACCCTGTCGACGTCCTGGGGGATGCAACACCCGAACGCTTTGCCAGGGCAACGGAGATAGTGCTCGAGGATGAACATGTTGATGCAGTGCTTGTACTGCTTACACCACAGGCAATGACAGCACCCACAGAAACCGCTGAAGCGATTGCCGACATGGCGTCGAAAACTTCAAAAACAATTATGGCGGCATGGCTTGGAGGAGCAAGCATGCGCGATGGCATACAGGTTTTCAACAGGGCAGGCATTTCAAATTATCCCACTCCTGAGCAGGCTATCAGGGCATTCATGACCCTTTCACATTACGCAAAAAACCTGGAAATGCTTTTTGAAACCCCAAGGGAGGTCCCTGTATCATTCCAGTATGACAGGAATGAGCTGCGAAAGAAATACCTGAAGGAGATATTCCCAAAGGCGAAGATTCTCAATGAAGATGATTCAAAAATGCTTGTCAATGATTATGGTATTGACACGACACATCCCACACCTGCTTACAATGAAGATCAGGCCGTAGAAATCTCGCAGAAAAAAGGGTACCCGGTTGTGCTTAAAATATATTCGCCCGACATCACCCATAAATCAGATGTCGGTGGCGTTGCCTTGAACATCAAGGATGATGAAATGGTAAGAGCCACATTCAGGAACATGGTAAAAACAGCTGCCGAAAAACGTCCGGACGCAAAGATTGAAGGTGTTACAGTACAAAGGATGGTTGATACAAAGGATGCGGTGGAACTGATACTTGGAACTAAAAAGGATCCTGTTTTCGGCACCGTAATGCTTGTAGGTATGGGAGGGACAAGTGCTGAGCTCTTTAAGGATAAACGGCTCGAGTTTCCGCCGCTGAATGAAAGCCTTGCCCAGCAGATGCTTGAGTCACTCCAGATTTACCCGCTGCTGGAAGGTTACAGGGGTGCACCCAGGAAAAATATTGAAAAACTGATAGAAGTGCTCATTCGCATGTCGTATCTGGCAGCCGATTATCCGGAGATTAAGGAACTTGATATCAATCCGCTGATTGTAACCCCAACCGATGTGATTGCACTTGATGCACGTATTGTTGTCGATGAGCAGGTGATGTCGCAACCGGTGAAGGAATATTCACACCTGATACTGAGGCCCTACCCCGAAAGCTTGGAAAAAGAGGTTAAACTAAAGGATGGTTCTCCTGTTCTGTTAAGGGCAATCAAACCCGAAGATGAACCGATGTGGCTTGAGTTGCTTACAAGTTGTTCGAAGGAAGCCATATACCACAGGTTCAGGTATGATTTCTACTTCGATTCACATGAAGTGGCAACACAGTTCTGTTTTATTGATTATGACCGCGAAATAGCAATTGTTGCCGAAGTGGAAGATGAAGGGAGGAAAAAGCTGATTGGAGTGGGAAGACTTATAGCTGATCCCGATGTGGAGGTAATGGAATATGCCGTTTTGATTACCGATGCATGGCAGAAAAAGGAACTGGGATATATACTCACTGAATATTGCATGGAAATTGCAAAGAACAGGGAAATAAAAAATCTCGTAGCTGAGACTACACGTGACAATAAACCTATGATTTCAGTATTCAGGAAACTGAATTTCAAAATCAGGTTTAATGAAGATTCAACGGTATCGGTGCGCAAGGATTTGGTAGAAGATTAACTGTTAAACCTGAAAAGATACGCTTCCTTCAATTTTAGAAACTGCAGGGAGTTTTGTGAACAGGCAGATGGATTTTGAAAAAGTTGAGCAGGCTGTTAAACTAATCCGGAAATCGAAATACATGGTTGCCTTTACAGGTGCCGGAGTTTCAGTTGAAAGCGGTATCCCGCCTTTCAGGGGAACTGGGGGTATCTGGAATACAACCCATCCCGTATTTCTGGAAATTGATTTCTTTAGAAAAAAGCCATTGCAGTCATGGAAAAAGATAAAGGAAATCTTTTATGACAGGCTTGGTGATGCCGAACCAAATCTGGCACATGAAGTCCTTGCCGCAATGGAGCAGCGAAGTTTTCTTGAGTCAATCATTACGCAGAACATCGACCACCTGCACCAGAAGGCAGGCAGCAAACATGTTTATGAACTGCATGGAACATACAGGCAACTAGTATGCACTGCATGTGGTTCGGAATATGATTTAAGCTTTGCCGATTTGAATTTTCTTCCGCCCACCTGCTTTGTGTGTAAAGGAATACTTAAACCTGACATGGTATTTTTCAATGAACCTATACCGGCATTTGCAAAAAAAAGGTCATTTGATGAAGCACTGAAGAGTGACCTTCTGCTTATCATCGGGACAAATGCTGAAGTGCTTCCTGCAGCAGAAATACCCGCTATTGCCAAAAGAACAGGAGCAAAAATCATCGAGATTAATATCACCCCTTCGCACCTGACAGAAACCGTGACCGATGTTTTTCTCCAGGCCAGGGCCACCGATGCAATGGGTAAAATAGCGGAATTGCTGTACCTTTAGCTGAGTCAGCCAAATCCATTGGTTGCAGTTTATTCAAAACGGAGCGGCATAGGCTGGGTGGGCCTGAAGTTATAGAAATCCTTCTTCATTTGCTCTTCTATAAGAAACCCCACGAAACTCATATCAGAGGGTGGGAAAGGATAAAAAGCCAGTCTCATCTGGAAAGTTTTAAAAACCAGTGATTCATTATGCAGCCTCATCCCCAGTCCCACACCGGAATAATAGTTTCCTGCAAAAACCGGTTGCCGGTTAGAGGCTACGATTCCCATATCGGCAAAACCAAAAGTTGCCATGTTAAACTTATAAAACTCCTGACGCAGGAAAAGGACGTATTCCATATTAAAACTCAGCCGTTGCTTGCCTGTAACCGTTTTGCTTGAGAATCCCCTGATGTGGTCATCCTTATTCAGAAAAAGTTCTTCAATTTCAAACCTGCGAATACCAAGCAGATAGTTTGTCCGAAGGAATAGCCTGAATCTTTTTCTGCCTGCGTCAACCCTTCGTGAAATGTAATTCATGCCGGCTTGAATCTGCCCTTGTTCATAGCTGTTATCTTTAAAATACCCCCCAATTCCACCCGAAAGATAAAGATAGCCTTGCCGCTTGACCAGCAGGTTACCATTCGACATAAAAATATGAGCGTAATGCCTGTTTCCGAATTCATTGACATCATAGCCATATACAAGCTCATTTTTAAATCCTTCGGGGATATCTTCAGTAATGCCATAACTGTATACCAGCTGGTCCTGGATATAAAAGCGCTGTGAAATAGTGAGCCCTGTCAGGTAAAATGTGTTGTTGGAGAAATATTGAGTGCTCCCGGGCGATGGCTCAGGACGTTCATAAAATGTGTTATTGTATAAACCGGCTGACAACACCAGCTGGAAATTTTGAATGTGGTTTGGGCGCATCTGGAAACTGCGGGCTCCCCAGGCACTAAAATATGACAGGTTCATTGGGAAGTCAGTCTTTACCGGATGGTCTTCATAAATACGCTCAGTCCGGAACATTCTCATTGCAGAACCTCCAAAGCCCCATTTAATAGAGTTTGTAATAAACGGTTTATCAACTATCAGACTAAATCCTTCACGCCTGTATGTGTTCATATAACCCGCAGCGATATCAAGAAACCTTCCGCTGATGTTGGTAATTTTGTAGAATGTTTCAAGCCCTGTATAGGGCTGCCTGTTAAGATGCCCTACAAAGCGGAACGACACTTCATGCCCTATCCCAAAGATATTCTGGTTATAAAGTTCGAGAGCTGCTGAACTGATTCCGTTGACCGACCCTGTGACACCCAGCGGAAACCGATCTTTTGTAATCACATATACCTTTACAAGCCCTTTGTACAGAGAATCCTGTTCAATTATAAAACGCACATCCTGTATGTACCTCAACGATCTGATAATACGTTCGTTTTCATACATCAGTTCAGGGTCAAGGAAATCACCAACCTGAAAAAGCAGCATCTTCTCTATGGTTTTGGTACCGGTTGTAAAATGTATGGCATTGCCGGTTTTTTCAATAAACGACCGGGCAGTGCGCGATGTATCGGCAAGTGTAGGCCCAAATGCTTCAAGTGTATTGATATGTATTTCCGATATCATCTTCCCTTCCATCTGGGAATAATAACCATATGCAGTAGAGTCAGCAGAAGATGAACGTGATGAAATCAGAAAGTCGTACAACAGGCTGGTAATCGTATTCTGCTTGGCTTTAGACTGCAGACTGTCATAGAAGGTTTCATATTTTTCCTGCTTGACATTGGCAATGGAATCTTTTTTATCAGTCTGGGCATATACAGTCTGAGACAGTATGACAGATACCATCATAAAAAGCATTTTCTGAAGAATGAAACTGCCTTTTAATTTCTCAAGACCCTTAATTTTCAAAACTCCTGTGGTGGTTAAATATTTTCTGAAAAATAATGATTTTCAATTCTTCAATGTGATGTAAGCGTTGTTAATTTTAGTTAATGCAAAACTATAAACAGTCCAAACAGCATGATAATACTGCAATAGGGCAGTTTTTTTATCGTTTTTATCTTACGCGACATATAAGCCTTTAATTTTATACTTTTGCCGGGTGAGAAAATTATATCAGATATATAAACGAAATATATACGGAGTTATTGGTACTCTTGTGTTTCACATCTTGCTGGTATCTGCTTTTCTTCTTGCAGAAGTAGATATTAAGGGAAATCCTCAGGAAGAAGCATTTCTAATAGAGTTACCAGAGTTACCTCCCGAACCTGATATACCACAAGAGGAACAAGCACAGCAGGAGTCAGAACCTGTCACAAGTGAGGCCTCTTCCCCTTTGAATGAAAGCCGCAGCAACAGAACAACCATAGCCTCCAACAGGTTGGCAAAAAACGATAAATTTTTTGATGAGGATTACATGCGTGAACTGCAGGATGCCCAGAAACTTGTGTCGGATGTTAACAATCAGCTGGCAAAAGAAAAAGTGAATTGGGAAGATATTAAAATGCCTGAGCAAACCACAGATGGTATGGATCCTGATTCAATAAGCAATACCATTTACACCGGCGAGAGCAATATTGTATATTACCTCGAGAACCGTTACCACAGAAGACTGCCCATTCCGGTATATCTTGCCCAGGGAGGAGGCAAAATCATAGTGGATATTACAGTGAACCGGCAGGGGACAGTCATTCAGGCAGAACCCCGGAAAACTCCAGGAGTAAGAGACGAACAGCTGTACCTTTATGCCAAAGCCGCTGCATCGCGCACGGTTTTTAATGCCGATCCAAAGGCACCGGAACCCCAGCGGGGCACAATACATTACACCTTCGTGGCTCAATGATCCAACAATAACCGACTTACCGTTAACATGATTTAACAAATCTAAGTTGCAGAAAATAAAAACAGTACTTATCTTTGTGTTACGTTTATTTTCATAAGTTTAGGTTTAGTTAGGTTAGTTAGTTTAATGAGAAAAGGATGGGTTGTTGAACCCATCCTTCTTTTATTTATAACCTATACAATTTATCTCCCACCCAGCTTCCAATTACTCCTCCAGAACCTTCTTTGGGACAAATACCAAATGATTTCCACATCTCCATTTTCTGATAATTTAGATGATTTCGGAAAGGAATTATGTATGTACATCTGAAGAAAATATAATACCCTCATATAAAAATTTAAATGTCAAACAATGCTATTTCTTATCTTTATAGTAACTTAGAATAATTTGTAAAAGTATTTCTGTCAAACATATTTAAAAAACAATATATTTAGCAGTGACAAAAGATAAAATAGGAAAAGGGTGCTACAACTTTTATTACAATCTTTTGTTTATTGTTGTGACAATTCAGGGAATTTTTCAACAGAATAAAATATAAAGGCATGTTTGATTTAGAACTGATTAAAAAGATTTATTCAGAACTTCCGCATAAAGTTGCCAAAGCAAGGGAAAAACTTGGGAGGCCTATGACTTATGCTGAAAAGATTCTTTATGCGCATCTTTTTGATGACAATAAACTGGATAACTACACAAGGGGCAAAGACTATGTGGATTTTGCTCCCGACAGAGTGGCCATGCAGGATGCAACAGCCCAGATGGCTCTTCTCCAGTTCATCAATTCAGGGAAGGAAACGACTTCTGTTCCTTCTACAGTGCATTGTGATCATCTTATACAGGCACAGGTTGATGGTAAAACTGATTTAAATGTCTCGTTTAACGTTAATAAAGAAGTTTTTGATTTCCTGCAATCTGTTTCAAATAAATACGGGATAGGCTTCTGGAAGCCTGGGGCAGGTATAATTCACCAGGTAGTGCTGGAAAATTATGCGTTCCCGGGAGGTATGATGATTGGAACAGATTCACATACACCAAATGCAGGTGGTCTCGGCATGATTGCCATAGGAGTAGGAGGAGCCGATGCTGTGGATGTAATGGCAGGTATGGCATGGGAACTCAAAATGCCCAAACTGATCGGCATTAAGCTTACAGGCAGACTTAGTGGCTGGACTGCCCCGAAGGATGTAATCCTTAAAGTTGCTGGAATCCTGACTGTAAAAGGAGGTACAGGTGCCATAATTGAGTATTTTGGTGAAGGTGCCGAATCCATGTCAGCCACAGGCAAAGGAACCATATGCAATATGGGAGCAGAAGTGGGTGCAACGACCAGTATCTTCAATTATGATGAAAGCATGGAGCGTTATCTTTCTGCCACCGGAAGAAGTGAAGTTGCAGCCATGGCCCGCGAACTGAAAGACATCCTATCTTCAGATCCGGAAGTGTATGAGAATCCGGAGCAATATTATGACCAGCTTATCGAAATTAATCTGTCAGAACTGGAGCCTCATATCAATGGGCCTTTCACTCCCGATCTGGCGACTCCTGTTTCCGAAATAAAAGGGATGGCTGAAAAACACGGGTGGCCTCTGGAGGTATCTGTTGGATTGATCGGAAGCTGCACCAACTCTTCTTATGAGGATATTTCACGGGCTGCTTCAATAGCAAAGCAGGCCGTAGTAAAAGGATTAAAAACAAAATCGGAATTTACAATTACACCTGGTTCAGAACAGGTAAGGTATACAATTGAAAGGGACGGATATATTCATATCTTCGAACAAATGGGCGGAAGGGTATTTGCAAACGCCTGCGGTCCGTGCATTGGTCAGTGGGCAAGACCAGGTGCCGAACGTAATGAAAAAAACACGATTGTACATTCATTTAACCGTAACTTTTCAAAACGAAATGACGGCAACCCCAATACCCATGCATTTGTAACTTCTCCTGAACTTGTTACCGCCCTTGCCATATCAGGCAGGCTTGATTTTAATCCGCTTCATGATACCCTTATAAATGAAAACGGAGAAAGCATTAAACTGGATCCCCCTACTGGGCATGAATTACCGGCAAATGGTTTTGAAGTAAAAGATGCAGGTTATCAGGCACCGGCAGCGGATGGCTCACATGTTTCTGTAAATGTTGACCCAAATTCCAACAGACTGCAGCTCCTCGAACCCTTTGCCCCCTGGAATGGAAAAAATATTGCTGGTGCCAGATTATTGATTAAAGCGGCCGGAAAATGTACAACCGACCATATTTCAATGGCTGGCCCCTGGCTGCGGTTCCGCGGACACCTCGACAATATTTCAAACAACCTGTTGATTGGAGCAGTGAATGCATTCAACAACGAATCAAACAAGGTAAAGAACCAGCTGACCGGAGAGTATGGTGAAGTGCCCAAAGTACAGCGGGTTTATAAACAATATAATATTCCTACAGTCATTATCGGTGACCATAACTATGGCGAGGGATCTTCAAGAGAGCATGCTGCAATGGAGCCCCGTCACCTGGGGGTTGTCGCAGTTATTGTAAAATCATTTGCCCGCATCCATGAAACGAACCTGAAAAAACAGGGGATGCTCGGACTTACCTTCGACAATGAAAATGATTATGACCTGATACAGGAAGATGATATTTTCAACTTTACCGACCTCGAATCCTTCGCACCGGGGAAACAACTTACTCTTGAAATTGTGCATGCTGACGGCACAAAGAACATCATCATGCTGAACCATTCATATAATGACCAGCAGATTGAATGGTTTAAGGAAGGCTCGGCATTGAATTTAATCAGGAAGCAGAACCAGGCATCCTGAATCAGCATCTTGTCAAAGTCATCAATGCTGCATGATGGACATGCCGGTATAAATGTATTATAACTTGTAAATAAATAAAATTGGTAATTTTTTAAAAAACAGAGAATGCAAAAAATAAAGGTTCAAAATCCTGTCGTTGAACTCGATGGTGATGAAATGACCAGGGTGATCTGGAATTTTATCAAGGAAAAACTTATCCTTCCATATCTTGATATTGATTTGAAATATTACGATTTGGGAATTGAACACCGCGATGCAACCAACGACCAGATAACAGTAGATGCTGCACATGCTATTCAGAAATATGGTGTAGGAGTAAAATGCGCTACAATTACTCCCGATGAAGCACGGGTAGATGAATTTGGATTAAAACACATGTGGAAATCACCCAATGGCACAATACGCAATATTCTTGGAGGCACAGTATTTCGTGAACCCATCCTTATCAACAATATTCCAAGGCTTGTCCCGGGATGGAAACAGCCAATCTGCATCGGCCGCCACGCCTTTGGAGATCAATACAGGGCTACCGATTTTGTAACTAAGGGAAGTGGAAAACTTACAATTACATTCACCCCCGATAACGGAAGCGAAACGATATCCCATGAAGTGTACCAGTTTGAGGGCGATGGTGTGGCCCTTGCCATGTATAATACCGACGAATCAATAACTGGTTTTGCACGCTCATGTATGAACCAGGCCCTGCTGAAGAAATGGCCTCTTTACATGTCTACAAAAAATACAATCCTGAAGAAATATGACGGGAGGTTTAAGGATATCTTCCAGGAGGTATTTGAAAATGAGTATAAGGATAAATTTAAAGAGGCAGGTATTACCTATGAGCACCGTCTCATTGACGATATGGTGGCAGCAGCAATGAAATGGGAAGGTGGTTTTGTATGGGCATGCAAGAACTATGATGGTGATGTCCAGAGTGACACCGTAGCACAGGGATTCGGTTCACTTGGACTGATGACCTCAACCCTTGTAACACCTGATGGCAAAACAATGGAAGCCGAAGCAGCACATGGTACGGTTACCCGTCATTACAGGGAGCACCAGAAGGGAAATCCCACCTCAACAAATCCCATTGCATCAATTTTTGCATGGACACGTGGCCTCGAATTCAGAGGAAAACTTGATAATAATGATCAGCTGATCAATTTTGCTAATACCCTTGAACAGGTATGTATTGAAACTGTGGAATCGGGTCAGATGACCAAGGATCTTGCGCTTATTATTCATGAAAAAGATTTAAAACCGGAACATTATCTGACAACTGAAAAGTTCCTTGAAGCCCTGGATGCAAATCTGCAAAAGAAACTGAACAGTTAAAATGAACAGAATAGAACTTATAAATGGCAAATTAAATGTACCCAATCGCCCCGTTATACCATTTATTGAAGGCGATGGTATTGGACGCGATATTACAGCCCCTTCACAAAAAGTGATTAATGCTGCTGTTGCAGAAGCTTATGGCAACAGCAGGCATATTGAATGGAAAGAAGTACTGGCAGGTGAAAAAGCATACCAGGCAACCGGAAATTACCTGCCAAGGGAAACAATAGAAGCTTTCAAACATTACCTGGTGGGCATCAAAGGCCCCCTGCAAACACCCGTTGGCGAGGGCATCAGGTCCCTGAACGTGGCACTGCGCCAGGTACTCGACCTGTATGTATGCCTGCGCCCTGTCAGGTGGTTCAAGGGTGTCCCCTCTCCTATCAGGTACCCCTCTCTTGTTGATATGCATATCTTCAGGGAAAATACCGAGGACATCTATGCCGGTATCGAATACATGATGGGGGAGGAAAATGCAGAAAAACTAAAGGATTTCCTGATAAATGAGCTGGGCGTAAGGAAAATTCGCTTCCCCGATACCACCTCATTCGGGATTAAACCCATCTCCAAAGAAGGTTCTGAACGGCTCATAAGGGCTGCCATTCTATATGCCACAGAACGGAAATTACCTTCAGTGACCCTTGTACATAAGGGCAACATCATGAAATTTACCGAAGGGTCATTTAAAGCATGGGGATATGATCTTGCTGAAACCGAATTCGGGGATCAAACATTCACATGGCGGCAGTATGATAAAATCAGAACTGAAAAAGGCAGGAAGGTAGCAGAAAAAGCTCTGGAACAGGCACTCAAGGAAGAAAAGGTAATCATCAAGGATGTCATTACCGATGCCTTCCTGCAGGAAACATTGCTTAAGCCCTACAACCATTCGGTGATAGCAACAATGAACCTCACGGGTGATTATATCTCTGACCAGCTGGCGGCCATGGTAGGCGGAATTGGTATCGCCCCGGGGGCCAACATCAATTCAACTTACGGTTATGCCATTTTTGAAGCCACCCACGGAACTGCTCCCGATATTGCCGGTACAGGGAAGGCTAACCCCGGCTCCCTGATCCTGTCGGCTGTGATGATGCTTGAGTATATGCAATGGTATGAAGCAGCCGAACATGTATATGATGCACTGGAGCATGTTTTTGCAAAGCGCAGGGTAACATCCGACCTTTATGCACAAATGGAAGGCGCCACTTTATTATCTACAGAGGAATTTGCAGATGAAATTATCAGACACATTCACTGATGAGAGTTAAATAAATCAAAAAAATAAACAGATGGAATACATTAAGTACCGCTTTTTTCAGAAAGCCAGCCAGTGCTCAAAGGAGTTTCAGCGCATAAAAAAAGAACATGCTGATAAAGTGATAGCCAAAGTAACACTCGGGCAGGTATTGTCAGGAATGAAAGGAATTCCTTTGCTCGTAACCGATACATCGAAGCTCGATCCCAATGAGGGGATCCGCTTCAAAGGATATTCAATCCCCGAACTGCGTGAAAAACTTCCCAAAGTATCACCCGATGGAGAACCACTGCCTGAAGGCCTTTTTTACCTGATGCTCATTGGTGACATCCCGACACAGGAAGATGTGATTAACCTTTCAAAGGACTTTGCTACCCGAGCCCATGTGCCGCAGCATGTGTTTGATGTGATTGATGCCCTCCCAAAGAACTCCAGGCCAATGACCCAGTTCAGTGCAGCCATACTTGCAATGGCAACTGAATCAATTTTCCAGAAAGCATACAGGGCAGGCGTAAACAAGAAGTACTACTGGGACTCAACATACGAGGATGTAATGAACCTGATTGCCCGGTTACCACATGTGGCAGCATACATCTACCGTCGCAATTTCCATAATGAAAAACATATTGAGCCAAATCCACGTCTCGACTGGGCCGGTAACCTGGCTCACATGATGGGATTTGATTCAGAAGATATCAGAAGGCTTTTCCGTCTGTATATGGTGATACATGCCGACCATGAAGGTGGAAATGTTTCGGCTCATACAGCACACCTGGTAGGCTCGGCACTGAGCAACCCATACTATTCATTTGCCGCAGCAATGACAGGGCTTGCAGGTCCGCTTCATGGTTTTGCCAACCAGGATGTAATCCACTGGATGTTTCAAATGATCGAAGACCTGGATACTGAGACACCTACCGATGAGCAGGTGGCAGAATATATAAAGCAAACACTCGAGGAAGGTCGTGTAATTCCTGGTTATGGACATGCTGTGCTGCGGAAAACCGACCCACGCTTTACAGCCCAACAGGAATTTGCTGAAAAGTACATCAAGGACGACCCGCTCGTTAACCTGGTCAACCAGCTCTACAGGGTTGTGCCCCCTATCCTGTCAAATATCGGAAAGATTCAAAACCCGTGGCCGAATGTTGATGCATTTAGCGGCTCACTTCTTTATCATTACGGAATTAAGGAATATACTTTCTATACCGTTTTATTCGGGGTTTCAAGATCCCTTGGAGTTTTGGCTTCACTCATCAATGACCGGGTATACGGAATGCCCATCGAACGGCCTACTTCCTATCCGCTTCACTGGTTCCGCGACCAGGTGGACAGCAACAGCAGTGGAAGAAAATGTTGAGAATTATAAAAAAGACCGGTCATCCCGGTTTTTTTTTGCTTTGTAAATAAAGGAACCATCAACTTCTTCAGTCAGGTTTATTGTAATCAGGCATTGGCACCATAAACAAATCAGCATCTCTAAGGGTTTTAGGATTGATTTTCCCCAGTTGGAATACATTTTAGTTTCATGTTCCGGTTAAAAACCCTACTTTAGATTTTTTGAATGCCAAATTACTGATTATGCGAAATTTTTACCTGTTAACTATTGCTATAGTATTCATTCTGCACACGACCATATCAGGCCAGAATATCAGAATTAACGAGTTTATGTCTTCAAATTCGGCTTCAATCGCCGATGATGACGGAGATTATTCCGATTGGATTGAACTATACAATGCCGGCTCCAGCAGTGTGAATATTGAAGGATGGGGACTGTCCGACAATCCTTCCAATCCGCACAAATGGGTTTTCCCCGAATATGTGATTCAACCCGGAGAACACCTCCTTGTATGGGCATCAGGTAAGGACCGGCGCCCGCAACCGGGTGAAAAGGTTAGTGGACTCCTTCATGAAATATATTACAATATCCAGGGTTCCAGTATACCAAATATGCTTCAGCATCCTGATTATCCCGATAACCCGGGGTCAACCCAAATCCTTAAGGACCGGTTTGAAACACCTGCTGATGTAGCTGATTATTACGGCCAGCGCGTACATGGCCTGTTAAAGGCACCTGCCACAGGAGATTATGTATTTTGGATATCAAGCGATGACCATGGGCAGCTGCATATCAGCACCGATGAGAATCCCTCCAATCTCCGCCTGGTATCTGAAGTGCCTGGCTGGACACAGCGGAGAGAATGGGAAAAATACCCCGCACAAAAATCAGCCCCCGTTTCCCTTGAAGAAGGCAAGCTGTATTATATCATGGCCCTGATGAAAGAAGGGGCAGGCGGTGACCACCTTTCTGTCAGATGGCAACTTCCCGATGGCAAAATGGAAGAGCCCATGCATCTCATTCACACAATATATGACGGCCCAATTCCATTTCATACAAATTTCAGCATCGATGCCAACGGTGAGGCATTAATTCTTACAGATAAAAATGGTACACGAATAGATGAAATCTCACCACAAAAACTTCCGGCTGATGTTTCATATGGCAGGACACCCGACGGCAGTTCTGTATTCAGGTTCTTTTCTGCTCCAACCCCAGGAATGCCAAATAATGATTCAGGATTCTCTGAAATTCTTGAACCCCCGGTATTCTCACATCAGGGTGGTTTCTATTCCGAATCATTTGATCTGACAATTAGCAGCCCCCGCAACGATGTTACGATCATTTATACAATTGATGGTTCAGAACCAACATCAGGCAATCTTGAAGGAACAACCTACCAATACCGGAACCAATACAGGCAGCAGCCGGGTTCAACGGCAGGTCCTATGCTCACACGTTCATATACAAGCTTCAGCTATTCCTCCCCTATTGAAATATATGACAGGAGCCCTGAAGAGAATCAAATCTCTTCTATTTCAACAACATTTGATTCCAATCCATGGTACCTGCCCGACTTCCCGGTAGATAAAGCAATTGTAGTCAAAGCAAGAACGGAAAAAGAAGGTGCCATGCCCAGCCAGACTGTCACCCATACTTTTTTTATCAACGATGAGGGTAGGAATCCCTTTACTCTTCCGGTTATATCTCTTGCCGCACAGGAAAATTACCTTTTCGATTATTATGAAGGAATCTACACAGCAGGGATGGATTTTGAAAACTGGAGAACAGCCAATCCCACAGCTGAAGCCAATGGCGGCAGTTATGCAAATTATAAAAGAAATGACATGCAGTGGGAACATCCCGGCAATTTTGAATATTTTGATGAAAACGGTGTGAATGCCCTGAACCAGCAGGTAGGCATAAGGATCCACGGCGGCTGGTCAAGAGCAAATGCCCTGAAAACTTTGCGTATCCATGCCCGGAATATTTATGGTGAAACAAGGCTAGACTACCCGTTCTTCAAAGATCAGGAATATAATTCGTACAAACGTATTCTTCTCCGCAATTCAGGAAACGATTACTGGTATACATGGTTCAGGGATGCTGCCATGCAGGAAATGGTGCGGCATATGAACTTTGAAACCCAGGCTTATCAGCCCTCTATTGTCTACCTTAACGGCGAATACTGGGGAATTCACAACATCCGTGAACGGTTTGACAAGCATTATGTGGCCCGAAAGTTTAATCTCGATGGCGAACTCGTTGACATGCTTGATGGGAACAGTGTGGTTGAAACAGGAAACAGTGCACACTATATGGCAACCCTTGATTATATCAGAAGAAACGGACTTGAAAACAGTGAGCATTATGATTATATCAACACCAGAATCGATGTTGAAAGCTACATTGACTTCATAGTTGCCGAAACATACCTTGTAAACACCGACTGGCCCGGCAATAACCTGAAATACTGGAGATACCGGACCGATGAGTATAACCCCTCTGCAGAACCGGGAAAAGATGGACGCTGGCGCTGGATGATGTATGATACCGATTTTGGGTTCGCCCTGTATTATGATCATGGCTTTGTAACGAATATGTTTGAATATCTTACCGACGTAACATCTGAATGGCCCAATCCCGAATGGTCAACCTTCCTGTTCAGGAGCCTTCTGCAAAACCGGAAATTCCAGGTTGATTTTATTACAAGGTACAGTGACCAGCTCAATACTGCCTTCATACCTGAAGTTGTTAAACCCGTAATTGACAGGATGAAAAAAGGCATTGAACCCGAAATAGAAAAACATTTCGAAAGGTGGAAAGCTCCTGCCGATAATTATAACTGGAACAGGAAAATCAACGTGATGTATGATTTTGCCGATCACAGGCCCAACTATATCTGGAGCCACCTGAAAAGCTTTTTTCAGCTGGAGGAAACATATCAGTTAATCACTGACATTTCTGATCCTTCTCACGGCCACATCATCGTAAACACAATACCCCTGAAGAAGGAAACAAGGGGGGTTAGTGATAATCCTTATCCATGGCAGGGCAAATATTTCAAAAACCTTCCCCTCCGGCTTGAAGCTGTACCCAATAGCGGCTACCTGTTTGTAAGGTGGGAGGGAAATGACTCGGTATATAACAATCCTGTCATTACAATAAATCCTGAAAATCACCAGCATTTTACAGCTGTTTTTGCCAAAGCAGTCAATGACGAGGAACTAATTCACTACTGGAACTTCAATGACGCAAACAATCTCCTGGGACCTGCATATACATTACTTACTGCTAAAATGGAACCGTTCATTGCATCAAACCAGACCGGTGAAATCACCTATGACACGGGCCAGGGGTTTGCTGCTGCCAATGCACGGTTTGGAAATCCGGCAGGCTCGCATCTACGCATAAATAATCCTTTGGGTGTTTCACTTGTGATGGATGTTCCTACTACAGGGTTTTCACAAATCAAGGTTAAATATGAGACCCGCCGTTCAGGCCAGGGAGCAGGCAAACAGGTTGTGGAGTATTCTCCCGACGGCAACCAGTATATCATGCTGAATGAAATTGTTGTTGAAGATAATGAGCCGGTTGTGGTGCTTCTCGATATGGGTACAATAGAAGCTGCAAACAATAATCCATCACTGAAAATAAGAATCAGTTTTGAACAGGCAGCCGGAGGACTTGAAGGAAATAACCGTTTCGACAATTTCACAGTTGAAGGAATACCCGAAGAAGGCATGAACCGGCCCCCGCAGGTTATCATCGTACCTGAAGATATCAACGCTGTTGAAGGCGAAGATAACCTCACCATTCAACTTAATGAAATGTTTATCGACCCCGAAGGCGATGAACTGACATTCACAGTTGACAATGAAAATCCTTCAATTGTGCAGTCGGCTGTTGAAAATGGCATAATTGAATTGAGATTTCTGAAACCCGGAGCATCCGCATTTAAAATAACAGCCGGAGATGGAGTGAATCCAATTATCACGGTCAGTTTCAAGGCGATGGTTTATCCCAAACCATTCGTGCTGGCAAATGAGAACTTCAGTTTTACTGAATGGAATCCTGATGCCCCTGAGATAACTTTCCCAGCAAACATGATGTTCCTGCAAAGTGACAAAGACGATCCTGATAAATCAGAACCGCTTGAATTCCCATATTTTATTCCTGCCGGGGACTATGCAGCTGACGATGCCGGCAACATCGGCTTTCCATACCGGAATACCAGGCGCACCCGCATCACCGGATGGGGTGAAGATGGAATTTCGTTCATCAATACAGGGCGCGGACGCGACGTTGGAGGTGCGCTTGTTGCACTTGATACACGTGGGTTAACTGAAATGCAGGCAAGCTGGCTTGCAGGTACAATACTAAGAAACGAACGCCGGTACGGGCTAACCGTACAATACCGTACAGGTGTCACCGGCGAATTCAGGGACGTGTCAGGCAGCACCTATCAGGCACAGGAAGATGGGCATACTGATCACAGGGGGCCCGTCGTCCTGCCTTCCCATCTGCTCAACCAGGAATATGTGCAGCTGCTGTGGCGTTACCACCACATCAGCGGAAACAGCGGTTCAAGAGATGAACTGCGCCTCGATGAAATCATGATTGCTGCGAAACCACCAGTCCCCTTAATAACCCATCCGCAAACCGAAACTTCGGTGGCAGAACAGTTCGATATAATCTGGGACCCAACGCTGAGAACCGGCAGCTATGACCTGCAGATTGCCGATAATCCCGATTTTACGAACCCGGTTGTTACAGTTACAAGCCACACCGACAATGTTTATCAGCAGAATCCTCCTGAAACAGGAACTACATACTACATCAGGGTAAGGGCTGACAATTCCGGGATAAAAGGGAACTGGTCAGAAGTGCTTGTGGTAAAATCAACGCCTACCCTTGCAGGGCTGAATGAGAACGATGATGGGAATATGCTGTTCTATCCGAATCCTTTCGGCACCTCGGCAACGCTGCAGTTAAACCTTTCTTCTGCCGGACAAACCGACATTTCAATATATGATCTTTCAGGACGGAAAGTGATAAATATATACAACGGCAGGTTGCCTGTTGGCGAACAGTCATTTACAATCAACGGAAACGTTCTCAGACCGGGAACCTACCTGCTGTTATGCCAGACAGAAAAAGGAATTTTCAGAAGCAAAATCATAAAACAGTAAAAGCCGGTATAAACCGGCTTTTACTTTACAATGATGAACCTGTTGATGTTTTTGAACCTTTAAAACCTGCATATGTTCTTTAATAATAACATGTTGGTTGCATCGGCTAAAAAAATTTTTGCACCCCCTGATAAATGGAAAACAGGAGAAAAAATACCCGTACCCGGTTTGCCCGGCAATCGGCTTCACGTACTTCAGCTCCCCTGAAAAGAAGAAAAGTCCCACGAAGGAAGCAGCGTAAGGCAGGCAAAAACCAGGTGGTGAAAGGTGCTGAAAACAGGCTGAAAGGATTCAGGCAGGCCTCTATCCTTGCTGTGGCAATGACAGGCTTCATCCTTCTGCTCTTTTCAGCCGATGAAACATTTTCTTCAACTGATATATCTCCCGATATACTGCAGGACACAACCATTATAATCGGGGAAAACGATACCCTGCAGGGAAACCTCACTACCGAAAAAGCTGCCGATGAAGCAATCGGGGCCCTCCAGAACATGTGGAACAATTTCATCTTCAATTCCCCGAAATTTCTCATAGCAGCCGGTATTCTGATCCTTGCATGGATTCTTGTAAAACTGATAAAAATCGTCCTCAGGGCAATGTTTGCAAGAATGAAAAGCCGCGAAGGAGTGATAACCCTCATTTCAATTATATTGTGGCTTATGGCTATTGGCATTGCATTTAGTGTGCTGGTCGGCGATGTAAGGGCACTTGTAGGATCATTTGGGTTGATAGGCCTTGCCCTTTCATGGGCCCTCCAGACTCCCATTGAAAGTTTTACCGGCTGGCTCATGAATGCATTCAGGCGATATTACCAGGTAGGCGACCGCATACTTGTAGGAGAAGTTTTTGGCGATGTGTACCGCATTGATTTCCTCTCCACTACCGTATGGGAAATTGGATCTCCATACCAGGCGGGATTTGTTAGTGCTGAACAGCCTACCGGCCGGCTCGTTACTTTTCCAAACAATGAAATACTTACCGGAACAGTTATCAACCTTACCGGCGACTTTCCATATGTATGGGATGAACTGGATGTGGTGGTGGCAAATGAGTCGGATATCGCATTGGCTATGAAAGTACTGGAAAAAGTTGCCATTGATTTAATGGGCGACTATATGGAAAAACCTGCCGAAAACTACACAGCCATCCTTAAAAGGGCAGGTTTCACCGAAGCGGTCAAAAAAAAACCTGAAGTGTTTTTGGCGTCAAGCGATTCATGGACCGACATTATTATCCGGTATCTTGTTGGTGCACGTGAACGAAGAAAGTGGAAAACTCAGCTTCTTCTAAAGGTCAACCACGAAATCAGCAAACCTGAATATAAAGGAAAAATCATTCCTGTATATCCACGTCAACAGGTTCAGGTTATCGATTCAGTGGGAATGCCCAAAGATATTACCTTAAAAGAAACAGATTAATCGGGCACAACCAGCAAACTGAAAAATAACAAATCAAAGTCCGCTTTACAGGCATATTTTGCAATGGATCTGTATATTTGAATAATATTTAACGAAAATATGATGAAACTGATCAGGATTTTGCCATTTATTTCTCTGCTCGCTGCAGTTGTCCCGGTTGCCATTGGACAGGTAAAACCATTTCCTTCTACCCAGGGTCTCGAACAAAGTACAACCTATACAGTGAATGTCAACAACCATGATATCTGGACTGAGCGCTATGTGTCGAACCTCGACATGGATAATCTCCCCGACTGGTTCAGCGACCCTGCAGTGCGCTCTCCGCAGGAACAGCATATCGCAAGCTTCAGTGGAACAGGTATGATGGAGGTAGTGGTTAAAGTAAAAGAAAAACCTCGCAATGTAAAAATACGGCCAGTTTCAAGAAATATCAAACCAACAGTCAGGGGAAATACCATCAGTTTTAAATGGGAAGGACCGGGCCAGCTTGTGGTTGAAATGGACAATATGCCTTCTCTCTACCTGTTTGCCAATCCTGAAGAAACAAATATTCCGGGGGAAAACGACAAAGGCGTGAAATATTTCGCGCCGGGTGTTCACCATCCTGGATACATTGAACTGAAGGATAATGAAACAGTTTATATTGCAGCCGGCGCTGTGGTTTATGGAGGGATAAGGGCAAATAATGCTTCAAACATCAGGGTCACCGGCAGGGGAATCCTCGATGGCAACTACCAGTACAGGCAAATGGTACAAATTGAAGACAGCAGAAATATCCTCTTTGAAGGTGTTACAGTAAGGAATGGCCGTGGATGGACCAACACCCTTATCAACTGCCGCGAAGTTGAATACACCAATGTAAAAGTACTGGGGTTTGGACCCAGCTCCGATGGGATTAACCCTGCAGGCTCTCAGGGTGTGCGCATAACCAACAGTTTTATGCGCTGCACCGATGATTGTGTCGCCATTAAAGCACCCAATTATAATCATCCGGTCAGGGATATCTATGTGGCCAACAACATCATGATAGGGTTTGCATACGCCGATGGCGTAACCATTGGATTTGAAACCAATGCCGAATATGTGAAGAATGTGATTGTCAGAGATTGCGATATCCTTCTGGCACGCGGAGGAAGCAGGGTTGACGGGCATAGTGCCTTCAGCATCATTTGCGATGGCCCTGCTGTAATCAGTAATATACTGTTTGAAAACATCAGGGTTGAAAAATCGGAAATCAAGCTGTTCGAACTGAATATTACTGATGGAACATTGTACGGAGAAGATCCTCCCGGACATATCCGTGACGTGACTGTCAGAAATGTATCGTGGTTCCATGAAGGGCCGCTTGTTATCAAGGGATTCAATGAAGACAACAGGGTACAGGATGTTACTTTTGAAAATTGCACAATCGCAGGAAAACCGCTGAAAAGAAATTCCAAATGGCTTGTCATTAACAAGTTTACCAACAACATCAACATCCGCTAACCAATTTCATCAATGGACCTGCTGAAAGCCATATCATTAAAAGTCATAAGTCTTCTGATGATTTTATTCCTGTGGCAAATTTCAGCCGCACAAAACAAACCCTTTGTTTCACTTCCGTTTCAACTGGAAGACGACAGCTTTGCCGACTGGATCATACCTGAAGAACCCTATGGGGTTTTTTATTTCAGGAAAAAGATTGATATCGGATCAGTACCTGAAAAGTTTATTGTGCATTCTTCAGCTGATGCAAGATACAGGCTTTTTATAAATGGCCGCCTGGTTACCTGGGGCCCTGCAGTGGGTGATACCGAAAACTGGTTTTACGAAACAACTGACATCAGTCCTTTTCTCCAAAAAGGCGAAAACCTGATTGCCGCCCAGGTCTGGAACCTGGGGCAGCTTAACGGACACCGGCAGCAATCGGTCAAAACCGCTTTCATTCTTCAGGGAGATTCACCGGCTGAACACTCTGCCAACACAAACAAATCATGGAAAGTATTAAAAGATGAAGGATATCATCCACTGGCAATTGATGATGCAACAGCAGGAGGCGGATATATTGCCGGAGCTACCGATTCCCTTGTGGCTGCCTTACATCCATGGGACTGGAACAAGCCGGATTTTAATGACAGCAACTGGCAATATGCCATCCCGGCAGGAAAAGGCAACCATACAGGCCTCGACACCTGGAAAGGAACTGCCTGGAAACTTCAGCCGCGCCAGATACCTGCTATGGAACAAAAAACCGAACACATTCAAAATATAATAAGTGTCACCGGTTTGCCCTTATCGCAGCATATCGAAAAGTTATCTGAATTAAAAATCCCTGCAAACAGCCAGGTGGAAATTCTTCTCGATAATAAAGTACTCACAATGGGTTTCCCGCACCTGTTGCTGGAGGGCGGAAAAGACAGCAAGATAAAAATCCAGTACCAGGAGGCCCTCTTTAATTCCGACGGAACCAAAGGCAACAGAAACCAATGGCAGGGAAAACTGATGAAGGGTTATTACGACATTGTTGTTGCCGATGGTAAAAAAAGAACATTCATCCCACTGTGGATACGGGTATTCCGCTTTGTAAAACTTACCGTTACAACAAAAGATGAACCCCTGCTTATCCACGACTTCTATAATCAGTTTACAGCCTACCCTCTTCAACAGAAGGGGCATTTTACAACAGAAAATGAACTCCTGAATGATATATGGGAAGCCTCATGGCGGACCCTGAGGTTGTGTGCCCTCGAAACCTTTATGGACTGCCCTTATTATGAACAGGTACAGTATATTGGCGACTCCCGCATACAGGCGCTTATATCAATGTATATAACCGGTGACAACCGGCTGACCCAAAATGCTATCAGGCAGTTCTACAATTCAATGCAACCAATGGGGCTGACAAAAAGTGCGCATCCTACCAGCGGGGTGCAGATTATTCCCCCGTTTTCACTTTATTTCATTGCAATGGTGCATGATTATTTCATGCTCACTGGAGATGATGATTTTATCAAACAGTTTCTACCCGGAATTAAATTCATCCTTGAATGGTTCAATGGGCGTATTGCTGAAAATGGCATGCTGGGGCCCCTGCCCTACTGGAACCATATCGATGGCGGAACCTCATTCCGCAATGGCTCTCCACCCGGTATTGACGATGGTGGATCGGCCCACATGACAATCCTGCTGGCATACGCCCTGGATCGGGCAGCTTTGCTGCTTAACCACTTTGACGCCCCGTGTGATGCTGAACGATTTGCTGAATTGTCTCAATCACTTAAACAGAAAACATATGAACTTTGCTATGCTGAAGAAAAACAATTAATCGCAGAAACACCTGCAAAAAATCAGTTCTCTCAGCATACAAATATCTTTGCCATTCTAACCGACACGTTCGCACCTGAAGAACAGCAGGCAAAAGCCCTGAAAATTCTTGAAGATAAATCCCTGATTCAGTCGACCCTTTACTTCAGGTTTTACCTTTTCAAAGCCCTGAAAAAAACAGGCATGGGAGATATAGTCATTGACCAGATGCAGGAATGGAAAAAATTTCTCGATAACGGTTTAACTACATTCCCGGAACATGGGATAAACAGCCGGTCCGACTGCCATGCATGGTCGGCACATCCGATGTATGCATTTTTGACAATCACCTGTGGAATTGAACCGGGTTCTCCGGGATTTAAATCAGTTGATATCAGACCTGCACCCGGAAATCTGACAAGTTTCACCGGGAACCTGCCACACCAGGCAGGAGAAATTTTATTGCACTATAACAGGTATAATCCTGAGAAATACAAGGTAATCCTTCCCCCGGGACTTCACGGGACCTTTACAGTTGACGGGAAGATATATCCACTCACGGAAGGTGAAAACATCTTCAGGTAAAAATTCATTTAATTATTTACGCAGGAATTGTAACATTTTTGGAAATTGCCGTATACAACTGATTATAAAAATCTTGTGTTTTATAAATAGCTTATGAACAACCCATAAATTCAACTGTCATGGCTCAGAACCAAAAAAACAATGAAATCTGCTGCCCAGAGTTTAATCCTATTCCATGGAATGAAAAAATCCTTGAATGGAACAACAAAAAATTCATTAAAGACAGCGTTCGGACCTTCTTCTACATGCCACTGAATTTCGGGCCTGTAATGCGCAGGCTGTCCCGGAAAATAGAAAGGCATCATGTTGCTGTACCTGATAACCTGGGTATCTCCGACCATACTTCCAGATGGAACATGGACATCTACCTGGCTGTCGACAAAGAGCTTCCCGATGCTGAAAACATCACCTTGAGCGGCCGCTTTGCCTCGAAAGTGTATGAAGGCCCATACCGTGATACCACAAAATGGGGTAAAGACTTCAATGCGTGGTGCAGCCAATGTAACGTACATCCCGCCAGGTACTTTATGTGGTATACCACCTGCCGGAAGTGTGCAAAAAAGTACGGAAAAAACTATGTTGTCATGATGGCAATGCTCGGTTAGATATCATCCGGGGAATATTTAATACCAAATGAAATGAAACGGAAAGAATTCATTGCAGGAAGCCTCTGTTCCTGTCTGTCGGCATGTGCAATTCCGCTTCTGGCGGCAGAAAACAATACCAGCAGTTCCCTCATGCGGGAATCTGCACCAAAAACATGTGAGGAACGATATGAATTTGCCCGGGTATACGTAAAAAGGCTGATGGATGTACTGAACAGCGAAGCAGATGAAAGTACCCGGGTAAGAGTAGTTCAGGCTATGGGAGAAAGCTGCGCAAGGGGAGCATACGGTGATAAGGAGAATGCAGCCGACATCACCGGTGTCGATGATTTTGTCAGAAAAATTGGCGGGCATCAGCAGGAGAATATAATTCACTGGGAGTATATCGGAAGTCCATGGACAGGACTGACAATAGCCGACGGTTACTGCCTTTGCCCGTTAACAGAAAAAGGGCCCGAGGGGCTGTCAGGACTTTGGTGCGATTGCTCCGTAGGATACGTAAGATATATGTTTGAAAGGTTTACAGGTAAAAATTTGAAGTGGAACTGCTCGAATCTCTGTAAGATATATGTTTGAAAGGTTTACAGGTAAAAAATTTGAAGTGGAACTGCTCGAATCTCTTAAAAGAAACGGGAAACGGTGCCGCTTTCGAATTAAACTGGCCTGAGGTAACCCTGTGATTTCTGCTTCTGTGTAAATCAATAAGTCGTACTCAGTTATCAACATAAAAATAAAACTAAAACAATGAACAGGACCCAATTTGTACAATCACTTGCTGCCATGGGCATATGCCCTTTTGTAGTTCAGAAACTGAATGCAGGTCCGGCAGTGACTGCAGAGAATGAACCACCCACATTTATTGAAAACTGGCTTACCGACCTGCTCGACACAATGGAAAAAACCCTTGACCGTGAATCCCGGGTTAAACTGATTGAAGGATGCGGGCGCGGGTGCTTCAACCGGCACCAGTTTAAAAAAGACATTGCTGCAAAAGGAGAAGGCAATGTCGACAAACTGGTGGAAGCCTACAAGGCCAACTTTGAAATATGGAAAGCAGCCGATGGCATCCATATTCGTTACGGGGAGGTTTCATCAAAGTGCTATTGCCCCGTTGTGAAAAATATCCCGCCAAAGGAAAACGACATCCACTGTGAATGCACAAAGGCTACCCACCAAAGCATTTTTGAAACTGCGCTCAACAGGCAGGTTCGCGTCGAAGTGCTTGAATCGCTGAGAAGGGGTGGCAAAACCTGCCATTTCCTGGTAACCGTATGATAAGTTTTACCAGTCAAAAATTTCTTCTGTCAAAATTGACTATATAATGAAAATTTCTCTCAGGTATCCACCCTCCGAACCCTGCTCATGTGACATTTGCAGGGCATATTGCAGCCGCCCGGGATGGTGGATACCTGAGGAAGCCGAAAAAGCCGTAAAAAAAGGCTTCGGCAACCGGATGATGCTCGAATTATCACCCGACAGATCATTTGCCGTACTTTCCCCGGCATTCAAGGGAAATGAACTAAACTTTGCCCTTCAGATTTTCTCAGCCAATGGCTGTACATTCCTGAATGACAGCCTGTGTGAATTATATCATACCGGGCTTCAGCCGCTTGAATGCAGGTATTGCCATCACCTGAGGAAGGGAAAAGGCGATGAGTGTCATCGTGCAATTGAAAAAGAATGGCAGAAACCTGCTGCCAAAAAGATTATCATCCGCTGGGGAAACATTACCGGATTCTGGAAAATGCACGGGCTATCGGTTGCAGAAAAATAGGATACAATCGCTTTCATCTTCCGTGCATACACTCTCAACATCATCAGATACAGCTTCATTACCTTTTAATTTAACCCCCGATACTGCTGATATACTTTTGTTGAAGAATTCAAATAACAATCAATTAAAAATTGGAAACCATGAAAACAAAAGTATTTTTTGCAATGATGCTGGCAACAGTTTTAACGCTCCAATCAGCCGGACAGGATAATGAAAAACGCTTTGGCGTAGAATTCAGCTTAGGAGCCTCAATGGCAGTTCAAAAACTTGATGATGTAACTTTAAACCCGGGATTCGGTGGTGAAGGAATTTTCCATTACCGCTTTATGCCTCATCTTGGTGCTTACGGAGGCTGGGGCTGGAACCGGTTCGGAGCCGAAGAATCATTTGCCGGCAATAATGTTAGCTTCGAAGAAACAGGGTATGTGCTGGGGCTTCAGTACAAAAGGGCATTCACCCAAAAGGGCACAGCCTGGTATGTAAGGGCAGGAGGACTTTATAACCACATTGAAACAGAAAACAGTGATGGTGATGTAATCAATAACTCGGGTCATGGCCTGGGATGGCAACTGGCAGGAGGATTCGATTTTCCACTCGGCAAAAACTGGAGCCTTACCCCCGGGGTGAAGTTTAACTCACTCAAAAGAGAACCTGAATTTGACGGTGTCACCAGAACATTCAATCATAACTATGCCTCAGTCAGGTTTGGTATTCTGAAAAGATTCTGAACCCGCACAAGCCACTGAAACACCTCAACAATGATTCAAACAGGAAATTTAAAACAGGTAAAACCTGCCGGCCGGCAGGTTTTACCTGTAGTACCTGACTGAAAACAGCAAAAAATGAAACAGTGCATATTCTGGCTCGCGGTAATTTTACTGGCAGGTTTAAGCCGCCCCGCAGAAAATAATGGAAAAGAAAAAGGTTGTTTGTCAGCCTCAGCATACCACACCGAAAATACATTTTTTGCAAAACTCACCTGTTTTGATGTCTCCACCAATATCCGGTGCACCAAAGAACTCTCAGAAGCAGAAATGAATATCAGCATGCTTGATGATGAACAAAATCCCTATTTTACCCTGACCCTGAAACACCCCGGGAGGAAGGTAAACCTGAGGTTTACCAACACTTACCAGGTAAACGCTTTAAGCAAAACTCCCGTTATCCTGCCTTAATATCCATTCATTACAGCAGATGGGGTTTAGTTAAAAATAAACCTGCACCCGCAAAAATGTCCATAAAAAAGCCGGATACCCTGTCCTGTAAGCAGTTAAGGTAATATCTTACAGGTAGCAAATTCAACTTTAATTCAATATAAATTCATTTCAAATTCAATATAAATTCAATTATAATTGAATTTACATTGAGTTTATATTGAATTAAAATTGAGTTTAACCTGGCCAAAGTAACTTTGTTAGGACAAGGAGTGCATATGAAACAAGAGAAAAAAGATAAGTAAAAGGAGAAATAAAAATCAGCCGGCTGCGGCACAAGCTGTCGCCGGCCCTTCCGGCAGCATGAACAGAAGGTCATTTCTGTAGAGATAATCCACACCTGTTCTACAGCACAGCCGGGGCAGAAGCCGGATTAAAGCCGTGAGTGCTTCATCCACAACGGCATAGTCGATTTTAACAACAGGTTTGATTTTCTGGCAGGATTTTTTCTGTAACTCAGGAAATTGTAAAACATAAAACGATGAATAACCAGTATACGACACTTTCGGAAGCTGTAGAGCATCTAAAAGAAAGAGGGTTTTCACACAACCTGCGCATTTCGGAAGAAGGGAAACTTGTAGAATCGGGAGAGAAAAGCTTTGAGCCTTCCGAGGTAAAGCTTGTGGAATTTCACAGGTTTGAAGGAACTTCCGATCCGGCCGATATGAGCATTCTCTATGTTCTTGAAACTGAATCGGGAGTGAAGGGAACAGTTGTTGATTATTTTGGTGCTGAAGGTTCAGAAGTTGTATCCGATTTTATGAACCTTGTTGAACAGGGTCAGAATGAAGACATATAATTTATAATGTTATGCCTGAAAAGAAAACTTCCGCTCGGATAAAGAATGAAAAGCAGTATGAGGCACTAAGAGATAAAGGGTACAGCAAGCAAAAAGCTGCACGGATTGCAAATACTCCTGACTCAGGGAAAAAAGGCGGTGAAAGTGACAGGTATGAAGACCGCACTAAAAAGGAACTGCAGGAAAAAGCCCGCCAGGTAGGAATCAAAGGCCGGAGTAAAATGTCGAAAGATGAACTTATACATGCCTTAAGAAACAATTAAATATTCGGGCTACTGGAAGATACCCTCATGAAAAAGCAAAATTCATCAAAGATTTTGCTACTTTGGAACCTGCATCAAGATTTTGGCATATGCAGGAGGAAAGCATGTTTTTGGTTTTAAATGGAAAAGTGATTCCGGCGGATGAAGCATTCCGTTGGCCATATTACAATGGAAGGGCTGTCAGGGTGTCACAGAAAATATGGTTTGGATATGGGGGTATCCCTCTTCTGAATGAAAACATGGAGTTGCTCAGACTGCAGGCCGGCATATTAAAGATACCTTTCCCCCGGGAACTGGATAACGCAAGGGAAGTTTACAGGCTGACAAAAAGAATGCTGAACAAGAACAGGTTTTATAAGTCGGGATACCTGATGGCTCAGCTGGTTCAATCGGGTAAAATAACCGACTGGTTTATAACAGCCTCACCTTCTGCTGATAATTTGTTTCCTGCTGCAGGCGAACACCTGCTTGCCGGGTTTTCATCAATAAGGAAATACAGTAAAAACATACACAACAGTTATCATTTTTTTAATGAAACTTTATGGGATTGTGCCCGGGCAGAAATTACAGGTTCTGAATACGGGCAGGCTATTGTGCTGAATGAGAGGGACGAGATATGCGATGCAATAGGCTCAAACATCTACATGCTCCATGAAATGGAACTCATAACCCCGGTCATTTCATCAGGATGCCTGATTGATACAACAAGAAATATGGTTCTTGAGGCGGCCAGGAAAATTGGCCTCGGGATAAAAGAATTGCCTGCTGTAAGAAAGGATTTTATTTACGATGTGGAGGAAGCGTTTCTTGTATCGGAGCAGGAGGGTTTTCAATGGATACTGGGCGTAGGGCCGAAAAGATATTTCAGGTATTATTCCCAAAAAATCTATGCACAATTAAATGAAATGCTGCAAGGCAAAGCATATCTTCAAACTTCACGCTGAGATACCGATTGTGACGGATGAATGTTAGTTAAGAGCCGGATTTTCAGGAAAATTCTCCCAGATTTTATACCGGTGACCAACCCTTTTCACAAATTCGGCCCATGAATCCTGGTGTAGTTTACGCATGACTGTATCTTCATCAACATCATTTACCAGCCATGAATCCTCTTTTATTTCCCTTTCCAGCTGCCCTGAATCCCAACCGGAATATCCGACAAAGAACCTGATTTCGGATGGGTGTATCTGTCCTTCGCTTATGAGCTGCTTGAGGATTTCAAAATCTCCTCCCCAGAAAAGGTTATCCAAAACCTGTATGCTGCCTGGCAGTTTTTTACCCAATTTGTGAATAAAGTATACAGAATCTGTAGAAACTGGTCCCCCAAGATATACATCAGCATCGAAGGTTGGGAATCCGGGAAGTATATCATGTATCGCGAGATCTACCTTTTTATTCAGGATAAAACCTACAGCACCCTTGTTGCTGTAGGCAACCAGCAGGATGACGGCACGGTTGAAGTAATTACCTGGCAGAAAGGGCTCGGCAATTAATATGCGGCCTTTCTGTGGTGCAATATTGTTTGACTGTATCTTGAATATATCTAAATTATCATTCATATTTTCCGGCTATTGGATTGTTAACACATAAACCAACATTCTCCTAATGGGTACTATAACAAATAGTATGCGAAAATTTCCGGAAAATGAAATTACTTTTCTTCAACTACAATAAAAACATCTTCGTCAGGCTTGCTCATTAAAAATTGCTCACGTGCAAATTTTTCAAGTTCATTTTTGCCTGCATTCAAATCTTCCATCTTTTGTTTGTCCTCCTTGATCCTTTCCTGATAGTATTCCTTCTGCTGATTAAGTTCCCTCAGCCTTCTTTTATTTTCGGAATGGGAAACAAAACTGTTCTCATCGAAAAAAACAATCCAGGCCAGGAAAAGTACTGTTACGATAAAGTACTTGTTTCTTAGCAGATTAAGGTATTTTCTTTTAGCCGGAAGTTGAGAATCCATTGGAGTTTATTTATGCCACTAAAAGTACAACAATCCGGTCAATAAAAAAGAGGAGCAAAAAAATTTCACTCCTCTTTTTATGAACATCCCAGGGTTAAATTCTATTCATTATCGGGAAGAAAACTAGGGTACATATAATCTGTAGGTGGCACGAAGTTCTCTTTAATTGTCCTTACCGACACCCAGCGGAGGAAATTGAAGACAGAGCCTGCCTTATCATTTGTACCTGAACCGCGGGCCCCGCCAAAAGGCTGCTGCCCTACGACTGCCCCGGTTGGTTTGTCGTTGATATAGAAGTTGCCCGCAGAATTTGTAAGCCGTTTTGTATATTTTTCAATGTTATACCTGTCCTGTGAAAATATAGCACCCGTAAGCCCGTAGATTGAAGTTTTATCCAGGATGTCGAGTGTCTCGTCAAGCTTTTCATCAGGATACACATAAATTGTCAGTACCGGGCCGAACAGTTCTTCTTCCATGGTGATGTAATCGGGCACTTTTGCCAGAATTACAGTAGGTTCAATAAAGTACCCTTCACTCTTGTCACAGTTGCCGCCAAATATCACTTCAGCATCTTTATCTTCCCTTGCCCTGTCGATAAAGCCCTTCAGTTTATCGAATGAAGGCTCGTCGATAACCGCATTTATGAAGTTTGTGAAATCTTCGGCCGGCCCCATTTTTACGGTTTTGAGCACCTCACCGAGCTGTTTTTTCAACTGCGGCCATATGCTTTTGGGAACATACACACGTGATGCAGCCGAACATTTCTGCCCCTGGTATTCAAACGCACCACGCACAATTGCCGTGGCAAGCTGTGGAATCCTTACTGTATTGTCGGCAAAGATAAAATCCTTGCCACCCGTTTCCCCAACGATACGTGGATAGGTTTTATATTTATATATATTGTTGCCAATTGTTTTCCATATTTCCTGGAAAACTCCTGTTGAGCCTGTGAAGTGGATACCGGCAAAATCGGGATGGGTAAGAACCACATCAGCTACTGCAGGCCCCGAGGCGAAAACAAGGTTAATCACACCATCGGGCAATCCGGCTTCCTGCAAAATTTCCATGATAACCCCTGCAGAATATACGGCAGTTTTCGAAGGTTTCCATACAACAACGTTGCCCATCAGCGCCGGGGCTGCAGGAAGGTTTCCGGCAATTGATGTAAAGTTAAAGGGAGTGAGCGCAAAGATGAATCCTTCCAAAGGCCTGAATTCACTGTAATTCCAGATTCCTGGTGCTGATTCAGGCTGCATTTTGTAGATTTCAATCATTGCTTTTACCCCGAAACGGTAAAAATCGGCAAGTTCACAAGCCGCATCGATTTCTGCCTGGTAAACATTTTTCGACTGTCCAAGCATTGATGCAGCATTTATTTTTGCCCGGTACGGACCTGCAATCAAGTCAGCTGCCTTCAGAAAAATTGATGCCCTGTGCTGCCATGAGAGCGATGCCCATTTTTCACGTGCTTCAAGTGCAGCATCAATAGCCATCTCCACATGACTGGCATCTCCCTGGTTGTAATGCCCCAGTGTATGTTTGATGTCATGGGGTGGAGCCATCCTGATTTTTCTGTCGGTATAAACTTCCCTCCCCCCGATTATCATGGGCAGGTCAACTTCACTTGAACGGAGCTCTTCGAGCATGTTCTTCAGTTCATTTCTTTCACGACTTCCCGGGGCATAACTAAGCACCGGCTCATTTTTGGCTAACGGAACATTATAAAATCCTTTTGGCATATTAACAGTTATTTAAAATAATTCGTATTCAGTGATACAAAATTATGTATTAATGATATGGTTTTTCATAACAAAAGTCAGGTCAGGAAAAAATTACGCCTCAACAATGTGTTAACTATCAAATGTTTGAATTTAATTTCATTTAAAACAAAACAAAAATCATTCTTTTGACCTCAGATATTCAAAGAACTTATTAAATTCAAAATTTTTTAAAAGGCTACTTAAATTAAGTCAAAGTCTGTATTTTTATGGCCTTGAACAAGCCTTTATACCATACCATTACAGAGAAGCTGTGGCCTGATTATTCTGCTGCAGAACAACATCGGCTATACGGGATGCTGATGCCACTGGGTATTCTGTTTATAGCTACGCTTGTTCATTTTATTTACAACCTGTTTGCCAAAGAGATTGATTTTTGCACCCTCTGCGATGCAGGAGTGGTCATGGTGTCATTCCTGGCGGTTATCTGTCTTGTAAACGGGAAAATCAGCTGCAGCCTGAATATGGCTTTTTTTATCCCTGTATTCGTTTACGCATACTACCTTTCTGATTTCTCCCCCTATCCGCAGCTCACAAGTACAGTATACATGTCGGCCAGCTGGTTGCTGGCAGGTGCATTTTTCCTTATGTACTTCTCGGAAACCAGTACAAAAATCCATTTCTATTTCATTCTATCGGCATTAACAATCATACTGCAGTTGTATAAAGGGAACCAGTTCTTCGGCCTGTTTGCCGGCACAACCTATATGGTTCCCCATCCGCTGATAACCTATACAAGCCTTTTTGCCGGAGGATATTTGATCAGGAGAAGGTTTTTACTGGTTGCCGAACATCTGAATAATGAAATAAACACAACACGTCAGGGGATATCAAGAGTTGTCAGGCAAGCTTCTTTTCCGGTTGCGGAAATAAAAGCCATTCGCGATGAACAGGGAAATGTCCTGAAACTTCAGATCGAAAAGGTCAACCTGGCATTTGAATCGGTATTCAATATTCAGCTCTATGAAGCTAAGGATCAGGAAGCCAATTACATATTCGAACTTGTCATGCGCGATTATTTCGACCTGAACAGGTTACTGCTTTTCGATTCTCCCAAAATAAAGGAATATCATGCTACCAGGCTTGATATGTGGTTCAAGATTCATGTGCTTAAGCCCGGTTTGAACAACTTTTATGTCATCCTCGAAGATATTACAAAGATAAAAAAGAAACTGGCTGAACTTGAAAACAGCAGGCAGCGGTACAAAGTACTACTTGAAGCCATACCCGATATGTTCTTTGTCATAGGTAAGGATGGCACCTATGAAGATTTTGTAGTCAAGGAAAGTGATTTGTTTAAGGTTGAAGATGCCAACATTATCGGCAGTTCAATTTTCGATGTAGGTTTCCCCAGGAACATGGCCGAGAAAATCCTCGAATGCATTCACATCAGCCTGAAGAACAATTCCATTGAAACGATTGAATATTCACTGAATACACCCAACGGGACCTATCTGTATGAAATGCGGCTTGCCAGGTTAAATGCACGTTCAGTGATTTCGGTTGCCAGGGACATCACCCGCAGGAAAACTGCGGAATTCAATCTTGAAAAGGCAAAGATAAAGGCTGAAGAAAGCGACAGGTTAAAATCGGCTTTCCTGGCAAACCTGTCACATGAGATAAGGACTCCGCTGAACATTATTACAAACTTCACCCGGATGCTGGCTGACGGAAGCCTGGGAAGGGATGAGCGCATGGAACTGTCGGATGCCATATCGCAGAACGGGCTGCAGCTGCTTAACATGATTGACAACACAATTCACCTTTCAAAAATTGAAACCAACACTGTTGACATCGTCACAGGTTTTTGCTCAGTAAACCAGCTGATGCGCGACATCTACAACCGTTTCAGGCCTCTTGTGCCTGATGGACGCCAGGTTAAGATAATGCTTGATATTGATGTACCCAACCAGGCATTCGGATTTATTACCGACAGGCGGTTGTTGCTGGAAGCACTTCATATTCTTGTCGACAATGCAGTGAAATACACCCTGCGCGGAGAGGTAAAAATGGGTTACCAGATGCTGCTCAACGAAGAGGTTAAATTTTTTGTTTCCGATACTGGCATAGGTATTCCAGAGGAGGAAATGGAAAACATATTCAGCAGGTTTTACAGGATAAAAAATGAAATCAATGATGTTACCTCAGGATCAGGCATTGGATTATCTATTGCACAGCATTACATCCAACTGCTTGGAGGGGAGCTTCATATTGAATCAAAACCCGGAAAAGGGAGTACCTTCTGGTTTTCGCTGCCTTTCAGGGAGGGACAAGGTTATCTTCGCGTTGTCAGCTGACCCCACCTCTCTGCCGGTTGATTAAATCAGCCTTACATGTATTGCCGGAGCCAAATTTATATATAGTTTTGACCGGAAGAAAAAACAGTATCTGCTGGAATGAACATCCGTAAATATTTTCGTGCTTGCTGACCCTTGAAGGATATATAGTGCTTGGAGTGATTGTCCTCACCATTATTGCGCTTGCCAAAGAGGTAATGCGCCCGGGGCTTGTATTTCTCACTTCAGCAGTAGTCCTGATGTCAACAGGCATCATTACCGATCAGGAACTGCTTGCAGGATTTTCAAATAAGGGGATGCTGACTGTGGCAGTCCTTTTCCTTGTAAGTGAAGGTGTCAGGCAGTCGGGTGTACTTAACCGCCTTGCACAGACCTATCTTCCGCGTAAAAGAGGAAAGCTGACCTGGATGATTGCACGGATAATGATTCCGGTTTCAGTGCTTTCGGCCTTTCTCAACAATACACCTGTGGTTATTATATTTGCTCCTATCATCAAACAATGGTCCGAGAAACTCAACCTGTCTCACAAAAAGTTTCTGATTCCCCTTTCCTATGCAACCATCCTGGGGGGCATGTGTACTTTGATAGGCACTTCCACCAACCTTGTTATGCATGGCCTGATGATCGACAATGGATTCGGAGGTTTTACAATGTTTGAGCTTGGAAAGGTGGGTATTTTTATTGCCGCTGCCGGAACCATTTATATGGCGGTTGCAGGCAATAAACTGCTGCCGGGGAAAAAAATATTGCTGAACAGTAAAAGTTCAGCTGGCCTGAAAGACTACTACTATGAAGTTGAAATCCCTGAAAACAGTAACCTTATCGGACTGGAAATCACCAGTAACAGAATAAAGGAGTTAAGCAGGATGCATATCAGAAGTATTTCGCGCAATGGTGAAACGATTGAACCGGCAAAAGGCAGTTTTTCAATTATGGCTCACGACCACCTGCTGCTTGCAGGCAAATCCGACCGGCTGAATTACATCCTCTCAAATGAAAATGTGAAACTAAAAGGCATCGACCTTGTAAAGAATATTACACGTGACCAGCTCAAACAATATGAAGCTGTACTGGCACCAAGGTTTCCCGGAATTGGGATGACAATTCCTGATTTCGATTTTTTCAGGCATTACCAGGCAGTTGTGCTTGCCATACACCGTAACGGTGAACGTATCACTTCAAACTTCGATAAACTGAAACTTAAACCAGGCGATAACCTTGTTTTGCTGACTACCGACAATTTTATACAGAACTGGGGTGATTCGAAGATTTTTTACCTGACCTCCTATATCCGCGATTACCGTTCAACAGGTACCTTCTGGAAAAAATGGCTGGCATTTATCATCCTGCTGATGATGATAACCGGGGCAACAATAGGCCGCTATTTTGAATCACCTGCCGGACTGACATTTGACATGTTTTTCTTTTCGGTTCTTGCTGCCATGGCCCTGATTTGGCTAAAGATTATGCCGCACCAGAAGTATACAAAGTCGATAAGCTGGGATGTGCTCATCACAATTGCATGTGCATTTGCAATCAGTAAAGCCATGCAGAATTCAGGTGCTGCCGAATCACTTGCCCGTACGACAATCAGTTTTTCAAAAGCATTTGGCCCTTTCGGCATTATGGCAGCATTATATATTGTAACTGCACTGACAACTGAGATAATAACAAATAATGCTGCGGCAGCACTGATCTTTCCGATTGCCCTGTCGGCTGCCCACCAGATGGGTGTCGATCCAAAACCATTCTTTGTGGTGGTAACCATTGCCGCATCGGCAAGTTTTGCAACACCCATCGGATATCAGACGAACCTGATAGTGCAGGCTATCGGGAACTACAAGTTCACAGATTATACGAAAATAGGGCTCCCCTTAAATATCATTTCTTTCATCCTCACACTTTTACTTGTACCTCTTTTCTGGGATTTTTAAGAAGTAGTACTTAAATAAATAAAATATTACTTCATTGTTTTCTTCATCGCATAGTATATTTTTTATTTTTGCAGCAAATAAATCATTTACTATGAAACGGCTGGGAGAAAGAATTAAACGAAAAAGAGAAAGCATGCATATGCAACTGAATGAACTGGCGAGCAAAGTGGGAGTCAGTTCAAGTGCACTTTCCCAGATAGAAAAAGCAAAGGCATTTCCTTCTGTTATCACTTTAAAATCCATAGCTGATAATTTATATACAACAGTAGGAGAACTGATTGGTGAAAATGAGGTGCTGACAAATAATCCTCTTGTTAAATTTGAACAGAAGACCCTGGTTGAAAAAACTGAAACAGGTGCATCACTTTATCTGCTGTCAAAGCATGGCCACGGGAAGCAGATGGATACCTTTTTAATTGATTTTGAATCTGGTGCAACTTCTGAAAGAGTAATGAAGGAGCATCCCGGACAGGAATTCTGTTTTGTACTGAAGGGTAAAATCAAAATAAGTCTTGATGACAAGGATTATGTCCTAGAAAAGAACGACAGTTTTTACTTCAATTCTGCCCGTCCCCACGTAGTGAAAAATATTTCCAAAAGCAATTCTCAGATAATCCTTATAATCACTCCACCTGAACATCAGTAGGCATTAATTAAGTGTATATTAATTTTTTTACTTTCTCTTCACAAATATTAAGTAACACTTCAATAATTAAATAAACAAAAGTATTTTTGAATTGTCATGATAAACAAAGAAGAGAAAACAAAAATTAGTAAAGTGTATGAGCGAATTATTTAGGCTACTAGAGAAGAAAAACATTCACCTGCCTCAGAACATTGTTGAAGTGTTGCAGGAGTGCAAAAGTCTTTCGGTCTTTAACAGTACCGATGAGCTGGCTGATGCCTCAACTAATGGAAGGGAGAATGATGAGTACCAGGTAAAATATGACGTACCTGGAAAAGGGGAGTACACCGAAGTGGTGGTTCACAGGGTAAAGAATGGTATTTCTGCAAATTATACCGAGCCCTACATGCGCAGGCGTGATCCCGGAACAATGTCGATAGCTGATGATAAGCCAACCGATAAGAAGTTGTTCAGTGAAAAGTACGGGTTTGAATTTTCAACTTTACAGGCTGAGACCTATGAATGGTTGAAAAAGCAGGACCTTGCATGCTTCTTTTACTTCGCCGGCAGAGAGAATATCGGCTCAACCGGTATTGCTATTGCACCGGCTAATGCCGCATTTTTTGCGATGGGGCTGTCAATGCTTCAGGAAATTGTTCCTGTTGAAGACCTGAAACCGGAAACGGAAATCAAGTCTGCCATTTTTGTTGCACCTGTATTCAGGCATACCCACTTCGACGGGAAGCAGGTTGTGGTGCATAACAGAAGAGCTAATATCCACGAATTATATTCTTATAATCTGTATCCGGGCCCCAGTGCAAAGAAGGGGCTGTATGGTGTACTTCTCACACAGGGTGAAAAAGAGGGCTGGATAACTGCCCACTGCTCGGCAGTGCAGTCAATCAGTCCGTACGACAACATGAAAACCTTCATGCATGAAGGTGCCAGCGGTGGTGGAAAAAGCGAAATGCACCAGCACATTGTCAGGGAAACCGACGGACGGGTCCTGATTGGAAGAAACCAGATTACCCAGGAAGAACGCTTTATCAGCATACCACGTTTCTGTTCATTTAATTCTGTAGCCGATGATATGGCATTCTGTCATCCATCCATCCAGAAGAATAACGGCAAGCTTCAGATAATTGATGCAGAAAATGCATGGTTTGTCAGGGTCGACAGTGTCAAGAAATATGGTGATGATCCGCATTTGGAAAGCATCACTTTAAAGCCTGAAAAGCCCCTGTTGTTCCTGAACATTGAATCAGTACCCAATGCTACAGCTTTGCCATGGGACCATATCATGGATGAACCAGGCAAACCATGTCCGAATCCAAGGGTAATCCTGCCAAGGGAAATTGTGAAGAATGTTGTAAACCATCCTGTATCAGCCGACATCAGAAGTTTTGGACTGAGAACACCCATGTGCAGCCGGGAAAACCCGACATATGGTATTGTAGGACTGTTCCACATTCTGCCGCCTGCACTTGCATGGCTATGGAGGCTTGTTGCTCCGCGGGGACATAACAATCCAAGTATTGTTGGTTCGGGAGCAATGGAAAGTGAAGGTGTTGGTTCATACTGGCCTTTTGCAACAGGGAAAAGGGTTATACATGCAAACCTGCTCCTCGACCAGATTATCAAAACTCCACGTACCTTGTTCACGCTTGTACCTAACCAAAACATTGGTGTGTGGCAGGTAGGGTTCAAACCGCAGCTACTGATGCGTGAATACCTGACTAGGCGTGGTGAAGCAAAGCTTCGTGAAGACCAGTATCAGCCTGCAAGGTGCAACCTGCTGGGATATGAGTTGAATTACCTGACCATAGAAAGCTCAAAAATTCCTACCCGTTTCCTGAAAGTCTATAACCAGGCAGAAGTTGGAACGGAAGGTTATGATGCAGGTGCTGAAATTCTACAGGATTTCTTCAAAAGGGAACTGCAGAAGTTTATGAAGGAAGATTTGTATAAAACAGGTAAAAGAATTATTGACGCCTGTCTGTCGAACGCTACTGTAGAGGAGTACAATGAAATTGTCCCGATGAGCTACCAGTATGCATTCAACCAGATTGAAGATTTTGAACAGATTAATTTAAGATAGAAAATATAAGACCGGGACTTCTAGAGCAGTGACTGATATCTGATTCCTTATTTCGATTCCAATTTTTTCTTAACTATTACAACTGCTTCGTCCCGGTCTTTTTTCTTTTATTTTGAGCTAAAGATAATAAAGCAATATCAACCAACCAAGAACTTTAATTTTTAGCCTTACTTCTGAGGCCAATACCCCGTTCCTGTGATTTCTCATTGTATTTGTATTATATTTGCTTTCTCGCAGAAAACAGAAAAAGCAGGAATTACATCACTTTGAATATTAAGCAAATACATCTTTATATCAATGAAGGAATACAGTTTGTCAAACCTGAGGGAACTCGAAGCAGAAGCTATTCATATTATAAGAGAAGTTGCCTCTGAATTTGAAAATCCTGTCATGCTCTACTCCATCGGGAAGGATTCATCGGTAATGGTACGACTGGCAGAAAAAGCCTTTTACCCGGGAAAGGTCCCATTTCCGCTGATGCACATCGATTCAAAATGGAAATTCCGCGAAATGGTGGAATTTCGTGACAGATATGCCAGGGAGAAAGGCTGGGATCTGATAGTCCATTATAATAAACATGGTTATGAAACCGGCGTAGGTCCATTCACACACGGCAGCAAGGTGCATACCGATATTATGAAAACCCAGGCCCTGCTTGATGGCCTGAACAAATACAAGTTCGACGCAGCTTTTGGCGGAGCCCGAAGGGATGAAGAAAAATCACGTGCGAAGGAAAGAATATTTTCATTCCGCGACAGGTTTCACCAGTGGGATCCGAAGAACCAGCGCCCCGAATTGTGGGACATTTATAATACACGTGTACATAAAGGCGAGTCCATAAGGGTTTTCCCGCTCAGCAACTGGACAGAACTCGATATATGGCAGTACATCAGGCTTGAACAAATCCCCATCGTCCCGCTGTACTTTGCAAAGGAAAGGCCCATTGTTGATATCGATGGCAACCTGATAATGGTTGACGATGAAAGGATGCCACAGGAACTGACAGCAAAAGCTCAGATGCGAAAGGTCCGCTTCCGCACACTGGGCTGCTATCCGCTTACCGGTGCCGTCGAATCAAATGCCGACACCATCGAGAAGATTGTCGAAGAAATGATGACTGTTACCGTTTCTGAACGCACCACACGTGTGATTGATTTCGATCAGGAAGGAAGTATGGAACAAAAGAAAAGGGAAGGATATTTTTAAAATCCCTGGCCACTCAGCCAAGGAGGGAATTAAAAATAAAAACAACACTGCAAATGACTGGATTAAACAATAATAACCGCAAACAACCTGTTGATCTCCCACAAAACGGAGGGGATGAAAGCACACTCGACATCAGGGCATTTCTCGATCAGGACCAGAAAAAAGATCTGCTCAGGCTGCTGACTGCCGGTTCGGTTGATGATGGAAAATCAACCCTGATCGGAAGGCTCATGTTCGACAGCAAGATGATATATGAAGATCAGCTCGCTGCCCTGGAACGCGACAGCAAGCGTATGGGCCACGCAGGGGAAAACATTGATTATGCATTGCTGCTCGACGGACTGAAGGCAGAACGTGAACAGGGCATCACAATTGATGTGGCTTACCGCTATTTCTCAACTTCGCACCGCAAGTTCATTATTGCCGACACACCCGGACACGAACAATATACCCGCAACATGATAACCGGCGGTTCGACCGCCAACCTGGCAATAATCCTGATTGATGCCACCAAAGGGGTAATTACGCAAACAAGACGTCATACCTTCCTTGTTTCGCTGCTTGGCATCAGGCATGTGGTGCTGGCTGTTAACAAAATGGACCTTGTGCAGTTCAGCAGTAAGGTGTTTGAAGATATTTGCACCGATTATAAACGATTCATTACCCAACTCGACATTCCCGATGTGGAATTTATACCGCTTTCGGCACTAAAAGGCGACAATGTAGTTTCACTTTCTGAGAATATGCCATGGTATCATGGCAAATATCTGCTTGAATATCTTGAGACCGTACATATCAGCAGCGACAGAAATTATGATGACTTCAGGTTTCCCGTGCAGTATGTTCTCCGCCCCGACAGGGATTTCAGGGGATTCTCAGGGAAACTTGTCTCGGGGATAATAAAACCCGGGGAGACTGTTATGGCATTGCCTTCAAGGAAAACTTCAAAGGTCAAAAACATACCAACATATGATGGGGACCTCGAAATGGCTTTCCCCCCACAGTCAGTTACGCTTGTTCTGGAAGATGAAATTGATATCTCTCGCGGGGAAATGATCGTGAAGCCCGACAATCTTCCACGTATGGAGCGGCACTTCGAGGCCATGCTGGTGTGGATGGATGAAGAACCAATGGACCTCTCGCAACAGTATTTCCTGAAGCATACAACCAGCACAACACGGGCACGTATTGATATGATGCGATACAAAGTAGATGTCAATACGCTCGAAAAAATGGAGGTTGAAAAACTTACGCTTAATGAAATAGGCCGTGCAGTATTTACTACTGCAAAAACAATCTTTTTCGATCCCTACAAGAAAAATAAGAATACAGGCTCCTTTGTTTTGATTAACCCAGTAAACAATAATACCGTTGCCGTAGGAATGATCCTCGACAAGCTGGAAAGCAGGGACCTTCCCTCGCGCATTACCGATGTCGACAAGGAAAACATCAGGCAGGGGAAGTCGTTGATTACTGAAGAGCAAAGGCAGGCCAGATCCAACCAGAAAGGAGCTACCTTATGGTTTACAGGGCTTCATGGTTCAGGAAAAAATGAACTTGCCTTCAGCCTCGAAAAAAAATTGTTTGAAAAAGGTGCCATTGCGGTACTGCTCGACGGAAGTTCGGTCCGGTCAGGACTTAACCGCGAACTGGATTATTCGCCTGCCGACAGGGCTGAAAACCTGCGGCGGGTGGCTCATATATGTAAAATACTGAACGACCAGGGAATCATCGTCATCGCTTCTTTCATTTCACGAAATGATTCTCTGCGATCACAGATAGCAGAGATAATCGGTGAGGAAAGATTTCACCTGTTCTACATGAATGCTTCCGTTGATTATTGCCGCAATAACAAGCCCGACTTGTATGAAAAGGCTGACAAGGGTGAGATTGATAACCTGCCGGGGGTAGATCTTGAGTATGAGGAACCTGCAAATGCAAAACTGGTTTTTAATCCGGTTGAAAATGAACTGAACCTGAGCAACATTGTTGGTTACCTCGAAGAAAATAAAATCTATCCTTTAAAATAAAGAGGGAATGAAAATACTGGTAACAGGTACTGCAGGTTTTATAGGTTCATATCTTGCCAAAAACCTTTTGGAGCAGGGCCATGAAGTGACTGGCATCGACAACATCAACGATTACTATTCACCGGAACTAAAATATGCCCGGCTGAAAAAAGCAGGCATCAGTGATGAGTCATCGCAGTGGCATAAAAAAGTGCAAAGTTCGGAATACCATGGTTATTCCTTTGTAAGAATGGACCTAGAGAGTAAAAAGGAACTTTCTGAACTTTTTGAACAGGAACAGTTCGATATGGTTTGTAACCTGGCAGCACAGGCAGGTGTCAGGTACAGTATCGAAAACCCTGATGCCTATATCAGCAGCAACATAACGGGCTTCATGAACATACTGGAAGCCTGCAGACACAACAAGGTTAAACACCTGGTGTATGCCAGTTCATCGAGTGTGTATGGCAACAGCAAAAAGATGCCCCTGTCGGTTGCCGACCCCGTTGACAACCCTATCAGCCTGTATGCTGCTACCAAAAAAAGCAATGAACTGATGGCATTCACTTACAGCCATCTCTACGGTATACCAACCACAGGGCTCCGTTTCTTTACCGTTTACGGCCCCTGGGGAAGACCCGACATGGCTTATTTTCTGTTTACGAAGGCAATCCTTGAGGGAAACCCAATAAAGGTATTCAACAATGGGGACCTTTACCGCGATTTTACTTATATCGACGACATCATCAACGGTATCGTCAATGTGCTTCATGGGATTCCTGAAGGCCAGCCTCCCTATAAAATATACAATATTGGGAACTCATCACCTGTAAGGCTGATGGATTTCATCAAAACCATTGAGGATTCGCTGGGAATGGAAGCTATCAAGGATTTCAGGGAGATGCAGCCAGGCGATGTATATAAAACATTTGCCGATGTAAGTGACCTGGAAAAGGACTTCAGCTATCATCCGGATACCCCCATTGAAGATGGAATCAGAAAGTTTGTCAACTGGTACCTCGATTATTATAAGGTAAGTGCCACGAAGGCATAAAAAATCACTGCACATCGATACAACAGAAAAGAGGCTGCCTGTAAAGGCAACCTCTTTAATATTTTAATAAATGGCAGGCCTGTAAGCCGGGTTCTGTACCTCCAACATGCATCGGAGGCCCTTATCATTTATCTTGTTCTGCCATCACTGACAGAATCGCTGCAGCCTACCCCTCCTGACGTCCCGTGTGCATCGGGAAACAAGGCGGGCAACCTCGCTGCACAGCAACAGCGGTGCAATCAGGATATATTTGGCTTTGCAACCCGTGAGACGTACGGCTGACTGTGTTGCCACACTCACCGGTGGGCTTTTACCCCACCTTTTCACCCGTTCCCTGCCATGGTTTTCACCATATCAGGGTGGTCATTTTCTGTTACGTTCCTATCCCCTCACGGAGATCTTCCCGTTAGGAAGCACGGCGCCCTGCGTTGCCCGGACTTTCCTCCCCGGTATTAAACCGGAGCGATAAAGCAGCCTGCCGGCTGCAAAGTTAATATATTTCTACTCGTACAAAGTAGATCACTATATAAAGAGTTGTTAAAAAACTACAGGCATTTCTGCCGATCCAATTACTCCGGATGAATCCCTGAAACTGCAGTAAACTCACTATTTCCTTCGAAGAATTACCATGGTTGCACCATAGCCGTACTCCTTAAAAGAGGCATCCTGGTAGTCATACCTTGAAAACTTCGACTTCAGGAGTTTTGCAATCTCCTGTTTCAAGACCCCCTGCCCTACTCCATGTATGAATATGATACGGCGGGCCCTTGACCTGATGGCTGAATCCATTTCCCTTTCAACCTTTTCCATCTGGATTTCAAGCATCTCCTTATTTGACAAGTCTGCAAAATTATCAATCAGTTCATGGATGTGAAGGTCAACTTCAACATCTTCAGATTGAGCCGGCTTTTTAACCGGTTCCTTTGTTGCTTCAGCCTTCTCCTTTTCCCTGACAACCTTCTTAAAATCATCATCAGTCAGAGTGTCAATTTCAGCATCGAGAATATTCTCCCAAACCTTGAACAGCATTGCATTTTTGGGGAAAAATGTGTTGGGCTGAAAGCTCTTCTCTTTGTAAAACTTCACGGGGTTGACCCTGAATTTTTTAACTACCGGGGCATGCCACTCCTTTTCTTCATTTTTGTAATAGATGAGCTGGAAAAAATATTCGGGCAATTCAGCCAGATCACCAACGCCTATTGTCTCCAGTTCCTTCCTTGTATTTGGCTGCAGCAAACCATGCAATACATGCGTGTAGTTATAATTGCTGAAATGGCCATACCTGAACAGGATCTTGAAATTGCTGTCGTTTACTAGGTACAGGTGAATATCGCCGCCTATCGGATTTTTAGGATCTGATGGCACAAAACAAAAGTAAAAATCGGGCGAATCTTTTCCTGAAAGCACAGTCCCGCCGGTTTTAATCTTAGGTTTTACCACAGGTGCACTCTTTACAGGTGGTTTTGCTGCAACTGCGTCCTTCTTATTCAGTGAAGGATCGTCAACATTCACAAGCTGTGAAACAGGATACGGAACTTCAAATCCATCGGCATTTTCAACTGTTACCATGTTCTTTCCCACATAACCTGTCACGATTCCACCACCTACATCGTTCAGGAACTTCACTCTGTCGCCTACTTTTATCATTTCTATTCGTTTATCGTGCAAAAGTACTATTTTTTTAGGCAATCACTTTTTTGAATTACTTTTGCGCTCTTGAAAAATCATATGACATACGACAACAGAAACATAAAGATAAGTGATTTCAGTTATGACCTTCCCGATGACCGTATAGCACGTTATCCGCTTCCCGAGCGTGATCAGTCGCGGCTGCTGCTGTGGAATAAGGGTGAAATCAGCAGTGACACATTTTCCCGGATTCCGGAATATCTTCCGGAGAACAGCATGCTTGTGTTCAACAATACCCGTGTTATCCATGCCCGCTTGTTTTTCAGGAAGGAAACCGGCTCAAAAATTGAAATTTTCTGCCTTGAACCCGTAATTCCGTCCGATTACCAAATTGCCTTTCAACAGACAGGTGAAGTAACATGGAAATGCATGGTTGGCAATGCAAAGAAATGGAAAGACGAAATTCTGAACCGGAAGATTACTGTTGACGGGGAAGAAGTTGAACTGACAGCACAAAAAGAAGCCCGGAACGATAATACCTTTCACATTAAACTGAATTGGAACCGGCCTGTTACGTTTTCTGAAATCATAGAGGAAGCAGGAACATTGCCTATCCCTCCATACCTGAACCGTGAAACTGAACCCCTGGATGAAGTTACCTACCAGACAGTTTATGCAAAGCTTGACGGCTCGGTTGCTGCCCCTACTGCCGGGCTTCACTTCACCAAAACAGTGCTGGAGAAATTATCAGCCAAAGGCATTGCACAGCGTGAAATTACCCTGCATGTGGGAGCAGGCACTTTTCAGCCCGTTAAATCCGATACCATTTCCGGCCACAACATGCACCACGAAAAGGTGATCATCCCGCGCAGTTTTATTGAGGAGCTTTTGGAAACCGGCAGAAATATCATCGCAGTGGGTACCACATCAGTGCGTTCGCTCGAAAGCATTTACTGGCTTGGTGCAGGATTGAAACCCACTGATTCCCCCGCAGACCTTGAAGTAAAACAATGGAAACCCTACGAAAACAAAAATCTGTTTCCATTGAACTTAGCCCTGGAAAATATATTGAATTATCTTGAAGCGCATCATCTCACTGCACTGCAATTCTCCACACAACTCATCATCCTGCCTGGCTATGAATTTAAAATTGTGCAGGGAATGATAACTAATTTTCACCAGCCGCAAAGCACGCTGTTGCTGCTGATTAGTGCCTTCCTGGGTGATGACTGGAAAAGGGTGTATGACTTCGCCCTGCAAAACGGGTTCAGGTTCCTGAGTTACGGTGACAGCAACCTTTACCTGAAGTAAAAAAAGGATTTAATTCAGCTGCCGGCTGCGTATCCTGTTTATCTTAAGCAAAAGCAAATCCCTGTTGATTGGTTTGGTTATATAATCATCAAACACCGTTTTGATTTTCTGGATATCAGAAGGCAAAGCGTAAGCTGTTTGTGCCATCACTGGCAAGGCTGGCTTGAGCTTTCTTATTTCATCCAAAGCCTCATATCCGTTCATTTCAGGCATCCTGATATCCATCAGCACCAAATCGATTTCATTCTTCTCCATACAAAGCTCCACAGCTTTTCTGCCGTTTTCTGCCCTTATCGACTTGATGTTATGCTGAGCCAGCACATGGCTCATATATAGCCAGTTGATATCTTCATCTTCTGCCACCAATACCAGTTTCTCATCATGGGTAGGAGCAGATACAGGAGCCTCTGCCGTTGATTTGACTGAAACACCTTCCTTGGCAAAAAGAAATGGCAATGTCACCCTGAACTCTGAACCTTTGCCTGGTTCCGATGCCACCTCAATCTTGCCTCCCAGCAGTTCCGCGTAAGCTTTGGATATGGAAAGTCCGAGTCCCGACCCGGAATTTGTTCCCGATTTACTGTTGTCCAACTGCCTGAACCGATCAAATATCACCTGTTGGTTTTCATGTGCAATACCAACACCTGTGTCCCTGACAAAAAAAGTAATTTCATTTCCGGTTTCAAAAAAGTAACCAAAGCTGATTTCACCTTCAAGTGTAAACTTAATGGCATTGTTCAACAGGTTAATCATAATCTGCTTCAGCTTCACTTCATCGGTTTCCATATGATCAGTAAACGGAAGTTCGGGTTTTATTATCCTTATGGAAACACTTTTCCCCTGCGGTACCGAAACCATACTTGTCTCATATAACTCATCCAGCAATGACTCAAGGTTAACCTGCGACATTTTTTTCTCTACAAGGCCTTTTTCTATATGAGAGATTTCAACGATATCATTTATGATCGAGAGCAGATACTTTCCGCTGTTCCTGATAAAAGCAATATACCTCTGACGTTGCTCCTGGTTGAGGTTTTCCATTTCCAGCAATTCAGAAAAACCAATGATGGCATTCATAGGGGTTCTGATTTCATGGGTCATATTGGCCAGAAATGATGACTTCAGGCGGTCACTCTCTTCTGCTTTGTCTTTTGCCTTGATTAACTCATTATTCTGAATCAGGTATTCCGTGTTCAGCTGCTGATATTTATCTATCTGTTCCTTCAGCATCTTCTGGTTATGCAGCAACTCCTGGCTCAATTGCCGGCTGGCGGCAAAAAGTTCATCTTTCAGTTTCCGGTTATCGTAATTTCTTTTCTGAGCTCCCATAATCATGCCCAACAACATTGTGCCAGGGGTATGAATCAATAAAACAGGTAAAGCAATAATTGTTAAAGTAGGAATAATTCGTTCCTGGGGTAACAGAAATGCGGCTGCAAGCATAAGCAAATGAACAACTATCCCCAGTTTAAGAAACTCAAGCCACAGGTTTTTTATCTTCAGGCTTCTCCTCATCCGGCCCCAGAGGATACCCGCTGTTCCTGACACCAAAATCACTGTAATGCCCATCCACATACCATCACCACCCATAATGAACCGCGCGGCAGTGGTCGTAGCCATGGCAATCAGGGTAGGCACTCCTCCGAAAAAGTAACCTGAGATGGCCAGCATAACCGAACGTGAATCGAAAACCAGTCCGGGAACCAGTGTCCATGTTGTAAACAAAAGTACAATGCCGATTCCCCCGATTATAAATCCGGTAATTACTTTCGAAATAAAACTCAGTGGATTATCATCACGCAGCCAGAAATTTTCATACACCATTGCAAATGCCAGTAACACAGCAATGTTCTGGATTAACCCGATAATGATTGGCTCATTCATTCTGGATGAATTTATTCAAAAATAGGAACCGCAAGATACATTTTTTTTCAGCTCCTGTACAATGTGACAGAAAAATGTAATAAAACATGACATCAATCATCCCGGCCCGAGCCATCACATCTGGAAGGAATTTGCGATATTTACAATAATAATACAAGAATAAATATATCAAATGAATAAATTAAAAGGTTTACAGCCCCAGCCGCTGTTCAGTTATTTCGAAGAAATCTGCCAGGTCCCGCGTCCTTCAAAGAAGGAAGATCAGATAAGAAACTTCCTGCTCGATTTTGCCGCACACAACAACCTGCAGGTTAAAACCGACAATGCAGGCAATGTACTGATATCAAAACCGGCCGTGAGTGGCAGGGAAAACCAGCCGGTTGTTGTGCTGCAGTCGCATATGGACATGGTATGCGAGAAAAACGGTGACAAGGATTTTAATTTTGAAAAAGATGCCATTGAACCATACATCGACGGGGGCTGGGTAAAAGCTGACGGAACTACCCTGGGGGCCGATTGCGGCATTGGGATGGCTGCCCAGATGGCAGTGCTGGCCTCTGAGCAAATCAAACACGGGCCATTGGAGTGCCTTTTTACTGTAGATGAAGAAACCGGATTGACCGGAGCTTTTGCCCTGGAGCCTGGTTTCCTGTCGGGGGATATTCTGCTGAACCTTGACTCGGAAGATGAAGGTGAGATATTTATCGGCTGTGCCGGAGGGGTTGATACTGTTGCCACCGTATCTTTCAAACAGGAAGATGTACCTGATGATGCTGTTGCCCTGAAGCTTTCGGTTACCGGGCTCCAGGGTGGCCACTCGGGTGATGACATCGATAAAAACAGGGGAAATGCCATTAAAATCCTTACAAGGTTCCTTTGGAACGCTGTTCACATACACCAGATACAACTGGCATCCATCGATGGCGGCAACCTGCGAAATGCCATTGCACGTGAAGCTTATGCCGTTGTTGTAATGCCTGCACACCTGAAAGATTTTCTCCAGGGAGAATTCAGCAAATATGCTGCTGATGTAAAATTTGAATATGAAAGAAATGAACCCTCACTCAGGCTGACTGCTGAAGAGGTCTCTCTTCCCTCATCGGCAATCGACAGAGTCATCGTTGAAAAACTGCTGAATGCATTGTATGCCTGTCCGCATGGGGTCATTGAAATGAGCACGAAGATGCCCGGGATGGTGGAAACTTCAACCAATCTGGCATCAGTAAAAATGGATGAAAACCTGCTGACAATTACTACCAGCCAGCGCAGTGAGATTGAAAGCCGGAAGTACTACATCGCCGGAATGGTAAAGTCGGTATTCGAACTTGCAGGCTTTATTGTCAGGCATTCGGAAGGCTATCCGGGCTGGACGCCCAATCCTGATTCCCATGTCCTGAAAACAACTGTTGCATCCTACAAGAAGCTGTTTGGCAAAACACCTGTGGTGCGGTCAATACATGCCGGGCTTGAATGCGGACTCTTCCTTGAAAAGTATCCGCAACTGGACATGGTTTCATTCGGACCTACAATCAAAGGTGCACACTCACCCGATGAAAGGCTTGACATTGAAACCACCGGAAGATTCTGGAAACACCTTGTGGATGTCCTGGAAAATATCGGCTAACCTGAAATATGTACCAGTTGATGCTGCAGGGGTAAATATTTGTATTTTCAGCCAGTAAATAAAACAAAAATTCAGCATGAACCGTACAGGTGTCTTACTGTTCCTGGCCCTCAACATCTGCACAACTTACCTGGCTGCACAGGTGCAGCCCGAATCGGTGTTTCATTCCACCAGTGGCAACAGGCACTGGCATGCTCATCAGGATAACCACCGTGCCCTTTACAAGGTGATAACCCGGCACGCATATGAGAAACTTAATGAACGAAGGGAGCGGATTTCAGCTATAAAAACTGAAGCAGAATGGCAGCAGTATATCAGCAACCTGAAAAACAACTTCGGCCTGACAGCTGCAAGTTTCGATGAAACACCGCTGAACGCAAAGGTGACAGGAATACTGGAACGGGAAAAATTTACAGTTGAAAAAATAGTGTTTGAATCACAGCCGGGCTTTTTTGTCACTGCAGCATTATTTCTCCCCAAAACAAGGCAACAGCCTGCACCCGCTGTAATCTATGCATGTGGCCACACCGAACTGGGATTCAGGAGTGACACCTATCAGCATGTCATCCTTAATCTTGTTGACAAAGGATTTATTGTTCTGGCTTTCGATCCGTTAGGCCAGGGTGAACGGCTGCAGTACCCCGATAAGGAAACAGGGAAGTCACAGATAGGAGGGCCTACCACCGAGCACTCATATGCAGGGGTTCAGACTTTGCTCAAGGGAATGTCAATATCCGATTACTTTATCTGGGACGGCATCAGGGTTGTTGACTATCTTGAAACAAGGCCTGAAATAGACATGAAGCGCATAGGAATGACGGGCCGGTCGGGCGGAGGAACACAAACTGCACAGATTGCTTCCTGCGATGAACGCATCTATGCCGCTGCCCCCGAAAATTATATCACATCATTCAGCAGGCTGCTCCAGTCGATTGGGCCGCAGGATGCCGAACAGAACCCATACAGGTTTATCATGAAGGGATTCGACCATGCCGATTATATTCATGTCAGGGCTCCTAAGCCAATGCTGATGCTTACAACCACCAATGACATTTTCAGCATACAGGGTGCCCGTGAAACATTTGCAGAAGCCCAGCTGGCATACAGTGCCATGGGACAACCCGGAAACCTGCGTATGACTGAAGATGACGGGAAACATGAGTCAACAAAAAAGAACAGGGAGGCACTTTATGCATTTTTCCAGGAGCACCTCCGGCTTCCGGGCGACAGCACCGACAATGAAACCACCCCTTTCAGCTTAGAAGAACTCCAGGTCACGCCCACCGGACAGGTGGCCACCTCCTATAACAGTGAAACTGTTTTCAGCCTGAATCAGAAATATTTGCCAGGCACACCAAGAACAGGCATAGAAGAGCAGGTAACCTATACTGCAGGAATCGATTTGAACAGGAAGCTGAAATCAGCCGTTTATACGGGAAATTTCTACCATAATGGAATAAAGGTTCAGAAGTATTTCCTTGAAAACAACCTGCAGGATTATGCCCTTCCGGTATACCTGGCGGAAGGGGAAAATGCAGGAAACGGAAAGATTGTTGTGTGGCTCCATCCTGAAGGGAAACAACAGGTGCTGAATGAAAGGCTTCTCATTGAACTTATCAATAAAGGTTTTATCGTTGTTACAGCCGATTTGCCGGGCACTGGAGAACTGCATGATCCAAAATTTACTGGTGATGCAATGATTAAAGGCATTCCATATAATTATGTGTTTGGTGCAAATCTGGTGGGCAAAAGCATACCGGGAATCATGGCTGAAGGAATAGATATGCTCGTACAGTTTTTAGAATCTGATAACAGGCTAAAGGACAAACCCATTGAGACAATTGTCTCGGGTACAGCGGCCTCTGCGTTTATGCACTATTCCATTCTGCAGAACAAATTCAACAAGGCAGCCTTTATCGATTTCCCTGAATCATCAAAAAACCTTGTAAATGAAAAGTTCTACAATCCTTCACTGGCATTCCACATGCCCCCTGGAAGCCTGAACCATTATGATCTGCCGGGACTGATGGAACACCTTGTGTTTTTTGGAATGAAGGTACACTATTCGAACAACGATATTGGCGGGATTATCAGATTTTTATCGGAATAAACAGCCGGGCACCAACTGTACATGGACATCAGGCAGGGGTCCAGCCCAGTGAACGGCAACATGCCCGTTCCCCTGCAACAGCAACAGAATTAAGAATTCATCCGGCAACCAGTGGTAGCTGGCTGTAATTTGATCATTCAATTTTAAATGGCAGCTCCGCATTCTTCACCGAATTGTATCCCAGCTCAAACATTTCATCGGCATGGCTGAGACTTAAAATATCGTAATTATCTATCCCTTCAGGTTCAATATACAACGATGAATACTTGTGCACTTCAGTCATATTGGCATTCACCCCCATATAAAAGGTACGTGCCGCGATTTGTATCAGGTTCTTAAAATGAACGCGCGGGTTCAGCGGATTAATGTTGATGGAAACAATGTATTTGCAATCATTCTTTATGGGTTCAACCGGGATATTGTCCATAAGTCCCCCATCTACATAGAGCTGTCCGTCGATTTCAACAGGAGAAAACAGTACAGGAATCGATGAAGATGCAAGCAATGCCGGTCCCAGGGGGCCACTGCTCAGATATTCAGCCCGCCCTTTGTTAAGATTGGCCACCGTTATGAAAAACGGAAGCTCCAGGTCTTCAATGTTGTTGCACTGGATTTCTCTTTTTAAAACACCTTTCAGTCCGTTGAGCCTTAAAAGCCCGTCGATAGGTAAGTGAAGTGTTGTATACTTAAAGAACCAGCCCTTGCTAAAAATCTTCATAATCTCGGCTGGAGTTCTGCCGCTGGCAATAAATGCCCCGACTATGGCACCTACACTTGTCCCTGATATCACGTCAGGCCTGAACCCTTTTTCAAAAAGTGCGGCAATTACACCCAAATGAGCAAATCCGCGGGTTCCGCCACCACTCAGCACAAGCCCGGTCCTGTATTTCCTGGTACCAAATAATTTGTCTAAAGGAGCCATTGATTATCATTTTTATGAATCCAATCCCTTCGGGCAATGACCATGCAAGGAATTTTCAATGAATATAACGAACTTAAATCAATAAAGTATGAATACAGCAGGAAAAAGGCGATTTAGTAATACTGGCAGGAACAGCAACCTGGCAGTATGGGCAGGAACAGTCCTTTACTACACCATACTCCGGACCTGTCATCGATATACCAACACCGTATCAAATCCGAAAATAATTGAATTTGGTACGGCTTTGGTACGTCGATGGTATAGGTTTGGTTATAAGAGGAACATGACTAATCCTTATCCTTACAACAATTTCAGTATTTATTAAAGTGAATGGGGAAAGTGGTGTCAGCCGAGGGAAAACCAATGCTGAATCAGTTCCTCATCGCCTGCATCATTACGGTGACGGAACGAATTGTTCCGGTTATTGTAGATATAATCCTTTTCGTAAACATGAATATTTTGGGTAATATCCTTCAATGCACAAATCATCAGTTCCACCTCTGAGTGAGTCATTGTAGGGTGCAATGACCACCTTACCCAGCCGGGCTTTTCCGACAAATCGCCATGATCGATCTTATCAGTTATTTCAAGTGACTTTTCATACGACACCTCAAGCAGGAAGTGGCCGTAAGTCCCGGCACAGGCACATCCTCCGCGGGTTTGAATGCCATACCTGTCGTTCAGGATCTGCACCAGGAGATTGTAGTGAATCCCTTCGACATAAAATGAAATCACGCCCAGACGGTTTCTGACCTTATCGGCAAGAATTTTCACTCCCCGCACTGAATCCAGGCCATCGAAGGCCATTTTCAGGAGTTCCTCCTCGCGGTTCCTGATGTTTTCGGCACCCATCTGTTCCTTGAGCCGGATGGCAAGTGCTGCCTTAATCGACTGCAAAAAGCCAGGAGTTCCCCCATCTTCACGGGCTTCAATATCATCAACATATTTATATTTTCCCCAGCGGTTGGTCCAGTCAACTGTGCCTCCCCCCGGGTCATCGGGTGCCTGGTTCCTGTACATCGAGGCATCGAAGATGAGTACACCCGGAGAGCCCGGGCCGCCAAGAAACTTGTGAGGGGAAAACATTACAGCATCGAGCTTTTCCATTGGGTCGGCAGGGTGCATATCCATGGAATCATACGGAGCCGAGGCTGCAAAATCAATAAAACATACCCCTCCGTGTTCATGCATGATGCGGGCTAGTTCACGGTAAGGCGTACGAACACCTGTCACGTTTGAACAGGCAGTAAAGGAACCTATCTTGAATGGCCGGTTTTCATATTGGGCAAGTGCTTTGCGGAGGTTTTCGGGTTCAACCAGCAAATCATTTCCCGGCTCAATGATAACTACATCGGCATTTGTTTCGTACCATGAGGTCTGGTTGGAATGATGCTCCATATGTGTGATAAACACAACCGGCCTTTCGCGCTCCTTCATACAGGTGGAGTATGTAAGCCTGCCACAGTATTTCAGTCCAAGGATGCGCTGAAACTTGTTGATCACGGAGGTCATTCCCGTTCCTGCTGTGATGATTACATCATTGGGGCCTGCATTGACATGCTTTTTCAGAATTTCATGTGAGCGGTGGTATGCCTGTGTCATCAGCCAGCCAGTCTTACATGTTTCGGAATGGGTATTGCCTGTAAAGGGGCCAATCATGTTGCTTATTTTATCTTCAATCGGCCGGTACAGCCTCCCGCTTGCAATCCAGTCGGCATAAACAAGTGTGTGATTACCGAACACGGAATCGAATGTCTGCTCAATACCAATGATATTGTTTCTGAACGGGGCAAAGTACTCCTCAAGGCTCTTCATAAATTCTGGCTGTTTTTGCGGATGCAAAATAAGACACTTTCAGTGGAAAGAAGAAGATATAGATCATATAAATTCTGGAAAATCTGACTGAATATTTCATGCCCTGAAGTGACATTTCGTCATAAATCCCTGTTGGCACAGGGTTTGACTTCTTGTGGCAAAACAGGTAAAATATAATTTTAAAAAACTACAGACATATGCAAACAGGAAAAATTGGCGTAACCAGTGAAAATCTGTTCCCCATTATCAAAAAGTTTCTTTATTCTGACCATGACATATTCCTCCGGGAAATTGTATCGAATGCAATTGATGCCACCCAGAAACTGAAGACCCTGGCATCGAAAGGGGAATATACAGGCGATACCGGCAACCTGCATGTAAAGGTAAAACTTGATAAGGAAGCCAAAACCATTACTGTTTCCGACAATGGCATCGGGATGACTGAAGATGAAATTGAAAGGTACATCAACCAGATTGCATTTTCGGGTGCCAATGAGTTTCTTGAGAAGTACAAGAACGATGCAAATGCCATCATCGGCCATTTCGGGCTTGGATTTTACAGTTCATTCATGGTATCCGAACGGGTGGAAATCATTACCCGTTCATTCCGCCAGGATGCACAGGCGGTGAAATGGAGCTGTAACGGTTCGCCTGAATATAAAACAGAAAACACTGAAAAGGAAGGAGTTGGCACCGACATCGTGATGTACATCAACAAGGATTCAGAGGAGTTTCTTGATGAAAATAAAATTGGTGACATCCTTGAAAAATATTGCAGGTTCCTTCCTGTACCGGTTTATTTCGGAAAGAAAAAGGAATGGAAAGATGGCAAACAGGTTGAGACAGAGGAAGACAACCAGATAAACGACACGCAACCTGCCTGGACAAAAGCCCCGGCTGATTTGAAAGATGAGGATTACAGCAAGTTCTACCGCAGGTTATATCCCTATGCCGATGAGCCGCTGTTCAATATTCACCTGAATGTTGATTACCCGTTTAACCTGACAGGCATCCTGTACTTCCCGAAAATCAAAAACAACTTCGAGGTACAGAAAAACAAGATACAGCTTTACAGCAACCAGGTTTATGTCACCGATTCGGTAGAGGGTATTGTTCCCGAATTCCTGACCCTGCTGCATGGTGTCATCGATTCACCCGACATCCCGCTCAATGTTTCGCGCTCCTACCTGCAGAGTGATTCAAATGTCAAGAAAATCAGCAGCCATATTTCAAAAAAGGTAGCCGATCGGCTGACCGATTTATTTAAGGAAAAAAGGGAAGAGTTTGAGAAGAAATGGGACGACCTTAAAATATTCATCGAGTATGGAATGCTCACCGATGAAAAATTCTATGACAGGGCAATGAAGTTCTTCTTTTTCAAGAATACGGAAAACAAGTATTTCACCTTCGAAGAATATGAAAAGCTGATTAAGGAGAACCAGACTGACAAGGACAAAAAGCTGGTATACCTGTACACCACAAACAAGGAAGAGCAGTTTACATTTGTGGAAGAAGCTTCGGCCAAAGGTTACGATGTACTTGTAATGGATGATATACTTGCACCACATATCATCAGCAAGTTTGAGCAGAAACATACCGACATGCAGTTTGTAAGGGTTGATTCTGATGTTGTCGACAACCTGATCAAAAAGGAAGATTCAGGGAAACAGGAACTGACATGGGAGCAAAAACAGGAACTCTCGCCCGTATTCCAGGCGGTTTGCCCTGAAAACAACAGCCACACTTTCATCATCGATTTCCAGGATCTGGGAGAAAACAGCAGCCCGATGGTCATCACCCGCAGCGAATGGATGCGCAGAATGAAGGACATGAGTCAGGTCCAGCCAGGTATGAACTTCTACGGTGAAATGCCCGATAACCTGAACCTTATTGTGAACACTGCCCATCCGCTTGTTAAGAAAGTGCTTGATGCCAAAGACAAAAAGCTTGGCGCAGAACTTGAAAAACTTGCAGAAGAGATTAAGACAAGAAAAGAGGAGGTCAAAGCCCTTGAAAAAGCAGGCGAAGGCAAAAAAGATGAAGAGATTCCGCAGGCCGACAAGGAAAAACTTGACAGCACGAATGAAGAACTTGTAAAACTGGAAGAAAGCAGAAGAGAAAAGCTGACTGACTTCGGAAAGAAGAATAAGCTTGCAAAACAGCTGGTTGACCTGGCACTCCTGGCAAATGGCATGTTGAAGGGAGCCGACCTCGACAGGTTTGTAAAGCGCAGCGTTGAATTAATAAAATAAAAGTTTCGGGGACAAATATCCGGAAATAAACTACCTTAAAGAACAAGAAATGCCTGTTGTAATTCAGCAGGCATTTTCTTTTTATCCTCCTTCGGCAAAACCTCGCAGATATAAAAATGATGGAGTCAGTTCACCATCCCTTGCAATTGTTGCTCCATCTATAATACTGCCACCGCTATGGTGAAGCAGCTGAGGAAAGACTTTATCAATCAGGTTTCGTCCGAAGTCTTCCGATGCATCGACGGGCAGTTCATTAGGCAAATTATCAACAGCCTGAACCGTGACATTCTTACCCGACGAAAATGGTGGTTCAAGCTTGCCTGTGATGGGATTATAGTCATAATACGGTTCATCAATAGTGGCTGCCCTTTTAGTGGAAGGGATTGAGCCTTCGATATCGCATGTAATATCGGAAATAACCTGAATCCTGAACCCAGGGTTTCTCATCTGTTCTTGAGTGAATAAAACGGGTGCGTCAGGATGCCAGTATGCTGCGGCAATAAGCATGTCGGTTGCAGCGGCAAAAGGGAGAAAAGCATTTTCATACATCGCGGGAAAATTAAAAAAATGGTTCAGGTCAAACGGGCTGCCATCAGTCCTCCTAACGTAATGACGGGGATAAAGCTGCGTATAACAATGCCTGTCAGGTTTTTCCATTGTCAAAAATGCTTCAGGGGCAAGCGGGCCTGCCTTTAGGTAATCAAGCACCTCAATCACGCCGTTAGCTACCCGTCCATCGCCGGTAACTGCAATTTTTAACGGCGGAACTTCAAGATTGCCGAGATGATGAAACATTTCCTGAAGGTTGCTGCACTCATGGGCGGGCTTCAGATCAAACAGGTTTTGCCGCAATCCATATGCCCTGAGGCCGCTGTATGCGCCCACCAGTCCGGCATATCGCCCGAACCCTATGATACGCAAGCCGTTGTCGTCGGTCAGCAATTCATAGTCAACCAGCCGTATTTTCTTTTTCAGGATTGTCTGCAGCAGCAACCGGTTATATTCCTGCTTTTTGATTGTATGCGAGAAGAACAGGTAAGTCTTAGCGGGAATCAGATCGTCAGGCGGCACCTCCTTCACCCCCAGGAGCACATCACAGTCATTAAGATTTTCAGTAACCTCAATGCCTGAGCTGAGGTATTCATCATCGCTGTAACATCTGTGGGCAGAGGGCTGCACAACCACTTTCACATGCTGATACTTTTTTTCTACCTCCAGGCACTGCAAAGGAGTAAGTGGCACCCTTCTGTCGGGAGGATTTTTCCCTTCACGTAATATTCCAAGTTTCATTCTACGATAATAAACAAATGGGCGGATAAAAGTTTACCTGACAGATAAATTTTGAATTATAGAACCCAGATTTCCGGCTTCATCATGCAAATCGCAGTATGATTAAGTTTCCATTGAATAAAGGGAATCAGACCCGGGATGAACAAATACAATTTATAGAATACAATCCTGACAGATGATACTGTTTTGTGCCGAGAGAATAAAAAGCTCTATACCTTATGGTTACCCCTTCGTTAAATGGATTTCACTGTCCCTTCAACTTAAATTCATTCTAAATAAAATATTCATAATCTTTGCGATGAACAAATACCTGTTGCCCGTGAAAAAAACAGTTTTCGTTTATCTGTGCACCATCCTGTTTGCTTTTTCATCGTGCGTCCAGAGAAACCGGCAGATTGAAGCAGCCGATGGTTTTTCAGGTTCGGGCAGCTGTATCCAGTGCCATGAGCGGTTTTATGAACTATGGTCGACATCCCATCACGGGCTGGCGATGCAGCCGGTTGATTCACTGTTCCTGGCAAAAGGGGACATCGATGGCAGTGAGGCCTTCACCCTGGAGGGAAAGACATACCATATGATCATTGAAAATTCAGTGATGTCGATGGTAGAAACTTCAGGGGAAAATCGTGAAAGATACGAGATTACCTGGGCACTTGGCGGGAAGAATGTATACTATTTTCTAACTCCCCTTGAAAAAGGGAAGCTGCAGACAATTCCGCTGGCTTATGATGTAAGAAAAGGGGGATGGTACAACAATCCCGAGTCGGCGGTGAGGCATTTTCCCGAAGGGACACCTGATGAGGCCCTGCCCTGGCGCGACCGTAACTACACTTTCAACACCTCATGCTACAGCTGCCATGTGAGTCAGCTTGCAACCAATTTCGATCTGGCAGCCGATTCCTATCATACCACATGGAAGGAACCAGGTATCAACTGCGAAACATGTCACGGGCCCAGTGCCGAACATGTGCGGGTGTGCCTCGAAGCCGGAGAAGGGAATGTTCCGGCCGATTTGAAGATTATCAGTACCAGCATTTTCACACCCGAACAGCACAATTCATCATGCGCACCATGCCATGCCAAAATGCAGCCAATTACCCCCTCATTTATGCCCGGCGAACTGTATTTCGACAACTACAGCCTGACCACCCTCGAGAATAATGACTTTTATCCCGATGGACGCGACCTTGGGGAAAATTATACCTATACCTCATGGATGATGAACAGCTGCGCGAAAAAAAGTGACATGCACTGTGTATCATGCCATACTTCAAGTGGCCGCGACAGGTTTGCACAGGCGCCCAATGATGCATGCATCTCATGTCACAGGGAAAGGGTTGAGAACGTGCATCTGCATTCAATGCACCCGAAGGAGAGTGAAGGCTCGGTTTGCATCAACTGTCACATGCCAAAAACAGAGTTTGGCAGGATGGTAAGAAGCGATCACTCCTTCAGGCCTCCCATGCCGGAAGCAACAATCAGGTTTGGATCGCCCAATGCATGTAACATCTGTCATACCGATAAGTCGCCCCAATGGGCTAACAACATTGTAAAAAAACGCGCCAACAGCCGTTACCAGGAGGCAACTGTCCATAAGGCACAACTAATAAAAGAGGCACGTGCAGGCGAATGGAAACGGCTCGGAGAGATGCTGGAAGTCATTGCTGATACTTTGGAGGATGAAGTTTTTAAAGCCTCGTTTCTCAGACTGCTGGCATCATGCAATGATGAAAAAAAATGGGAACCAGTAATTGAAGCCCTCATAACAGCCGAATCGCCGCTGGTAAGGTCGGCTGCAGCAACAACCCTTTTGGGCAATACTTCAGAAAAAGCAAGAAAGGCACTTGTAGCTGCCACAGCCGATCGATTCAGGCTTGTAAGGGTAAATGCAGCAGCATCGCTGGCAGGATTTCACCGTGGCCAGTTTACAGCACAGGAATATCAGAACGTAGAAAATGCTACAAAAGAATATATTACATCACTTGTTACCCGGCCTGATGACTGGAGCTCACACTACAACGAAGGGATTTTCCACCAGAACAGGGGCGATGCAGCCAGTGCATTAACCTCCTATGAAACTGCAGCCCGGCTGTACCCTGAGTCAATGATGCCGCTTATCAACAGCAGTGTGCTCTATTCATATATCGGCAATCATGCAAAAGCTGAGGAGAATCTGAAAATTGCACTTCAGTTTGACCCGCAGAATGAAGCTGCCAATCTGAACCTGGGGTTACTGCTTGCAGAACAGGGCAGGCTCAACGAGGCGCAACAGGCGCTTTCAGCCTCACTTGAGGCAAATCCAAAGCAGGCCGTGGCAGCATATAATTTAAGTGTTATCGTCTCGGGGAAAAACATGGGGGAAGCTGTAAAATATGCAAAAGTTGCAGCTGAAGCAAATCCCGCTGAACCCAAATATGCCTATACCCTCGCCTATTATTACATTCAGAACAGCCAGCCTGCTGAAGCTGAAACGGTGCTGAAGGCACTCATCAAACAGCATCCGCTGTACCTGAATGGAATCAAACTGCTGTCGGACCAGTACCTGAAAGATAATAAGACAGGTGAACTGAAGGCACTTTATGAGCAGACGATAAAGACCGAAGGGTTGCCTGAACAGGAAAAACAGGCATTATTGCAGGCCCTTCATAACCTGAGCAGCCGGAGATGAATGTCCTGCATAAACATTTTACACCTATGACCGTTTACTACAAAAAAAACTAAAAATGCTTATAGTTATTTCACCTGCAAAGACACTTGATTTCAAAACCCCTCCTGTAACAAGCCAGTATACGATTCCGGCACTTATTGATGAATCGGCAAAGCTGGCAGAAAAGCTCAGAAAACTTAAACCGGCGAAGATTGCCGGCCTGATGAATGTATCATCATCGCTGGCGAATCTTAATTATGAACGGTACCAGATGTGGCATCTGCCTTTTACACCTGAGAATGCCAAACAGGCTGTACTTGCGTTTGACGGCGATGTGTATGCAGGCCTGAAAGCACCCGAACTTTCTGAAGAGGTATTGATTGCCTCACAGAATAAGCTACGCATCATATCAGGGCTGTACGGGATACTCAGGCCCCTCGACCTGATTCAGCCATACAGGCTTGAGATGGGAACCAAATTTGGAACAGGCCGGGCAAAGGATTTATATGCCTTCTGGGGAGAAAAGATAACCAAAAAAGTTAATGAAGCACTCCGCGAATCAAACAGTAAAGTCCTTGTTAACCTGGCCTCACAGGAATATTTTAAAAGCATTAACACGCGCAAATTAGATGCACAGGTGGTGGCCCCGGCCTTCAAGGAAGGGAAAAACGGGGAGTACAAAATCATTTCAATTTTTGCAAAGAAAGCACGTGGACTGATGACTCGCTTTATACTTGAAAATGATATCAGCAACCCCGATGACCTGCAGGCATTCGATGCTGAGGGGTACAATTACAATCCGCGCCTGTCAAAACCAGGCATACCTGTTTTTACAAGAGGATAAAACAGAGTTTACTAAAACCTTTTGTTTACCCACAGGTGTGCAACAAGAACGATTACCCCCAGCAGAGCAAGGGCAACAGCCATACCATCGAGGAAGCCCTGGAAAAACGGGGTTAGATCAAATAACTGCAGTGCCAGATTTTTAAGCCCCATGATCATTGCTCCGCTCATAAGCAATACTGATATACGAAGCCTTCTGTTTCTTATCCCGGTCAGCATATACTTTATGATTGACTTTTACCGAGCAGCTTATCGGCCATGGCATCGGCCAGCTGAATCAGCTGGCTCCGGTTGTCTTTTTTGAGCGCTCCCTGTTCTTCAACCGGGTTGTACACAAGCTCCCATTTAATTCTTTCAGCAAAAGCCATCAGGTTTTTCACACCACCGCCATTCCACAGAAAATTGCCAAACACACCCAGGTAATGGTCCTTTGGAGCCATATGTTCGATTGTTGATATCAGTGTTTCAACATTAGGGAACATCGAGTTATTGTATGCAGGGCTTCCCACAATGAACCCCTTATATCTGAAAATATCATTGATGATATATGACGCATGGGTTTTGGAAGCATCATACACCCTGATATCCCTGATGCCTCTTTCCGCCAGCCTTCTGGCTATCACTTCGGCCATCTTCTGCGTATTTCCGTACATGGAACCATAAACTACAACAACACCGGGGTCGAGGTCGTAGGAGCTCCACTTGTTATAGCGGGTAAGAACCCAGTTAAGGTCACTACGCCACACCGGTCCATGGGTGGCCGCTATCATTTTAATATCGAGAGGTGCCAGTTTTTTAATGGCTCTTTGGGTATGCGGACAGTATTTGCCTACAATGTTTGTAAAGTAACGCATTACCTCAACCTCGTAAAACTCAAGGTTGATTTCATCATCGAAGATGCCGCCGTCGAGGGTACCATAGCTGCCAAATGCATCGCCCGAGAACAGGGTTTTGGTGGTTTCTTCATAAGTCACCATGGTTTCAGGCCAGTGAACCATGGGAATAGTCTGGAACTGCAGGCGATGTTTGCCAAGTTCAAGCACTGAATTATCCTGGACCAGCATCACATTCTCAGGCTCCCTGTAAAAACTTTCCACAATTGCAAAGGTCTTTTTATTTCCAACCAGCGTAATACCCGGGTACTTTTGAATAACAGCCTTCAATGCACCTGAATGGTCAGGTTCCATATGGTTAATGACAAGATAGTCGACACTGCGGTTGCCTATGATTTCTTCAATACTTTCAAGGTATTCATCAATAAATGAACGTTCCACTGTATCGATGAGGGCAATTTTCTCATCAACAACAAGGTATGAATTATAGGATATCCCGTGAGGAATTGGCCATATATTCTCAAACAGGTGGGTACGGCGGTCGTTGTAACCAAGAAAATAAATGTTTTCAGAAAGATTTACATACTGCATTGAGTCCGGTTTTTAGAATTCAGAAGGCGAATTTAACGAATTGCAGGAATTCAATCCAAATTATAGCACCGAAAACATGAAAGATTCAGTTAATGATCCATAAAAGAAATTGATGAAGTAATGAGGTGATGGCAAGCCAGCCATAGCAAGTTTAATTAAAGCTGGCTTAATATTTGAGTCTTTACAGGGCAAAGATTTCACAGGAACCTCAGACAGATATTTTGTTTATATCTTTGATATCTGATTTGTAATTGCAGTTTTATGGCTATTGAAAGGAAAAGCAGGCTCATGACCTTTCCCCGGGTGGGAAGGTTTATCATTATCTTCTTCGCTGTTGCATTTATTATTGCAGGATTGCGCGGTTACCAGCTGTACACCTATATCTTCATGGAAAATGTAAAAAGCGAACAGCCCTTTATCATTCCTGAAGGAGCAACATACAACCAGGTGACCGACACCCTGCAGGCAAAGGACCTGCTACTTAATTACAAGGCATTCCACTGGGTATCCAAAAAGAAGAATTACCCATCAGCAGTAAAACCCGGCCGTTATATACTGCGGACAGGAATGAACACCAACCAGATAGTCAATAAACTGAGGGCCGGAGATCAGGATCCGGTCAATGTCACATTCAACAATGCACGTTTCAACGAAGACTTGGCAGGAAAGGTTAGCCGTTACCTGGTGGCTGATTCATTATCGGTGCTGGAACTCTTCAGCAATGAAGAACTGATTGAGAAGTACGGTTTTACCAGGGAGACCTTCAGAGCGATGTTTATTCCCAATACCTATCAGTTTTTCTGGACCACAACTGCTGATGAATTTGCGGCCCGGATGAAAAAAGAATTTGACAGGTTCTGGAATGAAACCCGGCGAAAAAAAGCTGAGGAAATCGGAATGACCCCGGTTGAGGTCATTACCCTTGCATCCATCGTGCAGGAGGAAACAGCCAAAAACGATGAATTGAGCCGCGTGGCAGGATTGTATATCAACCGTTTGAAAATAGGGATGCCCCTTCAGGCTGACCCTACGGTTAAATATGCCGTTGGCGATTTTTCGCTGCGCAGGATACTGAATGTACACCTTGAAGTAGATTCCCCTTACAACACCTACCGCAATGCAGGGCTCCCCCCCGGGCCTGTGAATTTCCCTGAAGTTTCAGCCATCGATGCTGTACTGAACCATGAACAGCACCAGTACCTCTACATGGCGGCAAAAGAAGATTTCTCGGGTTACCATAACTTTGCCAGGACACTGGCAGAACATAACCGGAATGCAAACAGGTACAGGGCTGCCCTCGATAAAATGAAGATTTACAGATAGACTTTTCAGCTGCTTTTCAACTGCACAGAGACCAGGGGCATAACCGGTTTCGGACCGGATACATGAAAACAACGTGCCTGTTCAACCTATCAGGCAACTACATTAACTTCCCTTTCCAGCGCTATCCCAAATTTCTTAAACACCTCCTGCCTGACTATTTCAGAAAAATCATATATCTCTTTTCCTGTTGCACCACCGTGATTGACAAGAACAAGCGACTGCTTTTCATGAACACCTACATTGCCGTTGCGGAAGCCTTTCAGGCCGGTTCTTTCTATCAGCCACCCGGCAGCTAGTTTGACATGAGTATCATCAACTGCATACACAGGCATACCGGGATAATCATTTATCAATTGTGTTACCTGCTCTTTACCGGCAACAGGATTCTTGAAAAAGCTGCCCGCATTGCCAAGCTCTGCCACATCAGGAAGCTTTGATGAGCGGATATCAATCACTGCCTGCCTGACATGCTGAAGATTTACCTCACCCAATGCTTTTACCTTCTCCTCTACCTGACCGTATTTCAGGTTGAACTCAGGGAATTTGTCAAGCCTGAAAATGACAGAAGTTATAATCACCCTGTTCTTCAGTTCCCTCTTGAACAGGCTGTCGCGGTAACTGAAATTACATTCAGGTGCAGAAAAATCAACAAGTGTTTTTTGCTGAAGGTCATATCCGCGCACGAGTTCAATAGTATCACTCACCTCCTGTCCGTATGCACCAATATTCTGTACAGGTGCAGCCCCCACGTGACCGGGTATCAGGGAGAGGTTTTCAATTCCGCCCAACTGAAAGTCAACACTGAATTTCACAAAATCATCCCACACTTCTCCGGCCCCAACTTCAAACCACACATGCTGCCGGTCTTCCTTCACCCTTGTTATTCCCGGGACATTGGGATGAATAATCAATCCGTTGAAATTATCAATAAACAGCACATTGCTGCCACCACCAAGAACAAATACAGGCAGGTTTTCCAATGACTGATTCGACTGCACAAATGTAATAAGGTCTTCTGCTTCTGTAAATTCGAAGAAATACCGGCAGGAAGCTTCTACCCCAAAAGTGTTGAATGATTTTAAAGAATGGTTTTCAAAAAAACGGATCATGTGGTAATTTTTTGCCAAAGATAGCTGAAATAAGGAAAAAGGCAGAAATAACCCTTGCTGTTGATGAGGCTGCCCTGTTTCTAAAGTCAACCTGAACACTTACCTTTGTCGGTCATGAACAGTTATGATGTGATAGTGGTTGGAGCCGGGCCTGCAGGACTGATTGCAGCCGGCCGGGCTGCCGAAGCGGGGGCAAAGGTGCTTTTGATTGAGAAAATGAGGTCGGAAGGGCGCAAACTTCTCATTACTGGCAAAGGCAGGTGTAATATTACAAATGATGCCTCACCGGCTGAATTCATTAAACATGTGTTCCCCGACGGCCGGTTTCTGCGCAATGCCTTTTCCCGTTATTATTCAAAAGATATCATAGCCCTGCTTGAGAAATATGGCGTGGAAATCACATTAGAGCGGGGTGGCCGTTATTTCCCTGCAAGTAATAAATCGATGGATGTGCTGAAGGCATTGCAACAATGGGTCAATGAGCAAAAAGCAGAGATACGTTGCGGGCAGAAGGCAGAGAGACTGCTTGTTGAGGAAAACAGTATTGCAGGTGTGGCAGCCAACGGAGTTGACATTCATGCACCCGCTGTGATACTGGCTACCGGCGGAAAGTCATACCCCGCAACAGGCTCCACCGGCGATGGATATGAGCTGGCAAAAAGTGTGGGGCACACAATCATCCCCCCTATTCCCGCCCTGGTTCCTCTGGAAACAAAGGGCGATCTGGCTCAAAGACTCCAGGGGTTAAACCTTAAAAATGTAAAGGCAGTGGTGTGGGTAAACGGGAAAAAAGCAGGTGAAGCATTTGGTGAAATGCTGTTTACCCACTTTGGATTATCAGGCCCAATTATATTAACCCTTAGCCGTATTGCGGTAGCTGCCCTCATAAAAAAGGAAAAGGTAGAATTTACAATAGATTTAAAGCCTGCCCTCGATGAGCAGAAACTGGATAACAGGCTGCTGCGTGACCTTGATGAACATGGCAAAAAGAAACTGTCAAACATCTTTCGCAACTGGTTGCCTGCCTCTATGATACCTGTATTTATTGAAGAACTGAAGCTTGATGAGGAGAAACCCTGCAACCAGGTATCAGCTGCTGAAAGGAAGCAAATCAGGTACCTGCTTAAAAACCTGAAATTTGAAGTATCAGGGCACCGGTCATTCAAAGAGGCAATCATCACTGCAGGAGGAGTTTCCACAAAGGAAATTTCTCCCAAAACAATGGCATCGAGGCTAGTAAAAGGATTATATTTTGCTGGCGAAATGATTGATGTTGATGCCGAAACCGGTGGATACAACCTGCAGATTGCCTATTCCACAGGCTGGCTTGCAGGGAATTCGGCGGCCTTGAAAAACGACAGTTATAAACAGGCAACTGACTAGATATCATCAGCAGGCTATACTACAGTTGTCATACCAGGAATATGCAGTAATTTTAAGATAAACTCATAAAACTATGAAATATGGAAACCGTAATTACTCAAATCAGAAATGAACTTCTTTCCCTTGCCGATGAAAACATAAGGATATCGGGCGAACGCTTCTTTAAGGAAGAGGTAAATATTTATGGAATAAAAACGGCAGAGGTTGGTAAACTTGCTAAAAGATACCTTCAGGAGGTAAAATCACTGGGTAAAGACAATGTGTTTTCCCTTTGTGAGGTACTGTGGAAATCGGGGTATATGGAAGAATCATTCATTGCATGTGAATGGGCCTATGCATTCAGAAAGGAATACAAGCCCGATGATATGAGAACCTTCGAACACTGGCTGGGCAGCTATGTCTCCAACTGGGCAGCATGTGATACCTTGTGCAATCATACTATTGGTGATTTTATCATGATGTACCCTCAATATCTTACTGCACTGAAAGGCTGGACAAAATCTAAAAACCGGTGGATGCGCCGTGGTGCAGCAGTATCACTTATCGTACCTGCCCGTAAAGGAATGTTCCCTGAAGATATACTTGAGATTGCAGGATTACTGCTCACCGATGGCGATGATATGATACAGAAGGGCTATGGATGGATGTTAAAGGCTGCCAGTCAGGCTCACCAGAAGGAGGTATTTGAGTATGTAATGAGCAAAAAAGATGTGATGCCGCGCACTGCACTGCGGTATGCCATAGAAAAAATGCCTGCCGCTCTGAAACAGGAAGCAATGAAAAGAGAAAAAATAAATCCTACCTTTGAAACTTAGGTAATGGCTGAAGAAAAGAAAAGGATACTATGGGTGCAAACCAACCACTTGCAGAAAGGCTACGGCCCCGGAAACTTGATGAATACATCGGACAGGAACACCTTGTAGGGAAGAATGCTGTACTGCGCAGGATGATTGAATCGGGCAATCTTTCCTCCATCATCCTTTGGGGGCCACCGGGGGTAGGTAAAACCACACTTGCTAAAATTATTGCCAATACACTGGAAAGGCCGTTCCATACACTAAGTGCCGTTAATTCAGGAGTGAAGGATGTGCGTGAAGTCATTGATAAAGCAAAAAAGCAGCAGTTCTTCAACAAACCCAATCCAATTCTCTTTATCGATGAAATCCACCGTTTCAGCAAATCGCAGCAGGACTCACTCCTTGGAGCTGTAGAGGAAGGAACAATAACCCTTATCGGAGCCACAACTGAAAACCCTTCGTTTGAGGTTATCTCTCCCCTGCTCTCCCGTTGCCAGGTTTATATCCTTGAACCACTCAGCAGGGAGGGCCTGCTGAAACTTGTAGATACTGCCATCCATAAGGATATTGTGCTTAAGGAAAAGGAAATCTCGATAAAGGAAGAACATGCACTGCTTTTATATTCAGGCGGTGACGCGCGCAAGCTCCTGAACGTACTGGAACTGGTTGTGCTTGCCGAAGCAGGAGATTCAGTCGAAATTACCGACGACAAGGTAGTTTCGTGCCTGCAGAAAAACCTGGCCATGTACGACAAACAAGGAGAGATGCACTATGACATCATTTCGGCATTCATCAAAAGCATCAGGGGAAGCGACCCCGATGCCGCTGTGTACTGGCTGGCCCGCATGATTGAAGGGGGCGAAGATGTGAAATTCATTGCCCGGCGGCTGCTGATAGTGGCAGCCGAAGATATAGGGCTTGCCAATCCCAATGCCCTGCTGCTGGCCCAAAGCACTTTTGATGCAGTGCACCAGATAGGTTATCCCGAAGCAAGGATAGTGCTGTCAGAATGTACTATTTACCTTGCTACCTCACCTAAAAGCAATTCGGCTTATGCCGCAATTGATGAGGCCCTGGCGCTAGTAAGAAAAACAGGCAACCTGCCTGTCCCGCTTCATTTACGCAATGCCCCTACGAAACTGATGAAGGAAATCGGATATGGGAAGGAATATAAATACGCCCACTCCTATGAAGGCAACTTTGTTGAACAGGATTTTCTGCCTGAGGAAATCAGGAACCAGCGGTTTTACCGGCCGGGTAAAAACCCGGGAGAAATAAAAATCCTGGAACGGTTGCTGGGTTGGTGGGGAAAAAGATTCAGTAAATAATATGATACAGCAACTTGAAATTACACTGCCGTCATTCAGGAGAGGCTACCATTTAATCACATCACTCATTGAAAAGCAGCTGCCTCCCCTTCCCGAAAAGGGACTGCTGCATATTCTTGTTAAGCATACATCTGCAGGAATTACAATCAATGAAAATGCTGATCCGTCAGTACGTACCGATTTTGAGTCATTTATCAACAAAATGATACCTGAGAATGATCCCGTATACATCCACACCTATGAAGGCAGCGATGATATGCCTGCACACCTTAAGTCGTCGGTAGTTGGTTGCGAAGTTACAATCCCTGTCACTAACCACCGGCTGAACCTTGGCACCTGGCAGGGCATTTATTTCTGCGAATTCCGTAACCATGGCGGTAGTCGCAGAATAGTGCTGACAATATATTCCTGAAGAAATATCACCAATAAAATTTGCATTAACCCTGGTCAACAGCTCTCCTGCGGTTTTACCTGACTATTGCATTCATGTAAAAATTCACTGTTCGGGTGTAAAACATACCGGAAGGTGAGTTTTATTTTGTTTTCAATTCAATAAAAATCCTATTTTGCTGCAAAAATAATCCAAAGTTTATGCAGCGTAATCTTTTATTGGGTGTGGAAGCAATCGGGCAGGCAGCCATTGATGCAGGAATATCAGGAGTATATGCCTATCCGGGCACCCCTTCCACCGAAATCACCGAATACATACAGAATAGCCGGATTGCAGGAGAAAGAAATATACACCGGCAGTGGTCATCGAATGAAAAAACTGCACTTGAAGCCGCCCTTGGGATGTCATATGCAGGCAAGCGTGCACTGGCCTGTATGAAACATGTGGGCCTCAATGTGGCAGCCGATGTCTTCATGAATATGGCTATAACGGGCATCAATGGCGGACTTGTGGTAGTTGTTGCCGATGATCCCTCACAGCATTCTTCTCAGAACGAACAGGATTCACGGTTCTTCGGGAAGTTTGCAATGATGCCCTTTTTTGAACCGTCAAATCAGCAGGAAGCCTATGACATTACGTGGGAAGCGTTTGACTTCTCAGAAAAGACAGGACTGCCTGTAATGATTCGTATCCCAACCCGTCTGGCACATTCAAGGGCCGGAGTCGTCCAGAAACCGTTGCAGGACGAAAATCAGCTGCAGTTACCTGAAAACCCGCTGCAGTTCATGCTTCTGCCGGCCTACGGCAAAAAGTATTACCAGAACCTGCTCGATAAACAAAGCCTGCTTACTGAACTTTCTGAAGAATCGCCATATAATGTTTACCTGGAAGGGACCGACAAAAGCCTTGGCATCGTTTGTACGGGCATCGCCTTCAATTACCTGATGGAAAACTTCGCCGGTAAAAAGTGTCCGTACCCGGTTGTTAAGATTTCTCAGTACCCTGTGCCTCACAAAATGCTGCTGCACCTTGAAAAGGAATGCGATGAGCTGCTTGTTGCCGAGGATGGTTACCCCCTTGTGGAGGAACTGCTCACCGACTTTTTCGGGAAAGGGAAAAGAATATCGGGGAGGCTCAATGGCGCACTGCCACGCCGGGGAGAACTGAATCCTGACCATCTTGCGAAGGCACTGGGCATTGAAAAGAAAGAGCCTTTTCCTGTTCCAGGCACACTTATTGGCAGGCCTCCTTCACTCTGTGCCGGATGTGGCCACCAGGATACCTATGAAGCACTGAATGAAGTTGTCGCAGATGCAGGCGAAGGCAGGGTATTTTCCGATATCGGGTGCTATACCCTTGGAGCCTTGCCACCTTACAAAACTATCAACACCTGCGTAGACATGGGTGCATCAATTACAATGGCAAAAGGTGCTGCCGATGCCGGCCTTACCCCTGTTTTTGCAGTGATAGGCGATTCCACCTTTACCCATTCGGGGATGACCGGCCTGCTCGATTGTGTCATCGAAAAAACAAACATCAACATCATCATCGTCGATAATGAAACAGTTGCCATGACAGGTGGACAGGATTCCTCGGCAAAGGGGAGGCTTGAAAAGATCTGTGAGGGTATAGGTGTCGATCCCCAACATATCCGTTTGTTTGTCCCGCTGAAGAAAAACCATGATGAAATAGTGGAAATATTACGTGAAGAAATGGCATTCAATGGCGTATCGGTCATTATCGGAAGAAGGGAATGCGTTCAGCGGGTGGCGAAAACAAAGAAATTGAAAAAAGAAAAAAATCTGGCAACATATGAAGACTGATATCATACTGGCGGGGGTTGGCGGACAGGGTATCCTGTCGATTGCAGCATCACTGGGTGCAGCGGCACTGAATGAAAACTATTATCTGAAACAGGCCGAAACCCATGGCATGAGCCAGCGGGGCGGAGAAGTTGTTTCACACCTGCGCATTGCCGACAGTCCCATCTGGTCGGACCTGATTCCTATGGCAACTGCCGACCTCATCTTATCGGTTGAACCCATGGAATCACTGCGGTATCTCCCCTACCTTTCACCGCGCGGGAGCCTTGTAACCAATACTGCTGAGTTTGTCAACATTCCCCACTATCCGCAGCTTGACGAAACTTTCAATCAGTTAAAACATAATATCAACATCATCCGGATTGATGCCGACCGGATTGCAAAGGAAACAGGCAACCCAAAAGCTGCCAACATGGTCATGCTGGGAGCTGCCTCTCCTTTTATTGCCATTCATGAGGATATTATTATCGAAGGGATCAAAACCATCTTTAAAGCTAAGGGTGAAAAAATAGTTGATTTGAATGTTGAAGCATTCAGGGCCGGCAGAGCCTTTACTCTAAGTAAAAGCTGAAGAATCCGGCTTAGATTATCATCTGTTTCAAATAATGAACTGCACAATGAAACATGCTGTCGCCGGATTGTTCCTCCTTGCCCTTGTTGGCATATTCACCTCATGCAGGACTGCCGGAAAGCTAAGTGCAGATGGCAGGGATAAGGCAATTTTTGAGGTTCAGAAGCTATTTTCTGATGAAAGGTTTCCCAATGTAATCACAACAACAAAGGGGACTGTGGTAGCCATATGGGGAAACCAGGTACTGAGAATCCGCCGGAGTGTGGACGGAGGGAATACATGGGAGCCTGAAATTGTGGTGGCAAACCCTGGGTTTCACGGCGGAGGAGCAATAGTGGATGAAAAAAACGGTGATATCCTTGTATTTTCAGAACAAGGCCACCCGCCGGCCCCGGTTACACAATACCGAAGCAGCGACGATGGCATTACATGGCAGGCAGAACAGGCAATTATCCTGCCCAACAGCCTTGGACATATTCCTTCGATGCATATGAATGAACACGGCATCTGCCTGAAGCATGGGAAATATGCTGGAAGGCTCATCAGGCCGTCACGGTATTACGGCGGAGGAAATGACCGGCAGTACTGGGATGAGCATTACACCAATGCCATTTACAGCGATGATGGAGGGAAAACCTGGCAGGCTAGTGAACCATTCCCGGCTTACGGAACAGGAGAAGCTGCCATTGCAGAGCTGTCCGACGGTACCCTTTACTATAATTCACGCAGGCACAAATCAACCGACGGACTCGATCCGCGCAGAAGATATTCGGCTTTCAGCCATGACGGAGGACAAACCTGGACCGGTATGCATCTCAATCAGGAACTGCCCGACGGTGCACAACACACCGACTATGGACTGATGGGAGGCTTAACCAGGCTGCCATCTGAAGGCCATGATATCCTTCTTTTCAGCAATATCGATGTACCCGTCGAAAAAACCGACGAAGACGTACCTTTCGAATTACGTACCTCAAGAAGGTTCAACGGAACAATATGGGCAAGTTTTGACGGCGGAAGAACATGGCCGCTCAAAAAAGTTGCCGACAAAGGGAGCTTTGCCTATTCCTCTCTTTCAACCGGACGGCAAGGCACCCCATCAGAAGGATGGATTTTTCTTTTCTATGAAAGTGACGGAGGCGGCAAACTGGCCAGATTCAATATGGAGTGGGTTACTTCCGGCAAGGAAAAGTCAGAATTCCCTGGGGAAAAATAACTTTATTGCTGCAATTTTTATACAGATTTCAATATCTTTAGGCCAAACCAATAAAAACCTTTCAGAGGATGAAAAGAAGAATATTCATCAAAACAACCGGAATGGCGGCTGCAGGGGCAGCTTTGGCTGGAAATGCTGCCGCAGGAAGTATCCTGAATCAGACAAAAAATAAATTACCCAGGTGGAAAGGCTTTAATCTGCTCGACTACTTTTCTCCGCGTGCAGGAGGAAGCCGTTCCATGACAACCGATGAAGATCTGAAGTGGATGGCCGACTGGGGCTTTGATTTTGTAAGGCTACCCATGGCTTATCCAAGGTATGTCACTTTTGACCCTTCCAGAAATATCACACCTGATGAAGTGCTTAACTTCAACGAGGCAGAAATCGAAAAGATAGAATCACTTGTTTACCGCGCCAATAAATACGGGTTGCATATGAGCATCAACCTGCACCGCGCCCCGGGATTTTGTGTTAATGCAGGTTTTCATGAGCCTTATAACCTTTGGCAGGACAAGGAAGCCCAGGATGCCTTTTATGAGCACTGGAGCATGTGGGCAAAAAGGTTCAGGAACCTGTCGCCAAAGCAGATAAGCTTCGACCTTGTTAATGAACCCTGTACCCGTGAAGACATGAACGATCAGCATTCGGGCAGAGGCTCTATCCCGGGACAACTTTACCGTGAAGTGGCAAAAAAATCGATGGAGGTCATCAAACAACAAAACCCCAATCATATGGTGATTGCCGACGGCAACAATGTGGGTAACGATGTGATACCTGAAATTTTCGACCTTGATATCGGTCAAAGCTGCCGTGGATATTTCCCTCATTACATCTCCCACTACCGTGCCTCATGGGTATTCAAAAACCCTGATGATTCACCTCCGGTTGTATGGCCGGGTGTAATCGATGGCAAAAATTTCAGCAAAAAGAATCTTGTTGAATTTTATGCGCCATGGATCGATGCAGTAAATAAGGGAGTGGGTGTTCATTGCGGAGAATGTGGTTGTTACCGTGAAACACCACATGAAGTATTCCTTTCATGGTTTAATGATGTGCTCGATGTGCTCACACAACACGGAATAGGATATGCCTTATGGAATTTCAGGGGCGATTTTGGAATACTCGATTCAGGCAGAAAAGACATTGAATACGAGGAGTGGCATGGCCATAAGCTCGACAGGAAGCTGCTTTCTTTGCTTATGAAATACTAAATCATTTTGATAAGGGGCGGAATAACTGAGTTTATTCGGCCCCTTTTCATTTTAATGACCCCGTAAGTCAGTTTAACAGGATCAAAAAAAACAAAAAAATGAAAAAACTATTCCTTACCCTATTGTTAAGTTGCACCCTGTTGATTTCGGCAGGTCAGCAGCCGGCAGGGTTTGTTCCCAATTACGATGAAGATAAGGTACCATTATTTGAAGTACCTGATCCCCTGAGAACATCTGACGGGAAGCGAATCAAAAATGTGAAACAATGGGAAAAATACCGGCGGACTGAACTGCTTGATTTCTTTGCCAAACATGTATATGGAGAGGTCCCGGGGGAGATAGAGGGTTCAAAATGGGAAGTGATTGAACAAAGCAGCAATGCACTTCAGGGAAAAGCCACACGAAAACAAATTGACTTGCAATTCGAAAAAAACGGCAGGACACTTGCTTTCAATATTTTACTTTATACCCCAAACAACAGGGAGAAGGCTCCCCTTTTCCTGGGATATAACTTTTCAGGAAACCATACTGTCACTGACGATGATAATATCCGCATATCGGAGGCATGGGCCCGCAACAATCCGGGCATGGGAATAACAAACAACCAGCTGACCGAACAATCGAGAGGAGCCGGCAGTGACAGCTGGCAGCTAAACAAACTCATAGAAGCAGGATACGGATTAGCCACCATATATTATGGCGAAGTGGATCCCGACAAGGATGATTTCACCGATGGCCCCCACCCTTTTTTCTATAGGGTTAACCAGCAGCGCCCGGCCGACAATGAATGGGGTTCCATAGCAGCGTGGGCATGGGGGCTTAGCCGGGCAATGGATTACCTGGAACAGGATGCCGGTGTGGATGCTTCAAGGGTGGTTGTTTTCGGCCATTCACGCCTGGGTAAAACTTCTCTTTGGGCCGGGGCCACCGACACCCGTTTTGCTGCAGTTATTGCAAACAATTCGGGCTGCGGCGGAGCTGCCCTCTCAAAAAGGCAGTATGGCGAAACAGTAGGCCGCATCAACGAAGCATTTCCCCACTGGTTTGCAGGCAATTTCAAAAAATACAGCAACAACGAGCAGGCACTTCCTGCCGACCAGCACCAGCTCCTTGCCCTGATAGCTCCGCGTCCGCTATATATTGCAGCCGCCGAAGATGATAAATGGGCCGACCCAAAGGGGGAATTTTTGTCGGCTTTTCATGCCACTCCTGTTTACCGGCTGTATAATAAGGATGGCATGCCTTCCGATGTCATGCCACAGGCCAACAAGCCGGTTCATGCAACTTTGGCATACCACCTCCGTACCGGAGGCCATGATGTGACAGCATACGACTGGGAGCAGTATATCAGATGGGCTGACAAATATCTTCCCTGAAAAAGAAATCCATATCATTTAATAAGCCATTTAATAGGCAGATGAGTGAAACAATTAATCCAAAAAATGATTATTTTTATTACTTAACAGTGTGGTCTGAATTTTACCAGCTGCTGGTTAACGCTAACAGTATAAGCATTTGCAACAACAGGAGAAGATAACCTGTCTGATGAAAAACAGCAAATTATGAGGAGCCTGTGTCAAGGTTCAGGATACTGAAAATTTGCAGCATTAATTACACCTGCATGACTGATTGATTTTGAAAACTATATAACTTGATCATATGAAAATCTGCTTTTTTACTTTCAGCATCATTATTTGTATAATTTCATGTCAAACACCCGGGTCACAATCGCAAAGCCTTTTCAACGGGGAAGATCTGACAGGTTGGCACGTTGACGTACCTGCCATGGACAATGACCCTGATGCTGTTAATCCATTTATAGTAAGGGATGGAATGCTCGTAAGCCTGGGTACACCCCAGGGGCATCTGATAACCGATTCGGTGTACAGCAACTACCGGCTTGAAGTGGAATACCGTTTCCCCGGTGAACCGGGAAACTGTGGGATACTTGTGCATGCATCTACTCCGAGAGCCCTGTACAACATGTTTCCCAAATCGCTTGAAGTGCAGATGATGCATGAAAATGCAGGTGATTTCTGGTGTATTGTTGAAGATATTGTGGTACCAAACATGGAAGAACGACGCGGCCCGAAAGAGGAATGGGGAGTTGTTGAAGGGAAGGCTCGCAGAATCAGGAACCTGACCGATGACTCTGAAAATCCGCTGGGTGAATGGAACTCAATGATTATCGAATGTGTAAATGATGAAATTAAAGTCTGGTTGAACGGCGATGTTGTCAACTACGGATATAACTGTACTGCCACTCAAGGGCAGATTGCCGTACAGGCTGAAGGCTCGGAAGTAGAATTCCGCAAACTTGAAATTACACCTGTTTCGCGCATAACAACCATTGAAAGAAACCAGTGATCTCCCAAAATCATGTGATATAAATGAATGACGGAAGTAACTGGTGACTGCTTAAAATATGCGGCCCAAAATTAAAATGCCTGTATAGTCTCCGGGAGCAATCACATGCACAAGTCGTATTCCTGTTGTCAGCTATCACCAGAAATTAATAATTGTACAATTAAATAAACCAATCAGCATGAAAAACCTTATCTGTCTGCTTATCATTTACCTGCTGTTACCCCATGAATCGCCGGCTCAGAATGAAGTTAAAGTTGAAGGAGAACTCAAACAATGGCATAAGATTACCCTTGTGGTGCAAGGCCCCGAAACATCGGAATGGGCAAAGGAAAATCCATTTCTCAACTATAAGCTTACAGCCACATTCAGCAACGGCAGTAAAAGCTATACCGTACCTGGTTTTTTTGCAGCCGATGGAAATGCGGCCGAAACCTCGGCTGATGCCGGGAATACCTGGAAAATCAGGTTCAGGCCCGATGTAACAGGCGAATGGACTTATAAAATTTCGTTCCGGAAAGGAAAAGACATCGTTGTAAAAGAGGGTGAAAATGCAGGAGAAAGCGTGGCTCCCGATGGCACAACCGGCAGCTTTACTGTGGTGGCATCCGATAAAAAAGGCTCCGACTTCCGGTCAAAAGGCAGGATAGTCAATGGAGGAAAAGGTTATTTTAAATTTCAGGATTCGGATTTGGTATGGATTAAAAACGGAACCGACAGCCCCGAGAATTTTCTTGCCTATGACGGTTTTGACCAGACTTCGCGCTTCAGCCTGAAATCGGAAGTACGGGAAGGGGAAGCCGACCCGAAGAAGGATCTGCATAAGTATGAACCACACCTGGCCGACTGGAAACCCGGCGACCCCTCCTGGCAAAACGGGAAAGGCAAAGGCATCATCGGTGCCCTGAATTACCTTCATTCGATGGGTGTCAACTCGGCATATATGCTGACAATGAACATCCTTGGCGACGGGAAGGATGTTTGGCCCTATACCGATCATAACGAGCGCTACCGTTTCGACTGCAGTAAACTTGACCAGTGGGAAATTGTTTTTGATCATATGGAAAGACTCGGCATGATGAAGCATTTTGTACTGCAGGAAACCGAAAACGAAACGTTGCTCGATAACGGGTTTACCGATGTGCAGCGCATGGTTTACCTCCGCGAACTGGTAGCACGTTTCGGGCATCACCTGGCAGTAACCTGGAACATTGGCGAAGAAAACGGACCTGCCGACTGGACACCCATCGGACAAACCCACCAGCAGAAAGTTGATATGGTCAATTACCTGAAGCAGATCAATCCTTATCCCAATATTGTAGTTGTTCATACCCATGCCGACGATGGCAAACAGGATGCTTACCTTACCCCTTTCCTTGGCTTTGAAAATCTTGACGGCCCAAGTATGCAGGTGGGTAATCCGGCACGTATCAACAACCGGATAACCAAATGGGTGATCGAATCGGAAAAAGCCGGCAAACGCTGGCTGGTGAACCTCGATGAAATTGGCCCGCACTGGAAAGGCATCATGCCCGACTCACATGATGCCCATCATGACACCGTAAGGGCAGAATGCCTCTGGGGGACACTGCTGGCCGGAGGTGCAGGTGTTGAATGGTATTTCGGGTACCGCTACCCGCATACCGACCTTACCTGCGAAGATTTCCGCAGCCGCCATAACTGGTGGAAACAATCAACAATTGCCACTGAATTCATCAGCAGCCTTCCGGTTGAAAGTATGAAACCGGCCAACAATCTTATCGGAACCGGGAAGGGATACTGCCTTGCCAGTCCGGGCGAACTTTATGTGATTTATATTCCTGCCAGCTCAGGTGAACTGCAACTGAACCTTGAAACCAGCAAAAAACATACTGTCAGCTGGTTCAATCCCCGCACCGGTGGGAAACCTGTTGCAGGAAAAGTAAAAACCGTACAGGGTACCGGACTTATCAGCATCGGCGCTCCCCCCTCAGATGTGGAAAAAGACTGGGTAGCCATTATCAAATAGTCAGTTACAGATTTTCCCATGGCAGTGGGAAAAACCTTTCGCATAGACTGACTGCAGGCCTGTTTCACGACAGGCCTGCTTTGTTCTGAGCCTCCCAAAAACCATTTCGGCCCCTGCAGCCACTCTCCCTGTTCAGGGAAAATTCTCAACAGGATATTCCTTCCAAGTTGACAAATTCGTTTTAAACTCAGTCTTAACTCAATTTTAATTCAATGTAAATTCAATTATAATTGAGTTTACATTGAATTAATATTGAATTTGAATTGAATTTAAATTGAGTTTAGTGCGGTCCAAGGGCGTTACGAGTAAAGGGCGGGTGTGCCTCCATGTATGGGTTTTGCTGAATTACATTCCTGTCATTTGGGGCAGACAACTCCGGGGGCCATTCCTCCTCCTCCGCCTTGAGGGCAGGTTTCGCTAAAAAAAGGGAAATGATGCAGCCGGCATTGCCGGGGACACCATTTCCCTTTGCTTTTTGCGGAGGCATTCTCCACAGGCAGGTATTTTACTTAACAGCCGCGTTGTATCGCTGCGAATGACTTTATTTTGTCAGTGGCCTTGCAGTCACGCCCCTGTCGGTGATTTTAACAGGGAGGATTTTACCATCGGCATCGAATTCCATTTTATCGATGCAGGTTACCCGGTTATGGGCTGAGGTTTCAGTAAGCGGACGGCGGTGGTACACGATGTACCATTCGTCGGTACCCGGGATGTTCAGCACCGAATGGTGTCCGGCTCCAGTAGCCACCTGCGGATCCTGCTGCAATACTGTTCCCAGTCGCTCAAAAGGGCCGAACGGGTTGTCGGCAATGGCATAGGCCACCCTGTATCCGGGGCCCGTCCAGCCTCCTTCCGACCACATGAAATAATATTTTCCGTTGCGGATAAACATCACCGGCCCTTCCACATATCCTTCAGGTGTAACTTCCATAAACAACTCCCCGTTGGGAAGCGGAACCAGTTCTGTAAAATCATCATTCAGCTTCACTACATTGCAATGGCGCCATCCGCCGTAGTACATGTACCAGCTGCCATCGGCATCGCGGAATACAAACTGGTCGATAGGCTGTGCCCCGTTCACATTTTCATTGATGAGGGGTTTACCCAGCAAATCGGTATATGGTCCTTCGGGCCTGTCGGCTACCGATACGCCAATTCCGCCTAATTCACCCGGATGCACATCGTTGGCAGCAAAAAAGAAATAATATTTCCCGCTATTCTCAATGACTCCCGGAGCCCACATGGCCCTGCGGGCCCATTTCACTTCAGCAGTATCGATAATATTTTCGTGTTTTGTCCAGTTCACCAGGTCGGGCGATGAAAAGCAGTCAAAATGTACCTGCCGTTCATAGGGTGCCGAATAAGTAGGATAAATCCAGTAACGATCGCCATAAACAATTACTTCAGGGTCGGCATACCACCCTGAAAATACAGGGTTTCCCGACCATACAGGGAAGTTATCAGTGGCAGCAGCCCTTGCATATCCTTCATGCTGAAGTGCAGCAGCGGCTTCGAGCAACATCGCACCGCTCAGGATGATTGTCAGGTCGACAGTTTCACCTGGTTTATTCTTCCAGTATGAATTAAACAGCATGCGGTCCATATCGGTCCCTTCATTCCAGAGTGCTTTAGCATTGTGAAACAGGAAACGGGTGTACCTGCCTTTTACTTCAGGTTTCAGTGCATGGTGCTGTATCAGTTGGGTGAAATACCTGATGAAGATACCTTTGAACAATCCGCCGTCATGCCCGCCTTCATCCTTCAGCAGCCCGTCGGCCTGATTGATAAGTGATTCAAGGGTATAATCGGTTGCCAGAATCGCGTCATTAAAATAAGCTGAATCACCGGTAAGGTTAAACAACTCAACGGCAGCACCAATAAATGTTCCCTGGTTATAGGTAAAAATCCAGTTTTTATTGATTTTCAACCCTTCATCCGATTCCTTGATGTTGTCCCATACGGCACCTGACTGTTCATCGAAAAGGGTGTTGCGTTGCCAGTGATAAATCTTTTTTGCCCACTGAAGGTCATCGAAGTTTTTACGTTCCCTGAATAGCCGCGCGGCAAATACCGCTGCAGGACCGTTGGAGCAGGCATTTTTGCCATAGGGGTCCTGTTTTTCCCACATCAGGCCACCGCCGGCATTGTCATTCCAGTGGGCTTTAATATCATCCCACACCACGTCGACAGCCTGCATGAATTTTTCATCACCAGTAAGCTGATAAGCCCTAAGCATAGCAAGGGCATTCCACTCCATATCGTCGATATAGCGGTTCAGGAAATCGCCCCCGTTTTTAATGGGCACGCCTTCGAACCACTGGTGGATATATGGCAGGTAAAAACTGTCACCTGTCCGGGCATAGGCATCCAGCATTACATCAAGGGCATGGGCCTGCGGCCAGTAATGGAATTCTGTTTTACTGCCGTTGTTGCCGTAGTTGAAGTACTTTTCTTCAGGGTTCCAGTAATTGTTGATAAGTGCCTTGCTGCTGCTGTCGGCTATTGACCCCCAGTTGTATGAATCGTCAATATTGACGGTTTGTTTGGAGATGCATGCACTTGCAAACACAGCCAGGCAAGAAAATAAAACAATGTTTCGGTTTTTCATCGATATTCCTTTTTAAGATAAAGAAAGCGCTGCCGTAATCGGCAGCGCTTAAAATACTACAAAAAGCTTAATTTATAGCACACTTTAGTTGGTTGAAGTATTCCCTTTATTGGGTTTTAATAACGGGTTGGCATTCAGAGCCCTTGACGGAATCGGGAACACAGTCCTGATTTCGTTTGTAGCTGTTTTATCCCACCATGCGTTATTGAAGCGGTTCCAGCGGATCAAATCGGTACGACGGTGGCGTTCACCGATGAATTCACGGCCGAGTTCATCAACAAATTCATCATCGGTCAGCAGGCTGATGTTGTTCACATAGCTGTGCTGCGGCCAGATTTCAGCAGGGTAGTTCCTCTGACGTACTGCATCAAGCAGCGTAGCAGCTCCCTGTTTGTCGCCACTGCGGTATTTTACTTCTGCCAGCCTGTAGTACATCTCGGCAAGACGGATTTCAGTAGCAGAGTTCATCTGGAACAGGTTTTTCGACATTGGCAGCCATGGGAATTTCACAAAGCGTACACCACTGTTTTCTTCACCTGTAGTTACCTGTGAACCATCGGCCCAGCGGCCATTTGGTTTTTCAGAGAAACGGCCAATCTGGTCAACATAGCTCAATGGTTTACCAGTATACTCTTCAGTTCCGAGTACCACACGTGTACTGTCGAAACCAAAACCTTTAGCCTGGTCATAGTAATACTGCTGACCGATCAGGAAGAAACCTTCGTAATTTGCATTGGCATCGGTTGTACGGAAAGGCTGTTTACGTTTGTCACCGTCGGCATATTTTTCATATGGTTTTCCCAGTTTATAAGAATACAGGTTACCATCGAGATCACGTGAAGGTGTAAGTGTGATACCATTCCAGCCACCCCAGTCGTTATCGAGTGAATAGCGCTGCTGGTAGTGAGCCATTGCATTGTACATCCATCCGAATTCATAGATGTTTTTGGCGTGCGGGAACTCCATGATGTTCTCGGGCGAACGGTAGCCTTTGATACCTGAACGGAACGGGCCTCTGTAATCGCTGTCGATCTGGTAGTTTCCATACTGGCCGTTGATGATAGCCTGGGCATAGGTAGCAGCATCATTGAAACGTGCAGTACCTGTCCAGACTTCAGCGTTCATATACAACCTTACAAGAAGAGCAGCAGCACCACCCTGATCCCAGCGGCCTGCGCGGCCATTCTTTGGCAACCCGGGAAGTGATTCCTTCAGTTCTTTCTCAATGAAGTTAAATGCTTCAACAGCAGTTGACTGGCCAACAACCTGTCCCACTTTCTCAACAACAGGGATTTCCCTGAAAAAGTCGATGAGGAAAAGGTAGAACCATGCCCTGAGGGTGCGGAGTTCACCAATGTGCTGAGCCTTGTCGGCTTCAGTAAGGCCAAACTTTGCATAATCAAGTTTCTCAAAGTCTTCGATGAACTGGTTACACTGGGCAATTCCCTGATAGGGGCCAATCCATGCACCATATACAACACCTTCGTTATCGGTCCACTCATGACGGTGCATACGGACCCACTGTCCGCCATCCCAGCCATGTTTACCTTTCTGCGCCCATACAAACTGGTCGGCAGTGAGTTCCTGTGCAATCCAGCGGTCGCCGTCCCATCCGCACCAGTGGCCATGCTCGTAAGGCCTTACAAGGGCGGCAATGATTGAGTTTTTGTCCTGATAATAAGTATCAGAAGTCAAAGTATCAAATACTTCCTCATCCAGATTTGTACAGGATGGAGCTGCCAGAATGATGACCAGCAGCAGATATATCAATTTTATCTTCTTCATATTTCTTGTCTTAAAATATTTAACCCTGTTAATTAAAAGGTAATCTGAACACCAAGGGTGTAATTACGCGTAATAGGATAAACATTGAGGTCCTGGATACCTGGCTCAAGTCCTGAAACGCTAACAGTTGTAGGATCAAGTCCCGAATAGTTTGTAAGCGTAAATACATTCTTAACCGTACCATACAACCTCAGGCCTTTCACATACTGGTTCGACACCTGTGGTGACCAGCCAAGGGTCAGGTTGTCAAGTTTCAGGAAGTCGCCGCTTTCAAGGAAGTAATCAGTGATAACTTTACCCGACTTAATATGACCGTTACGATCATAAGCATCGGTAAGCAGGTTTACACCCGGTTCAGCCACGAGGCCATAATACATCTGGTAGAGGTTCAGAATTTTGTAGTCGAACCTGCCCCTGAAAAACATCATCAGGTCGAAGTTTCCAAAAGCAAAGCTGTTACCCCATGAAAGTTCAACACGTGGTGCACCATTGCCAAGATAAACCTTATCATTTTCACTTGCTTCAGATGAAGCATTGATTTTTTCAGTTCCGGGCTGTCCGCCTTTCCATACAAGGATTCTTCCCTGCTCGTCAACACCTGCATACTTGTAACCATAGAAGCTGCCGATTTCAACGCCGTCTTCCAGACGCTGTGCAGGACCAGGGTTACCGGGTGAAGGAAGGTTATACCTGTTCATGAATCCTTTTGTAAAGGTTTCATTTGAGAAGTTATCAAGTTTCGACTTGATGTATGAAGCAGTTACACTTGTAGTATAAGAGAAATTTGATGTGCGGATAGCATTCCAGCTTGCCATAACTTCCACACCACGTGCACTTGTTGTTCCCACGTTTGTGAAGATCTGGTCGTGCAGGTATGGAGGCACCGGTGCATCATAATTGGCAAGAACGTCTTTACCTTTACGTAAGAAAGCATCGACGCTACCAGTCAGGCGGCTGTTGAACAGTTCATAGTCAACCCCAACATTGTACGAAATCTGTTTTTCCCACCTCAGGTGCGGGTTCGGGTTATTGGCAGGTCCATAAACCTGGATCCATGTACCTTCATCGTTCTGCCATCTTCCGTAACCGGTATAGCGTGAGAGAGAAGCATAACGACCGAAACCTGAACGTCCTGTTTCACCATATGATACCCTGATTTTCAAATCATCAACAGCATCGGCACTTTCCATGAAAGGCAGTTTTGAAAGCCTTAATGCAGCCGAAGCAGCGGGGAACATACCCCATTTGTTGTCTTTACCGAATTTTGAGTTTCCTTCATAACGCATAGAAGCGGTAAGAAGAATGACATCGTTATATGAATAGTTGGCACGGCCGAAGAATGCAATTGTTTTCTCCTTGCTCCTCCATGAATCCATACCCAAACGGCCGTTCTGGCGGTTCCACTGTCCGGCGCTCAGCCTGTTGTATCCAAATGCATCGGAAATGAAATCCATGTTTTCAGCCCAGAATCCAAGGTTGTTGAATTCCTGGTATGAATAACCACCCATCAGCCTCAGGAAGTTCCGTCCGAATTCAGCATAATAGTTGCCAATCCATTCCAGCGTATAGTCTTCCCAGGTTTCGCTCTGGCGTCTTGCACGTCCTGTACGGTTATTATCAACAGATTCCTGAGATTTTGAAGTATAATACTCTTTACGCTCCATGTCCTGTTTCTGGCGCGCAAGTTTCACCTCTGTATTCAGGTTGCGAAGCAGATTGAATTTCACATTAAAGTCGATAATAGAATAATCCTGGTCGGCACCGTTTTCACGTTCCTTCAGGTTCTGTACAGGGTTAAATGTATCATACCCATACATCCGGTAGTATCCGGAACGCTGATTGGCATCATAAACTGGAATCGTAGGATTCAGTTTCACAGCCTGCTGGAAAACACCATAGTTTGTATAAGCTTCACTTACATCCTTGAAAGAAAGGTTTCCGCTAAGTTCAAGGAACCCATTCATGGCTTTCTGGTTGAAGCTGGCACGGACCCCTGTTTCCTGACGTTCAGAGGCAATGTCAATAGCTTGTTTCTCGCGGTAGTTTGCAGAAATCCTGAAAACAGTGTTTTCGCTACCACCTGCTGCTGAAATGTGATGATTCTGTCCGAAATTGTTTTTACGGATGAGTTCATCATACCAGTTTGTGCGGGCGCCGCGGTCAACATCGATTCCTTTTTCAAGGAACTGCTCGGCTGATAAAATCTGTGGCTTGTTGGCCACTACGTCATGATCGATGAAGCTGTCATAAGTAACAACCACATCACCCGATTTACCTTTTTTGGTTTCAATAAGGATAACCCCGTTGGCAGCTCTTGAGCCATAGATAGCAGCTGCAGAACCGTCTTTCAGAACAGTCATTGACTGGATGTCCTGTTGTGCAATATTGCGAAGGTTCCCGCCGGGCACACCATCGATAATGATAAGCGGGCCGTTGCCTGCAGAAATTGATGATGCTCCGCGAACCTGTACATCAGTACTGCGGTTTGGATCGGCAGCAGCAGGGTTTGAAATTGTAACCCCCGACACTTTACCATCGAGCATCTGCAGCGGACTGTTCATTGAACCCTGCAGCAGATCCTTGTTCGAAATGCTTGTTACTGCACTTGTCAGTTCACGCCTTTGAACAGAACCATAACCTACAACAACAACTTCGTCAACTCCAATTGTCTCATCTTCAAGAACAACATTAATATTCGTCCTTGCACCAATCTCTACTTCCTGGTTCACCATACCCACAAATGAGAATTGCAGGGTCCGTGCATCAGCAGGAACATTAACAGAATAATTTCCATCTACATTGGTTACAGTACCCTGCGTTGTCCCTTTTACCACAACCGTTACCCCTGGCAGCGGCTGCCTCCGGGCATCAGTAACTCTACCCGAAACAGTCCTTTGCTGGGCAAATACCCCTGTGGTAATTACCATTAAAAGGACCAGTAACAAACAGGGCATAAACCCTCTTCTTCCATGTTTTTCTTTCATAGATAATTTAATTTTTAATAAAAATGATTTAAATGAAATGGTGATTGAAGAGTCAGTTTGTTTTAAAATTTTTTCATGCTTTTATATTCTCCCCTCCTTTTGATTTTTTAACTCACTTTATGAACGGTCGAAAATATAAATTATGCTGAAATGCGCAAATGAAGAAAATCATAACACTTCCTGTTAAAAAAATTAAGTATTACTTCAATTTCGTTAATACATTCAAATTCAGCGTCCTTTTAGCAGTAAATTTGAACATTTATGATGAATATTCAAAACATGTTATAAAACATGGTTATAAAGCATGGAAATTAAAAAAAATGTTAATTATATGATTTTTAACGGGTATAGTTATTTATTGTTAAAGGAGCCGGAAGATTCAGACTTAGTGTATTTTATACAAAGAGAGGGGGTAAAAAAAGAAAAGCTGGCATACAATTCGTACGCCAGCTTTTCAATCTATCAATGAAAATAATTAGTAGCCCGGATTTTGTTCCAGTGCATTATTTCCCGAAAGTGCATTTTGCGGCACGGGGAAACGGTTCAGGTGAGCCGAGTTGGTTGCGGCATGATCCCACCATGATTCAGTAACAAACATATCCCAGCGGATAAGGTCGGTACGCCTTCTTCCTTCACCGAGAAATTCAACGCCCCACTCATCAACCATGCGGTACTTGTCGAGATTTGCTGCAGTTACAGGATTTGGATCGGCACCATTTGCAAAGTTGCGTACCCTTACCTGGTTAATCAGCTGAGCTGCACCTTCCTTGTCACCTGCACGCAATTTACATTCGGCCAGCATGTAATATATTTCAGCCAGACGAATGATTGGGTGATCGGCGCCCCAGCGCAGTGACTGGTCGGCAAGATTTGGCTGCGGAACTTTCACAAAGCGGATACCTGTATTTTCTTCTCCCATAGCCATTGTTGAAGGAAGTGAGGCAACATCGGGGAACGCAGTACCCACTTTTTTAAACTGAGCAACCTGGTCGACAAGGTTGATTACCTCACCCTTATATTCCTGTGTTCCTCTTGAAACGCCAAAAGGACTTTCCTGACGGCCTACAAGGAACATTCCTTCATAGTTACCTCCGCCTTTATAAACGTAAGGTTTTTTCCTGAGATCACCATCTTCAAATTTTTCAAACGGGTTTCCAAGCTTGAATTCTGTATAGATTTCACCTGTAGGTTTCCTTGAAGGCTGCAGGTGGGCACCATTCCATGGGCCACCGTCAAGACCAAAATAGAAAGGTGTTTCGTAGTGATAGAATACGTTAAAGAACCAGTCGTACTGGAGTTTATTGAATTCTGAAGGGGTAGACCAGATAATCTCAGGTGACTGATCGTTCCTGAACCCATGTGGACCATTCCATGTAGCATCAAGCTGGTATGCGCCATATTTGCCATCGATGATATCCTGGCAAATTGCAGCACATTCAGTAAAGCGGCTTTCACCAATGTAAGCTTCGGCGTTGAAATAAAGCTGTGCAAGCATGGCAGCGGCCGTAGCCTGGCGTATAGCGCCTTCTTCTTTCTGTCCCGACTGTTTCTTCGGAAGAGATGGGATGGCTTCCTTCAGCAGGTTTTCAATATGTTGAAAGGTTTCCTTTGCCGTATTCCGCGGGAGGTTGTCACCCTCATTTGAAGTAAATATAGGAAGCCCGCCAAAGTAGTCAAGTCCCCTGAGGTAGAAAAATGCAATCAGGGTCTGCAGCTGCATCTGGTGGTCGGCTTTATCAGTTTCCGAAAGGCCTACCTTACTGTAATCGAGTTTTTCAAGGTCCTGCTTTGTATCGAGCGCCAGAGCAACTCCCATCAGGGTTCCTCGCCATGCTCCCCAAATCCAGCCGTCGTTCACTGTCCATGTATGATAGTGATAACGGTAATTCTCTCCTCCGTTATACCAGTGAGGGCCTTTTGTAGTGATGGCGAACTGGTCGGCAGGATACTCCTGAAGATTCCAGCGGTCGCCGGTTACATACCAGCGCGCATGGGTAAACGGACGGTAAAGCGCAGCTTTCACATCCTTTTCGGTTTTAAAGAAGGTTTCAGGTACTACAGCGCTATACCACTTTTCTTCAAGGTCGGTACAGGCAATTCCTGTGAAAAGCAGGATAAGAAATAAACCAAAATATTTTAATTTCATATTGTTACAATTTTAAATGTTAGAAAGATAACTGAATACCCAAAGTCCATGTGCGGGTCCTGGGGTAAATATTATCATGCCATTCGAAGCCGGGATCAAGCCCGTTTACATTCGACTCAGGATCCATGCCTGAATACTTTGTCAACGTGAATAAATCTCTTCCTGTAACATAAACACTTGCACCATTAAGGAAATTAACCCCTGCAGTATTGAAGTTATAGCGTAAGGTAAGCGCCTTAAGTTTCAGGAAGTCGGCATCCTGAATCCAGTAATCGCTCAGCTCCTTTTCACCTTTTACATCCTTATGCTTTTCATAGGCATACCTCAGTACATTCTGCTCCTGTACATTTGGCAGGCTGTAGTACATATCGATTGTATTGAATACATCATGTCCGAGCCAGCTTGTAAAAAATGCACTCACTTCCCAGTTCTTTATACTGATGTTGTGATCCCATGAAAGGCGGAGCTTTGGAATGGCATTACCCACAAAAGCTTTGTCTTCATTGGTTTTGGTTCTTTTAGAAGCATCGAAGGCATTGCCATCCTTGTCGTAGAGCATCCAGTTACCTTCTTCAGTGAATCCTGCGAACCTCCATACATAGAATTTGCCGATTTCCTGTCCGGGATAGAGACGTACTGCTGTTCCGGGTGATCCTGGAGCAGGGAATCCAACACGGTCCCAGTAGGTCTGGCTACCCCAAAGGCTTTCAAGCACTGAACGGTTATGTGCTGCCCTGATGGTTGTAGTATAATTAAAGTTTGATGAACGGACTGCCTGCCAGGTCAGTTCAGTTTCCCAACCTGTGTTTTTAAGGCTGCCAACGTTCATTGTGGTTTTATCGTGAATTGCCGGTGGCACTGATACAGAAATATCGTAGATCATTTTGTCGACAGTACGGTCATACATATCGAATTTACCACTGAGCCTGTTATTAAAGAAGGCAAAGTCGACCCCGATATTCAGCTCTTTCTTTTCCTCCCACTGCAGGTTCTTGTTCTGGTTGTGTCTTGAACCATAGGTATAGAGCCATGTACCGTTGACAAGCCACCATGTATCAGAAGAATACATACGTGTTGCAACACCAGGGCTGAAGCTCTGGTTACCTGTTACACCATATCCGGCGCGGACTTTCAAATCGTTGAGAAAACCAAGCCCTTCCATGAAAGGTTCACTGCTTATACGCCATCCTCCGGAAATCGCAGGGAAAAGTCCCCACTGGTTGTCGGTATAGAATTTTGATGATCCTTCATATCGTCCGCTGACAGTAAGCATATACTTGTCGCGATACGAGAAATTACCCCTTGCGAAGAAAGCAATTAACCGTGTGCGTGGATCCTTCCATGAGCCCATTCCTGCACGTCCGGCTGACAGATAAGTTCCTTTCCCCATATCCCAGGCATTGATTCCATCAACAGGGAAGTTGGCATTATTCATATTAAACCCGTCGCCATTGAATTCCTGGAAGCTGTAACCGGCTACACCACTTACAACGAAACCATTGAAATCATTCAGGTAACTGGCAAGCCATTCAAATGTTTTGTCGATGTTCTGGCCGTATTCCTGGCTTGCATATCCGTCACGCTTGCTGTCGAGTGAAGTTTTATGCTGAGCTGACTGATAATGTACATTGCGCCACTGCCTTCTGTTTGAAGCAACCATTGCCTGTGTTGAAAGGTTATTTGTAAGCTTCAGTTTCAGTGTGACATCACCAAGGAAATAATTATTCGCCTGTTTATCATCGCGCAAACGAATATCGGCAACAGGGTTATAATATTCCCAGCCACCTGTCCATACATTCATTCCATGAGCTTTTGAATCATCCCAGGGTGAAAGCGTAGGATTGAGTTTCAATGCCTGATTAAAAATTCCATTGTGCGACCTGTCGCTGTTGGTAACCCTGTAGTCGGCATGTGTAATGATTTCCGCAAAACCATCGAGCAGTGTGAAACTTGCATTGATACGGCCACCCATTTCATCACGGCGGTCACCAATGGCGATACCTTCCTGGTCGGAAGCAACGAAGGTTGCATAAATTTTCGAGGTAGCAGAGCCACCATTCAGGTTGATGTGATGCCGCTGACGGAAAGGATAATCAACTGTAACTTCATCATACCAGTCGGTTACATGGCCGTAATCCTGTCCCAGTCCGTTTTTCACAAATTCTTCAGCCGAAAGAACATCAGGCTTTTTACGGATAGTTTCGGTTGAAAGCTCAGAAGTATAAGTCAGCCTCATTTTTCCTTCCTTGGCCTGTTTTGTTGTAATGAGAATCACACCACCGGCTGCACGGGTACCATAAATTGCACCTGCAGAAGCATCCTTCAGAATATCGATCGACTGGATATCCTCACGGCTTACCGAATTCAGGCTTCCGCCTGGCACACCGTCAATAACAACCAGCGGACCCTGTCCGGCCAATACCGAAGCCACACCGCGCAGCTGGATAGAAGTACCGGCATTGGGACTTGTCCCGTTGCTCGACTGGATGCTCAGGCCGGTAACCTTATCCTGCATGGCAATCAGCGGATTGCCTGAAACACCTGGTATCAAATCCTTGTCACTTACTGAAGTGATCGAACTTGTTACCTCTCTTTTCTGCATGGTTCCATAGCCTACTACAACTACTTCATCCACATTGATTGCATCGGCCAGCATCCTGACATTGATAACCGACTGGTTACCAACAGCCACTTCCTGGGCCTGCATGCCCACAAAAGAAAATACGAGCGTAGAATTTGAAGGAATATTACTCAGAGAGTAACTCCCGTTCACGTCGGAAACTGTACCACTGGTAGTTCCCTTCACCACAATGGTCACACCTGGGAGAGGCTGACCTCCTTCATCGGTAACTGTTCCGCTAACGCTTCTTTGCTGTGCAAAGGCGCCAGTGCAAAACATCGAAAAAACGATAAAGAACAAACAGGGCCATAACCCTTTTTTTCCATGTTTTTCTTTCATAGATAAGTAATTAAGTTTAAAAATTTATAAATTGATTTGGTGCAATGAGAATTTTCTTTATCCTATTCTTTCCATTTCGTTAGATTCTTTTTTTATTCCGGGTGTTAAAAATAGCTAAAAAAACATGTTCATCAGGAGATAAAAGCCCTGTACAAGGAGCCTGCAGGATTTTGATTTAAATTAAAGATTTCTTAACATTTTATAAGTTACTATAACACAACATCTAATTCTGAAACTTATGTTTCACAGGACTTACTTACCCCTTCTTATGTTTTACAACACGGAATAAAATTAAAAAGCGGCATCTGCCTGAGCAAATGCCGCTTTTCAAAATGGCTGAAGAATATGGCAGATAGCAGGAATCCCGGGGATTCAACCAGCATCCACGTCAGCCAGTATCAGAATCAGTAACCTGGGTTCTGGGTCAGGTTCGGATTTCTTTGAAGTTCATTTCTTGACAAGGGAAATAACAAATGCCTTTCCTGCAGTGTCCTTCCCCAAACAGTCTGATGGCCTACTGCATTGACAAATTCGATGTCACCCGGATTAGCCTGAGAGGCTACGGGAAACATGCGGGTCCGCTGTATATCGGGCCAGATTTTGTATTCCAGCACAAGTTCCCTCAAACGCTCCTTCCAGACCTCACGGACAAAATCTTCAACAGAAAGACCTGTCAGTTCAGCTTCAACTTCATTGCGGGGAGTCTGCCAGTAAGCCCTGTCACGGACATCGGCAAGGTACTGGATTGCCTCAGGTGTAACACCTTCGGAGCGTGCAATTGCTTCGGCAGCTATCAGCAATACTTCAGCGTAACGATATACCACCATGTCCTTTCCGTTTAACCCTGTTTCAAACAAAGCTTCTTCATTATGCCACAGATAAGGTGCGGTTTCAAAGTTGCGGGTAATCTGCTGTCCATCCTGGGTATATGTAAGCGAGGAATGAAAGAATTGTTTTTCCTGTATCCTTAAATCCCTGTCATCATCAAACATCTGAAGCAACTGCGGCATTGGCCGGTATGCATTGTTTGTAATGGCATACTGGAATATTCCCCATGCAGTTGCAGCATTGGGATAAGTAATTGCAGGCTGCCAGTAGTTCTGGGCAATACTTACATCATATTCAATCACATAAATATATTCCCTTTCATTGTCTGACCTTCTGATTACGTTATATGCACTCTGGTTTGTGGTAGCCCCATGCTGGATAAGCCCCAGGTTGCCGCTGTTGATTACACCCCTTGCGGCATTGGCAGCTTCTGCATATTTATTATCCTGCACCGGATATCCGCTTACATTCAGATAGACATCAGCAAGCAGGGTAGCAGCCGTTGCCCTCGATATGCGGTAGCCGTTCTGCGGCATGGGCTGATACTCAAGCCCCCCATTGTTCACAGCAAACTGCAGATCAGCGATAATCTGGTCATAAACAGCCGATGCAGGGTCACGCTCAACATATAACCCTTCAAGCGAAGAATAGGGTTCAAGAATTAGCGGGACATCCCCGAAATTCTTCACCAGGTAGAAGTAGTTAAACGCTCTGAAGAACCTTGCCTCTGCTTCAAGCCTGTTGATTTCATCTTCCTCCAGTCCGGGGGTATCAGCAATATTTGCAATGGCAAGATTAGCCCTTGAAATTGCAAGGTAACAGGGGTCCCACGCTCCATCAAAATAACCGGCAAGGTTATCACCGTTAAGTGTCAGGTTCTGGCTGTGCTGAACATGCACTTCCTGGCCTTTATACTCATTGTCATAAAGCCCGGTCATATAACCACCCAGCATGGCGCGGCTTCCGGCATAAACACCCGTGCTGTAGAAAGTGGGGGCACCTGTACGGTAAAGAACATTCACTGCATTATATGCATGTGAAGGGTAACTGAAAAACTGGTCAACACTCATTTCGCTTCTCGGCTCTTCTGCAAGGAATTCAGTGCAGGAGGTAATTATCCCGAGAGCAAGTATTATAATAATTATTTTTTTCATTTTCATAGTGATTTAATATCATTACTAAAATCTGACGTTCACTCCAAATGTAAGCGTGGTAGGCTTCGGATACTGGAAGAAGAAAATATTCTGTCCCCAGCGGTCACCTCCCCATGAAGTGGCTTCCGGATCATACCCTTTGAAATCCTTTGAATGAATCACAAAGAAGTTATCAGCGCTCAAATAGAGCCGCAGGGAATTAATTCCTGCATCTGTAAGGAAACCACCTGTCATGTTATATCCAAGGGAAATGAGGTTACCTCTCAGGTATGAACCATCAACTACCCAGTGGTCATCCACTTCGGAATTCTGCCCGCTTAATGAAGCATTCCTGATTTGCTGCACCATTGTATTCTGGTTCGATTCGGTCCAGCCTTCATACAGAATGGTCGCAAGACCATTGGCATAACCTGTACGGTCTTCCACTGAGTGCAGGAACTGCTGCATGACTTCAACACCAAGGGTAAATTGCAAATCAACAACCAGGTCGAAGTTGCGGTAGTTGAACCTGTTGATGAAACTTCCGGTAAAATCAGGCAAACCTTTTCCAATGATATCCCTTTCCTGGCTTCTCTTGGCTACACCCGGTACTGCGCCTACGGCAGCAGCTTCGTCAGCTTCATCGGTTCCCCAGGTTCCAAGCCTGCGGTATCCCCAGAAAGAGCCGAGTGATTCCCCAACCCTGAGGATAGTCTGGCTGCCTGATACCCACCACGGGCCAGGGAAGATATCCTCATCATTCTCACCAAGGGCTTCAATCCTGTTTCTGTTATAGTTCAGATTGAGGGTTGTTTCCCAAGCGAAATTAGGAGTGCTGACGTTCTGTGTACTCAACAGCAGGTCGATCCCCTGATTCGACACAGAACCAATGTTGTCGGTCACTGAAGTGAAGCCGGTTGAATGTGGAACTGGCCGTCCCATCAACAGGTCGGTCGTGAGTTTGTAGTAGTAGTCAGCCTCCAGATTCACCCGCTGATTTAACAGCGTAAGATTGAATCCGACATTCAGCTGTGAAGTTTTTTCCCACTCAAGTCCGGGGTTTGGAAGCCGGGTGACTACATTGTAATTCTGACGTTCATTATTCAGAAGGACTGTTCCGCCGGCAATTGTAGCCAGTGAGCGGTAGGTTCCAAGTTCGGTGCTTCCTGTAATACCATAGCTTGCACGCAGCTTCAGGTAGTTTATGAGGTTATTGCCCTGAAGGAAATCTTCATTTGAAATAACCCATCCAACCCCTGCTGAAGGGAAAAACCCGTACTTGTTATCGCTTCCGAAACGTGATGAACCATCGACCCTGGCCGTCACAGTTGCCATGTACCTGTCGAGATAAGTATAACTGAAGCGGAAGAAATATGAGTTCATCGCCCATCTTTCATAAAATGAGCCAGGTGCACTCGGATTACTTGCCGCACCTACATTGTTATATCTGAAGAAATCATCAGAGAACCCCTGCACGTTAATTGTGTTCTGACGGTAAATCCTTTCCTGCCAGCTGACCCCCAAAACAGAGTTCAACCGGTGGTCACCTACTGTTTCATTATAGGTAAGGAATGTTTCCTCCTGCCAGTACGTGGTTTCATAATCATTCAGATTGGCCCATGCATTGGGATAAGAAATATTGATCAAATCCCTTGGACTGTATTCCCTGTTCTGCTGAATATGGTTATCAAGCCCGAACTGCGTTTTTAACTCAAGGGTAGGCAGGATATAGAAATTCAGAAAAATGTTTCCAAACAATTGGGTACGGTTTCTTAATCTTTCCTGTGTGGTTAACACATGAACAGGGTTGGCCATACCTTCGAGAGCAAAATTTGATGTACTTGAACTGTTGCTCCATGAACCGTCGGGAAACCGTACAGGCAGAACCGGTACCATTTCAATCATGGACCTACGTGGCATCTGATGTCCTCCACCTTCCTCTGCTTCATTTTCCCAGGTCTTGTTCACCATCATATTGGCTCCGAAACCCAGCCATTCTTTAGGCCTGACATCATAAGTCAGCTTGAAATTGGCACGTTTCATCCATGAGTTCAGCATGATCCCTTCAATATCGCTATAGTTGATAAATGCACCTACTGAAGAGTTTTCACCCCCCTGCTGAAAGCTCAGCTGGTGGTTGTGCGATACAGCAGTACGTGTAGCTTCTTCCTGCCAGTCGGTATCATACAAAGGCCTTCCACTGGAATCAAACAGGCGCGGATCAGTAAAATCGATGGTTGGGGCAGTTCCAGGTGCATATTCACGGTACTTTGGTGCATTTTCATACCCCCTGCGAATCACTTCAAGCCACTCCTCAGCATTGAGCAAATCCATCTTTTTACGGATTCGTCCTACGCTGACATAACCGTCATAGCCTACCACCACATCACCAGTGCGTGCACCCCTTCGGGTAGTCACCAGGATGACACCATTGGCCCCTCTGGCACCATAAATTGCTGCAGATGAAGCATCTTTCAAAACTTCAATCCGCTCAATATCATTTGGATTTATAAGGTGAAAATTTTCCATCACCACACCATCCACAACATATAATGGGTTTGTTGATGTTTCAATAGAGTTAATCCCCCTGATTACAACCCTTGTGCTTCCGGTTGGTGAACCTGAATTTGCAAATATATTTACACCTGCAATCCTTCCCCTCATCCCCTGGAGCGGGCTGAATGATGGCCTTTCAAGAATCTCTTCACCACTTACAACACCTACCGAACCCGTTACATCCGACCTGCGCTGTACACCATACCCCACGGCCACAACCTCTTCAATACCAATCACATCCTCCTGAAGTACCACGTTAATTGTAGTCCTTCCCGAAATCTGTTCATCAAGTGTTTCCATACCTACAAATGAGAACTGTAACACGCTTGCATCAGCAGGTACCGTAAGTGTATAATTCCCGCTGGCATTGGTCACAGTTCCCTGTGTAGTCCCTTCAACTCTTACAGTAACCCCCGGAAGAGGCATTTTCCTGGAATCGGTAACTGTCCCTGTAATTGTCCTTTCCTGGGCACCCAAAACAGTGGTAACCATGAAGAACAGGATAAACAATAAAGAGGTTAATCTGCCTCCTTTTCCATGTTTCTTTTTCATAGAAATAATTTTTTGTTTTGAATTTTGTGTCTGGAGAAAAGTCTTCCATTTTACTTTTGACTCCTCATCCTATCAAAGTTATGGCTTTTAAAGAAGAATTACAAGGAGTTAAAATGATTTAAATATGCAAACAAAATGTTAATATCAAATTATTTAGACATAAATTATTGATATGTTGTGTTTTATACTCAGAAAATCTGATGTTAAATCAGTTGGTCTTCGTAGAGCGATTTTTTTTTTGGAAATTTCTTGATTTTACAATTTTCTGATTATTTATAAACATAATATTAAAATAAAAAGCTATCCAAATATTTGAATCAGAATCATTTGACATGTATCAGCAACATGCCGGAAGCTGACATATATCATCAAAAAAATACAGGAACAATAAGGTAGCAAGCCAGGAAAAGATATACCGGAAAAGGTAAAGAAAGATGTTAAACAGAACACATTATAAGGAAGGACATGGAAATTGCATCATTACAATTATATTATTTTAAACAGAATTTACCTGAATAACAAATTTCCATATCCCTCCTTATTTTTTTTATTTTCTGAAGATTACAACCTAACGGAATCTGTTCTCCATCTGAACGTAGCGGTAAATAGCTTTGCCCTTACCTGCATTTTGGAATATAAGACCTGTCCTGACTGCTGCCCCCCATTGTGGCAGAAAGTTTCCATCGATACCCATGGCAGGAATTGAATCAAATTGGGTCCAGTCCTTTCCATTTTCAGAATACATGAATTTATAATAACGGCCATCATGAGCTTCAACCCGGAAAGCCAGCTTTTTACCGGGTCTGATTTTCTTTTCAGCAAGTTTTTCTTCAATTCCATTATTCATGGAGAACAGGATGAGATGATCATTTTTGATTGTCAGTGCCAGAATATTGTTTCTGTTTCCATAGATACATATTCCGCTTTGCACATCCCTTGCTGCATTTACCCCGGCATCAAAAACAAAGTTGCCAGTTTTAGGGCTGATTCCTGTAAACACAAAACCTTCTTCATCAGAAGCCAGTTCAAGGCGTCCGCGGCGCCATTTCATCAGTGGCTTCTGTTTATTCAAATCCCATTGCCAAAATTTCAGATGGTCATTATCTGAAAAATTATCATAATAAACTGAATCACGTTTCTGGACTGTATTTTTAAATGGGACAGGTGCCTTCACAGAAGCATTCGTGCCATTCTTAAAATGTGGCCAGCCGGCAGCATCATCCCATACAAGTTCATCGAGCAATCCCTGCCGCCCGATATATTCAAAATCAGTAGCATGGTATGAATGGTACATGTAGAAATACCGTTTGTCGGGAGTGGTAACAAGCGTACCGTGACCAGTGCAGAGCCACTGCCCTCCCCCCTCAAGAATTGGATCAGGTAACTGCTCCCATCCGCTCTTCAGGTTTTTTGAACGTGCAACAAGCACCCTGTAGTCGCAACGGTTATCGCAGCAACCTCCGTTTGAGTAAAGCATATAATAGAAACCATTCCGTTTAAAGATACTCTGCCCCTCATCGCCATGTCCCTGCCACCCTTCATTATAGTCAGTCACAGTAAAGTGTTCACCTTTCAGTGACATCAGGTCATCACTCAATTCTGATCCCAGGATTTCTATCGGCCTGCTCCGGTCGAGGCCGTATGCCTTCCAGAATATGTACAGTTTATCATCATCATCCTGAAAAACAAAAGCATCGATGGCTTCATTGCCCCATTCAATCAGGATTCCATGGTCGGTAAAGCCTTCAGATATATTCCTGGTACTTGCCACTCCGACACATGAGATTCTGTCGCCTTTACGTTTAGCGGCATAAAAAGCATAGAATGTCCCGTTATGGTAATAGAGTTCCGGAGCCCAGAAACTATCTGATGCCCATTCAGGAGTTTCATAGAATATTGCACCAATTTGTGTCCAGTTGACAAGATCATGTGATTCATACAACGGATAATGCGGTGCAAAATCGGAGGTCGTACCTGCGGCATAATAGGTATTGCCGACACGTATAATTGTAGGGTCAGGGATATCTCCCGGTATAACCGGATTCCTGTAATAGTTCAGTGATTCCGCCTGTTGGGCTGATGCGTATATTCCTGAAATACAAAAGAGGAGTAAAAATACAATGTTCAGCTTCATTTCCCTGAGATATGTAAGTTAATCACTCAGTGCCTGTGGTAGGTCCGTATACAACAAGGCTGCCATCATCAAGGACCTTCATGTGGTCGATAAATACGACACGGTTTTCTCCCGTGGCTGAAGTACGGCCATGATATACGCACAACATTTCCTTTCCATCGGGCGAAAAGGTGATAGAATTATGCCCTGTTCCTGTTACGATACCCCCCTGTTCCACATTTTTCTGCAGGACCGGATTGTTGCCGGCTTTTGTAAACGGCCCCAGCGGATGATTTGAAGTAGCATAACCCACAGCATAATTCTGGCCTCCAAAATAATTGGCCGAGTACATCATATAATAAGTACCATTCTTCCTGAAAATGTAAGACCCTTCAGTCCACCTGCGGTTAACCTCCCCTGAGGTGACAGATCTGCTTTCCCATTCAGCCTGCTGGTCATCAAGTGATACAGGAGGCCGGAGCAAGAGCTGGGGTTCACCTATAACATCTGAGAAATCGGGCTTCAGTTCTACCCCATAAATCCAGCTTTCTTCAATTTCATCAAATAAACCTTTACTGCGTGCCCATTGTGACAATTCGGTCTCAACAGCATTTTTATAGCAACACCTCGAGTAGTACAGGAACACCTTTCCATCTTCGATGAGAAGGTTGGCATCAATAATGGGATACCCCGGATCAAATATCGGACGGTTCAACAAATCGGTATATGGCCCTGTGGGGTTATCGGCCACAGCCACACCAATTCTGAAGTTCTCCAGTTCATTGGTTGGGTTTTCACGCCAGTCGGCGCTGTAAAACAGGTAAAATTTCCCATCCAGTTCATAAAGTTCAGGTGCCCAAAAGTTGGCAACACACCATGAACTGCCGGTATTTCCCTGGAAAATGCGCCCTTCATCTTTCCATTCATTCAGGTCGGCTGATGAATACATTTTAAATCCGTCACGCACACCACCTGTCCCTGTCATATAATATAACCCATCAGATGCTTTAAGAATATAAGGATCGCCGAATTCCACAGGGATCGGATTATTAAACTGCAGTTCCTGCGTTTTCTGACCGCAGCTTATCATCATCGAAGCAACAGCTGTAAGCACAATTACCAGTGAATATTTCATTTCTTTATGCATTACCAATGTTTTCATTTAAAATAAGGCACCTTCCATTCAAGGGAAGGCATATTGTTGTTCACCTGGGGCCAGCCTTCACGCCACTGAACCTCATCGAGCATCAGGACCCTGCCGCGTGGATTTTCTTTGTCCACAGCATGATATAATATCCAGCTGTTCCCTTCATCATCTTCTACAATCTCCGAGTTGTGACCTGTTCCCACAAACCTGTCATTTTTACGTATAACCACCTCGTGGTGGTTGTCCATCATGTCATGCCCCTTTTTATTTTTGTACGGACCAAAAAGATTATCCGAACGGCCGGCAACAGTAGTATAAGTACTGTTGACACCCTCACAGCATGAACCAATGGATGCAAACATATAATAATAACCGTTCTTTTTATGGATATAAACCCCTTCATAGGCCGTACCCGCAATCCTTTGTTTTTCTGCCCCGGGTTTAAGTGTAAGCCCGTCGCTGTTCAGTTCTATAGCATAAATTCCCCTGAAGCTGCCCCAGAACAGATAATGCTTTCCATTTTCCTCAATATAGAACGGATCGATTGAATTCTGCACATTAATCTCATTGCTCCTGAACAGTTTTCCATGATCGGTAAACGGTCCTTCAGGAGAATCAGCCGTTGCAACACCTATACCGCAGGTCCATTCGCCACCCCAAACCGACATGGAATAATACAGAACATATTTACCATCGATATAATTGATGTCAGGGGCCCAAAGTCCACCTTTTGGCTCAAAGGACGGACGGGTTTCGTTTGTAAAAGCAGTGCCCGCAAACTGCCAGTTTACAAGGTCAGATGATTTATAGATGGGCGTATTGCGTGTATCTTCGGTGGCATAAAGGTAAAAGCTGCCATCAGGAGCTTTAATGATTGTAGGGTCGGGCAGGCTTTTGGCAACAACCGGATTTTTGTATACCCGCTGCTCCTGATTACCGGTATTCTCCTGTCCTGTTATGCCGCAGGCTGTAAAATGAACCAACATCAGGCTTAGAAGAACAGCAAGTGAAATTGTATAATAATTTTTCATAAAGCAATTAAAAAAGTGCCGGTACAGAAATTTCAGTTCTTTCTGTATCCCCGGCACTTTACTCATCAAATATTATTTAAAGAAGTTGCTTATCTCAAGATTGACCTTCCTGATTCGGTTTTCATCAAGCTTAATCTGCCTGCGGTCGTAGGTTATCAGTCCGTTGACCTCTACCTCAACGTCAGTGGTCTGTGTATAAACGGCTGCTGAATACCCGTATGGGATCAGTTCTTTCAGTTTTTCAGCCATCTCAACATAGGCATCGGTAGCCTCACGGGAGGTTTTATACTGCACATATCCCCAGTTACGGTCTTTCTCCCAGAGATGCCCTTCAAGCACCAATCCTATGCCGCCATATTCTCCAAGAACGTTTGCACGTTTTGAATCAAACATTCCCATTACCGGACCCGGGTAATTATGCATATCAAGCATATCGCCCACATCATAATGGTTCCCTCCACTTGCGGGGTTAACAAGCCGTGAAGGATCATAATTTTTTGTCCACTCCACGATTTCTTCGGTCTTGAACTGTCCCCACGCTTCATTAAATGGGACCCATACCACCACACTCGGATTAGAATATGTCAAATCCATAATTTCCTTCCATTCACGGCGGAAATTCTCTTCCGACCGGGCACTGCGCTGCAGTTCCTGCCCGTTGAAATAATTGCGCTGCTGCCACTGAGGAGAACGATCACCATTGGGCATATCCTGCCATACAAGGATTCCTTCGCGATCGCAATGGTAATACCACCGTGCAGGTTCAACCTTCACATGTTTGCGAATCATGTTGAAGCCGAAATCCTTTGTCTTTTTAATATCATACAATAATGCTTCGTCGGTTGGAGCAGTGTACAATCCATCGGGCCACCATCCCTGATCAAGCGGGCCAAAATGGAAATAGTCCCTGTTATTCAGCTGAAGGCGTACAATTCCATTGGCATCGCGTGCTGTAGATATCTTGCGCATGCCGAAATAGCTGTTCACCTTATCGAGTTCTTTACCCGCACGGGTTATTGATACCACCATGTCGTATAGGAATGGTGATTCAGGGCTCCAGAGTTTTGCATCAGGCACACTCACCAGCACTTCCTGACCGGCTGCAGCTTTTCCTGTGCCGATGACCAGGTTATTTTCCATTACCCTCACCTCAATAATATCGGAGGGCAGGGTACCTTCGGTGGCGGCAAGAACCGAAACATTTCCGCCATCGATGTTAGGCACAGTTTTCAGATGTGCGACATAGCTTCTTTCAACAGGTTCGATCCATACTGTCTGCCATATACCCGTTACAGGAGTATACCAGATTGCATGAGGGCGTTCCACCTGTTTTCCCCTTGGCTGGTAACCTTTATCGGTAGGATCCCACACCTTCACAGTAAGCTTCTGTTCTCCCTTTGCCAGGAAAGGAGTGATATCAAAACTAAACGGGGAATATCCGCCCTGGTGGGTACCTACCTTGATGTCGTTTACCCATACATCGGCCTGCCAGTCGACAGCTCCGAAATGCAGGATTACATTCTTGTTTTTCCAGCCTGCGGGTACTGAAAAAGTACGCTGGTACCACAACTCCTGGTTCTCACCAACAGTTTTCTGAACACCTGACAAACTGGATTCAACAGGGTACGGAACCAGTATTTTCCCATCAAATGAGGCAGGAATGCTGCTTCCCCTCTTTACCAGTGCATAATCCCACAACCCGTTCAGGTTCTGCCAGAGTTCACGTTCCATCTGTGGCCTGGGATATTCGGGTAGCGGACTGGCCGGATTGATCTTGTCGGCCCATGAAGTTTTGATCCTGTCGCCGGCAGGTTGCCAGCTTTGTGCCGTCGCTGATAAAACAAGCGCGGACAAAACGAAAGAATAAATGGTTTTTAGCATCGATATAAAAATTTTTATCAAAAAAAATAAAGGTTATTCATAAATACAACAAATAATCCCATAAAAGCTATAAAATGATTAAAAAGCACTGCCAGTTCAGACAGTGCTTTTCATAAGTTTTCCGGATTTGACTCTCCCTCAGGAAAATCGGGAAAGGAGAGAATGAAATATTCATCCGCTCCTTTAACTATCATACATTAGTTTTTCTGATAAGTACTTTCTGCAGCTATTGCATCCTCTATGGTTGCATGAGGCGCCACATTCAGATCATAGCCGTCATAGCCATAGTTCTGGTTAATCCTTCCATAGGAGTTGGCGTTGATGGCTCCCTGTGGTATCGGCCAAAGAATATGATACGGACTCATTGTATAAGTATCACCGTGGACTGTCTTTACACCCTTGTTGTAGAACTCGGTTCTTTCCATGATGCGATCGTACCAGTAGTTCTCCTGTGAGAAAGTTTCCATGCTGTAGGTCTTGCCCGTTTCAGAAGCTTTGCCTGTTTTAGCCAACAGGTAAGAAACACGTACCAGCTCAACATGCCTCAGTTCTTCCCAGAAAAGTTCCCTTGCCCTTTCATCAAGGACAGTGCTTATATTAATTTCCGATGCAGCAAAAGGCCTGGCATTAGCACGCACACGCACAGCATTCACATCATCGGCAGCCTTCTGCAGTTCGCCTTTCCAGAAATATGCTTCTGCCCTGATAAGGTAAGTTTCAGCCAGACGGAATACATACATATCGCCGGCACCACCATTGTACTGCTGGTGGGTTTCCCTCTGCGGGTCTTCAATATAAACTTTATAATGCGGCCATGAATACCAGTTACGGATAGTATCGCTGGTCAGGTTCTTCCCTGTTGCATCCTTAAGCTGAAGTTTTTTCCCATACCAGGGGTCATTGTCCCTTTTAAGATCAGGATTGTTGTAAACCAAATCGGTCATATTCATCCAGTTTCCGGGCGCATGACGCAGGTCAGTAGTATCAGCTTTCCAGATCAGGTTTGTAGAATACCAGGTTCCACGTGCACGCCCGATTCCACGTCCATACATTTTTCTGAGGTCGATTTCAGCCTTTAAATCATTTGACATTCCCGGTTTTCCAGAAGGAGTAAAAATCCTGTTGGTGTTTGTGCTCAGGAAGAAAGGCACGACCTGGCGCATCAATTCGGTTACCTGACGGCTGTCCTGGAATTCTTCACGGCTGATGCAATTGAAAATAGCTTCCTTATTAACAGCTGTTGTCTTATTTGCCGCACGGTGAAGATCCCATATCACATTCCTGTCCGATTTATTGGCATCTACTCCAAAGCGGTTTGTCATCAACGCATACTTGCCATTATCGATCAGCTGTGAAGCCATGTCGATGGCCTTGTCGAACTGACCTGTAGCCAGGTAAAATTTAGCCAGCAGATGCTGACAAGCTCCCCTGTTTGTACGGCCACCTTCAGTATTTATACTGACATGTTCAACTGCAAACTCAAGATCCTTGATTGTCTGCTCCAGAATGGGTTCAAACCTTGTTGATTTATAATCAAGTTTCGGACCTGTAACTTCCTGGCTGAAATATGGGATGTCGCCGAACTGGAACACAAGGAAGTAGTACCTGAAAGCCCTGTGGAAGTAAGCCTGCCCCAGCATTTCATCACGCAGTTTCGGATCAAGACCGGGAATGGTTCCCACCCTTGAGATAACTGTGTTGGCATACTTGATACCTTTATACCCTTCATACCAGAACCAGCCAATTTTATTGGCATCAGTACTGTTAAGCTGGGCCGTTGGGGTAATCAGTTTATTCAAATCCTGGGCAGGACCTGTCTTATCAGTTGTCCCTTCAACACACACATCAGAGAACACGAGTTCAGTGATAATGGGTGCGCCATCACCATACCAAATATAACGGAGGTTACGCTCACATGAAGTTAATGCAGCCTGTAATCCTTCCTTTGTTGTAAATGTATTGGTAGGCTCAAAGAATGAAAGCGGGTCAGGTCTTAGCCACTCTTCGCTGCACGAAGCCAGTGCAAAGAGCAGGCTGAAAATGACGGAATATTTATAAATAACTCTGCGCATATCTTTTAGTTTAATTTGTATTAATTGATCAAACTGTTATAATGTGAAATTCACCCCGACTGTAAATGTCCTTGGAGTTGGTCCTGAATTCTCCGGATCCCAGAAATCCCAGTCAGGTGCCCATACCCCTACATTACGAACAGAACCATATAACCTCATATCCTGCAGGTCGAGCCTGTTAATCAGTTTCTTCGGCAAATTGTAGGAAAGTGAAACATTATCAAGGCGAATGAATGACTTCTCGCGAATAAATCTTGCTCCAAGGTTCTTATCATCGGAGTAAAGCCTTGTATAATCATTTATCGGATTATCAGGAGTCCAGAATGGAATCACATATGAACTTGTCCTGTCAAGGAACCCGTTTTTATGCAATGGCCTGTCATAGGTTGATTTTTGTCCCCAATATGAGTACATCATAAACGACAGATCAAAGTTTTTAAAGAATGTAAATGAGTTACGCATCGACCACCTGAATTTGGGAGTAGTGGTTCCGAGGAACATTTTGTCATCATCGTTATATTTGAAATCCTCATTTACATCAAGAATTTTCACATCACCGGGCTTCTGTCCGTATTTTGCTGCCTGCTCCTGTTCCTCGAGCTGCCATACCCCAACAACCTTATAGTTCCAGATGGTGCTAATGTCCTGCCCAATGAACCAGCCGTTGCTCTTGTCGTCTTTTTCTTTTGTGCCGATTACATTTCCATCTGCATCTTTCACATCTTCATAGTCAAAATACAGGTGTTTGATTTTATTGCGGTTCATTGAGAAATTGACTGAAGTACTCCAGCTGAAATTTGGTTTCTCAACATTCCGGGTATTTAATGTTACTTCAAGGCCGCGGTTTTCAATCTCGCCAAGGTTTGAAGCCACAGAGTTAAAACCAAGAATATCGGGCAACCTCCTGTCGACAAGCAGATCGGTTGTTGACATCAGGTATGCATCAATGTTTGTTGATATCCTGCTGTCGAAGAATTCCATGTCAAGGCCCAGGTTGTTTGATGTTGTGGATTCCCATTTCAGGTCCTTATTCGACATGCGGTCGACATACAACTGCGAAGTTTCACGTACAGTTCCATCGGGCATGATGTAGGTATATTTACCTGAACCGGTGGTCATGTTTGAAAGTGCATCATACATACCAATGGCCCTGTTGCCGTTTTGTCCCCATGAGTAACGGATTTTTCCGAAGTTCATGGCAGGAATATTTATAAATGATTCTTCTGTAAATACCCAGCCAAGTGCAAATGACGGGAAAGTAGCACGCGGGTTTCTCTGTCCGAAAGCAGAATAACCATCGCGCCTGACAGTTCCGGTTAACATGTATTTTTTATTGAAAGAATAGAACATCCTGCCCATCAGTGCATCAGCAGTTGCATGATAGTCATTGCTTGAGATTGTACTTCTCTGCATATTGGCACCCCTCATGTAATGATAACCAAGGGCATCGGTGGGACTAAAATCCCTTGCAGTCATGGTTTCTTCCCACTGTCTCTTCTCTTCTGCATTCTGGAGCAGCGTTACTTCGAATGCATGTTTGCCTCCAAAAGTCTGGTTCCAGCGTACAATGTTGTCGACCTGCCAGTCGAAATTGGTGCGTGACTGCCGTTCAGCCAATCCGTTATGTGACACTTTCCATTCAGGATGTGCCGATGATTCGTGCATCTGCCAGTAGTGCCATACAAGCCTTGGAGAATAATTTACTTCATACGTGATATTCAAAGGCAGCTTTATTTTGGCATTGAATATTGAATTCAGGGTATACCATCCGTTTCTCCTGTCGCGGTAAGAAATATCAAACAAGCTGTTGGTTGAACCACCTGAGCTGTTTCCCATCGGGTATTTAATCATATTTCCATCCATATCATATGGGAGTGAATATGGAGAGTTGTTGATAATCTGAGCACCCCAGTCAACAGTTTGTCCATTTTCTGAACGTTGCTGAAAATTTACATTGGCACCCACTGAAAGCCAGCTGGTAATTTCGGTATTGAGTTTAAGGTTTGACCTGTATGAGTTGTACTCATCACCTTTTACAATGCCTTCATTGTTATTATATCCTATTGACCAGTAGTAGCTGACACCTTCCCTGCTGCGGCCCGATATGCTGGCGTTGTAATCCTGACGGAGGCCATCCTGGAATGAAGCATCATACCAGTCGTAGGTCCTGCCGTTGAAGTAATTGTTTACTTCATTTTCATAAAGGCCAAGCCTCTGGAGCCAGTCTTTTTCTGCTTCACCTGTACTTGTGCGGTATGCAAGCCACTGATCAAGAGTAATCCCATAGCGGGCAAGATTATCGGGAGTAGGTTTGGCATACTCACCTGGTTTTGCATTGGCATTGATACTTTCCTGTACCTTCTGTCTCCAGCCAAGGTAACCTTCAGCATCATAAACTTTCATATTGGCACCCATTGTAGCAGCACCCACACTGGCATCGAACCTGATCATCGGTTTGCCTTCCTTGCCTTTTTTAGTTGTAATAATTACAACACCTGCAGCAGCTTTAGCTCCGTAAACGGCAGCTGAAGAAGCATCTTTCAGTACATCGATAGCTTCAATATCATTCGGATTGATTTCCGAAAGTTCTCCAAAGAAGATTACGCCATCAACAACAAGCAGCGGGTCGTTGCTTGCCTTTAGCGATTTGTCACCACGGATTCGCATGGTACCGCCACCTTTGGCATTGGTAGAAATACCAACATTCAGGCCGGGGATATTTGCCCGAAGCAGGTCCTGTACCGAACCAGGGCTTTCTTTTTCAAGATTTTCAGTTGTCACCTGTGCAACAGCACCTGTAAGGTCTCTCTTTGCACGTGTACCATAACCAATGGCAACTACCTCCTCGATGCCGATTGTCTCCTCTTCGAGCTGGATATTCAGAGTTGTCTGGTTGCCAATCACCACTTCCTGTGGCTTCATCCCTACGAACGAAAACTGAAGTACTTCAGCATTGGCCGGCAGAGGCAGACTAAATTTTCCATCAGTATTGGTGATAGTACCATTTGTAGTTCCCTTTACAACAACTGTTACTCCCGGAAGGGGCTGCCTCCTGGTATCGGTAACCGTTCCTGTTATGGTACGCTGCTGGGCACGAACCACATTGGCATTTTTATTTCCCGAATCCATTGCTTCAGGATATAAAATAATATGCCTGTCATGCACTGCAAAGTCAACCTCTGTTCCGGCAAATATCACTTTCAGCGATTCTTCGATTGACTTTTCATGAATATCAACCGACACAACTCTGTTTAAATCAATAAAACCAGGGCTGTAAGCAAAGCGAAACTCTGACTTGCTTTCTATTGCATCGAGCACGTCTGCAACCTTTGCGCTGCGCATCTCCAGCGTCAGCTTCGTCGAACGGCTGTAACTGCCAGCCGAAACCTGCACCAGCCCAATGAATAGGAATAAAAAGGAAAGTTTTAGTAGTTTAAAACTTTTGTTCCAAAAAGGATTATCCCCCCTTCCTGAAATCCGGATTTTCTTCATAATTTTACAATGATTAGTATAACAATTAATTTACCATTTAACCATGGTAAGCAATCAGCCGGAAGTGTTGCCGCACTTCCGGTTTTACCTACCGCTTCATCTCTATCAATTTGTTTTTATCTGCTTTTATAATAATGACATCTTCTTTCTGCTCTGCAATAACCGGTGTAAACTTCTCCATCAGTTTCAATATTTCTTCCAGTGTCTCATTATGTATGGTGAAAGTGTACCGCATTCCAATCACATCGGGCATCAATTCAAATTTCTGGTTATATCTTTTCTCCAGTTTTTTAGCTACCTCTTCAATCGGCAGGTCATAGATATTAATGACTCCCTTTTTCCATGAGGTGTACCGCTCAACATTTACCTGAGCTTTCGAAAACTGGTTCTTCCGGATATCAACATTCACTCTTTCCCCCTGCTTCAAAGTGTAAAACTTTTGCCCGGCCCTGATAAGTTCCACTTCGCCATCTTCAAGAACAACCTCAACATGGGACTCAGGCTCATATGACTGCACATTAAACCGGGTGCCGGTAACTCTCACCTGCATTTGTCCGCAGTCGACCACAAGCGGAAGTTCCCTGTCTTCGGCAATTTCAAAAAATGCCTCACCTGTCAGGTTCAGATTCCTGTGGCTGACACCAAAATGGTTACTATATGTGACTGCTGAGCCTGAATTTATCCACACATGAGACCCATCGGGCAAAACGATTTGTGATATTTGCCCATTCTCAGTTTGAACAGTACTGAATATCTCGGGTGTGGCTGAAAAATTTTGCTGAAGAAAAAACACTGAAAAGCCCAGGCTGAGGATAAAAAAGAAAATGGCAGCAATCCTGTAAATCTTTTGGATTCGCAGAGTCTGCTGCCATTTCTGGTAACTGTTTTGTCCCAACTTTGCCTGAAGCCGGTTCCATATCTCATCGCCACCACCGGGAAAAAGGTCGTGCCCCAGGCTTTTTTTCCAGTCCAACTTATATTGTTTAAAGGCTGAACGGTTTTCTCTTAACCGCAACCATTCCAGAAGCTGTCTTAATTCAGCATCAGAGGCAAGGCCTTCAAAATATTTATTGGCAGTTTTTCGCATAGCTGTTTACTTTAAGTAGTACAGCAGCCATGCACAAAACCCTACCCCATCATTAAGTAATTATTATCTTTTTTTAAGAAAAATTTAAAGTTCGGGCAAATTGAACAACTAAATCATGAGGGTAGAAATGATTGAAAGGAATGTCGGATATTTGTTTCTCAGCTGTTTTTCAATCTGGTTTTTTGCTTTTGAAATTTGTTTTTCGACCATTTTAATGCTGATTCCCAGTTCCTCTGCCACCTCTTTCTGCTTTTTCCCTTCAATCTTGCACCTGATATACACGGTCTTCATTTTTGATGGCAAGCTATCAACAGCTTCCCTGAATGACTGCATCAGCATCTCTTCCATAGTCTTCTCTTCCTTTTCGATCATATCGATTTGGTACAGATGCTGCAATTCCGAAAAACTCAAGGCTTCAGGCGCAACATTCCTGTATTCAACCTTACGCTGCTTCAGGTAATTAAAACAGCGGTTACGTACCATAACAAAAAGCAGGCTTTCTATTTTCTTGCCTGAATCCAATGAACTTCTTTTCTCCCATAATGTCAGAAAACATTCCTGGATGATATCGTCGGCTTCCTCATCTTCAGGCACAAACAATCTGCAATACTGCTTCAGACGAGGATACAGCAACCTGAAGACCTCCCTGAAAGATTCAGGGTTGCCTTTCTTAAGACCAGCTATGACTGATAAGTCGAACATTTATATAAACCAGCCGAACAAACTATTTTTTTGGATTTTCAGCCGCTAATATAACTGTTTTCATAAAAAAGATTCAAGAACCCCGGCACCCGTACCTGCGGGCAGAAATACTAAAAAAACGCTATTGTCTGATAAGCAGTCATATTCAATTATCCCGATATATTATGCAAATCAGCAGAAGCCACTGTACTGCAGCAATAAACGGACTTTTGGAAAAAAAATGCATTTCTTCCCTGAATTTACAGTGATTATTCTGGTCTTCCGCCTGTTTTTTCACAGGCATCTCCGTTCCAATCCCTGCCGGTGGCCGATAAAAACTCCGACCTGTTCCAGGTTTGAGCGACGGCAGAACGGCCCTGATCTGCCCGGAAAAAGAATATTTCCTGCCCGGGAGAGTGTAAAAAGCCAAAGCCTGCAGTACGGAACATGGCCTTAATTGCTGAAGCATTTGGCACCCACCAGTTGGTGGGATCCTTCATGAATTTATTTTCAATAAATGCCATCGCCGGCCATCCCTTCTTTTGCAGGATATCCCGCTCTCTTAGCTTGATGTCATCGACAGGCGGATGTTCCTCCTCATCCCCCAGGCTGAGTGATTGAAATATCAGAAGACCGGCAGCCTTTTCCGACAATATGTCAATCCCAAGAAGCGGATACCGCAGATGATAAAATACCCCCATAAACAGTACAACATCAAACTGCATGTCAACTTTAACCAGATCATATATTTGCAGGCGGTGGAAGGAAATCATGTGATTCAATCCGAACACCTCTGCCACCCACCTGGCCTGCTCAAGATACTTTTCATCGATATCAGCTGCGAATACCTCAGCCCCCCTGCGTGCCATTTCAATCGAATAAAAACCGGCGTTACAGCCAATATCCAGAACATGGAGGCCAGTCATGTCAGCCGGCAGGTGGGGTGAGATCAGGTCCCATTTATAAGAGGGGAAATTCCCCAGCGGATGGTCAGGAGCAGTATGTTCACCACCAGGAAGTATTATATTGTGAAACCACGGCGACAGGCTTCTAATCTTTTCTGAATATACCCCCTTTGCAGGGAAACCTGCTGATGTCATATGGATGTCATTAAGATTCCGGGATTTTATTTCATTGCAACTCCTTTTTCTTTCAGCTCACCTACATACATTTCCAGTTCTTTCGCCCTGTTATTGCCCGTATGGAGTTCAAGCACCTTCTGCCGTGCCAGCATTCCAATGCTTCTTCTTTCCTCCTCACGAATATTCAAAAGGTATCCAAGGGTATCAGCAGCAGAATGTGAAATAAGAATTTCACTGCCAAAGTCAAAGAAGCTGTCAAGGCCTTCCCAATAGTCACTGATAACCGGTACTCCGCAGGCAGCCGCTTCAAATAGTCTTACACTGGGAGAATAGCCCATGCGGATCATGTCTTTCCTTGTTATATTCAGTGTAAACCGCTGCTGGTTGTAATACTTCCGATGTTGTGCAGGAGGAAGATGTTCGATACGCCCAACGTTGCCGGGCCAGTTTACTGATGGTGGATATTGCGGACCTGCCACCGAGAAATTTCCTTCAGGCCATTGTCTTGCAGCATCCATCAGCAGTTTCTCAAGCGGTGGCTGCCGGTCATCGCTGTAGGTTCCCAGGTAACCCAAATCCCACTGCAGCGGGGTTACCTCTGGGTAATATAAATCGGTATCTACCGAACAGTACAGCGGGCGGGCTTTCCGTGCACCGTACTTCGACATGAAAATGTCAAGTACAGGTCCCCCGGCAAACGACAAATAAATATCAAACCCGGGAATGAGATCGGGATGAAGATACTCAAAATCGTTCTGTTCAAGCTTTGCAAGTGTCACAGGTGTATCGATATCATAAAAGGCAGTAATTCCTGAAGCAGTGTTCAAAACCCATTTTCCGGCCTCCACACCTTCAGGTACATATGAGCCCAAAATTACGAGGTCGGCTTGCTGCACATCAGCAGTAAACTTTAATTTTAGCTCAGGTATCGATGAGTAGAGCGAGGTTCTGCAATAGTTAAAATTCAAACCATCGCGCTGACTTGCATACCATGGCACATCCCTTTCAAGAAAATGGATATTATGGCCCCTGTTGTAAAGGCCCTTAATGAGACTCCTGAAGGTGGTTGCATGCCCGTTTCCCCAGGAGGATGTTATTGAAAGTCCAAGAATTACTATGTTCATCACTATAAATTTTAAAGTTACTGCGGGGCCGCAAATGTTTCTTTTCCAAGCAAAATATCATCGATTTGCCGGGCCCGCTGATGATAGGTATGGTCTTTGAGCACCCTGCTGAGGGCAGCCTTGCCTGTTTTTTCAGCCTCACCGGCGTCAATCCATTTCAGCAGTGAAGCAACTTCCTGACCGTCATGGGCAACCCATATTTCCTTGCCCGGTAAAAAGAAGTCCTCAACGCCAGCCCAAAAATCGGTGATAATGCAGGCTCCTGCCCCTGCTGCTTCAAATACACGGGTTGCAGGAGAGAACCCGTAATCAGCCATGCTCTGCCGGCTTATATTCAGCACTACCCGGGGCGATGAGTTAAAGGCATTATGATCCTTTGTATAAACATGCCCTGCATATTTTATATTTGAGGGCAGCAAACTGCTGTCCCAACCGCTTCCCCCCAGGATAAATTTTCTTTCGGGTAACTTCCGGGCCACATCAATAAAAAACTGATATACCCGCTCCTCTCTGTCGGGGAGCCTGTTTCCAAGGAAGGCCAGGTCACATTCATAGTCATGATTCGGGTCAACCGGATAATGTGTCTCAGGGTCAAGTGCATTATAGATTGGAATACATTTCTCAGCATGCAGGCTGTTGTAGGCATCAACCACAGGATTTCCTCCTCCGTAGGTAAAAACATAATCATACTGCGGAATAAGTTTCCTGAACCCGTTATCAGAATTGCTGAAAACCGAATCGAGTGTTGCCGGGGCATCCACATCCCAGAAGATAGATGTCTGCCGGGGCTTTTTCATCTCCACAACCGCTTTTTCAAGATACCCGTCGAAAACTCCTACCCCGCTTGCCTTCACAATGATATCGGCCGCTGCTGCCTCATTTAAGGCTTTTTCAACTGCATACACCGAATTTTCGTAGACCACCGATTTTGCCCATTCAGGGTCGGGCAAATCCCTGTGCTTTTGCCTGTCATAGGCATCGGGCTCATAAAAGGTAACCTTATAGCCTAACCTGTGGAGGTACTTGATGATCCCCCTGTAGTAAGTAGCAGCACCATTCCAGTAAGCCGATACCAGGCTTGACCCAAAAAAAGCAACTGTTGGTTTGATGTTATTCATATTATCATCATTTAATTTTTATTTTCCAGAACATAAAATTCAATCGCCTTATGCAATCAGTTTTATCTTCTGCCTGGTATGTTCAGCTATTTTGAAGAACTCCTGTGCCCTTTGTGCACAGGTATGTTTATTTTGAATTGTGGCAAAGGCATGTTCAGTCAATGCCTTTGCAGCACTGCTGTCATCAAGCAGGGTTCGCATGTGCTGTTTCATTTCTTCTCCGCTGTTGGCCAGAAGGTAATCTTTCCCGGGAGTGAAGAGTTTTTCGTTGTCATACCATGTCGAACATATCAGGGGGATACCGCAAGACATTGCTTCAAAAGGTCTGATTGTAGGAATACCGGGCAAACTCTGCACATAGGGCCTTCTTGGAACATGCACTGTAAACCGGAACTTTGAAAACACTTCAGGCACCATGTAATTGGGGATCCAGTTCCTGTATTCAATATGGGCCTTTTCCAGAAGCCTGATGGCATATTTAGGATAACGTACCCCATAAAAAACAGTTTTCAGGTTCAGCGCCTCAGATGGCTCAATAATATATTCAAGCAGCTCATCGGTCCTTTCATTGTCACCCCAGTTGCCAATCCATACAAGGTCACCTTCCTTTTCATCAGAAACAACAGGTTTAAATATTTCTGTATCGGCGGCTTCATGCCAGGTATGGATATTTTGTCCCCATTTTTCGACTTCATAAATATTCTTCAGCACTTCCCCAAAAACAAGCACGCCATCATAATGCTGCAGATTGAATTTCTGCATTTCAAGTGGTTCTGTCACTCCCCGGTGATGTGTATCATGGAAGAAAAGAAGAAAATGGTTATTTACCGACCTGTAGTCGCCCAGTTTCTTTACCAGCCGTGGATCGTTCCATTCATGGACAATTACAATATCGGCATCATCAAGCACCTCTCCGGGCTTTAATGTTTCCAAATCATAAAACACAGGCTGGTGAAAGGGGAACCGATGTCTGAAATCATGTATGATGCTGTCTCCGTATTGCCCTGTAAGGTTCTTCAGGCTCCAGCCATCAACAGGCTCATAAATCGTAACGTGGTGTTTCAGGTTCTGGAAAGCACTTACCATTCCGCGCAGAAAATGAGCATTCCCATGGTTCCAGTCTGAAATAACCGAATGATAAAACATCACTATTTTCATAATCCCTAATTAATTTTGAGTAATTTTTAATCTTGATTTTTCAAGGCTCCTGTATAGTTTGTTGTACCCTCCAAGCATTTCCTCATTATTGTATGCCTGCAGGGCATAGAGGTGTGATTTCCGGCTCAGGTAATTCAACTGCCATGTATTTTCAAAAAGACTTGCAATATGACCTGCAAGCTGAAAGGGATCGCTGGTGCTTGTGTAGATCATCCTGTCCTTCCATATTTCATGCAGCGAACTGATATCTCCACCCACCAGAACGCAACCCGAAAGGGCAGCTTCAAGAAAAGAGTATCCAAAGGGTTCATACCTGGCCGGAAGCACATATAACCACGACTTCGACAACCAGCCGGCAATTTCCTGCCGGCTCAGCTGCCCCAGAAAACTGACATTGGGTGGCAGGCTATCTTTGTCATAACCTTCATTGTCACCTGCAATATATACAGGCCAGGGGATATGTCGGGCAGCATCAATCAGCAGGCCGATGTTCTTTGCCTCGTCCCAGATCCTGCCCATGCTGAAGATTATATTCTCCTTCTCCCCTCTCCTGTAGCGGCTGATATCCATCCCATTATATATGACAATCTTTTTCCGGAACGGTCCGTAGTGTTTTTCTGCAGCCTCCATCATAAACCGGCTGGGTGCAGTAACCACCGTTGCCGACTGAATGCCGGCCTTTACATGTTCATGGTAGGTACTCCATGAACCGGGTGCAGGCTCTTTTTTTACAGCCTCCCACCATGAAAGGACACACGAATGCAGGGTGACCACCACCGGCACCTGCCAGTCGAGACAACCCAGGGTATAAGAGTTAAGGTGCAGGATGTCGGGGTTTTCAATATCGCTGAAATGCTTCAGCCACTTCCCGGTGGCATACACATTCTCCCATGGATTCTCCATCCACTCCTGCTTTGCAACAAAGTGACGGTACCTGATGTCTTGTAATTCTTCCTTCTGGTAAGGAGTCAGTTTATTACCAATGACGGCAAGCACAACTTCAACGCCATACTTTTTCAGTCCCCGTGCCATATTGATGGCATAGGTCCAAACGCCCCCTATATTATCGGTTGTCATCAGTATTTTCATCAGGCAGTTGGCCTCCCGTATATTAAATCAATCACTTCTGCTACCTTTATATAATCCGCTACCTGCTCATCGAACCCGGGCGACAAAGCAAGCTTTTCAGCCCAGTCAACAATAGCCCTCCCACCCCACTGGTCAGGAGGGGTACTGATAACTGCTGATGAAGTTCCACGGTTGAGCCGGGCTTCGAAATCGAAGAAAGAACCGTTCACATTTGAAAATACAGCCGATGCTCCGGTACCATAAAATGCAGCACCAATAACGGCATCCTTACCTGCCGGCAGGTTCCAGCTGCAGGTTATCCGAATCAAAGAGCCGTTACCGGTTTCGATTTGAGCCGATGCAAAATCTTCGCTTTTAGTTGAGGGGTCGAAGATCATCTTACCTCCGGATGTAAGAAAGGAGCTTACTTTCTTAATTCCCGGGAAGCCCATAATCCACATTGCCAGGTCAACAAGGTGTATACCCAAATCGATAAGGCAGCCTCCTCCCGAGAGCTTCGGATTATAGAACCATTCCTTGTCGGGCCCGTACGCATTATGAAACACCAGATCAGCGGCATAAACATCGCCGAGTTCACCTGCCACGACATGTTTTTTTATCTGCTGCATCCCATGGGTAAAGCGGTACGAAAGGTCTATCCCCAGCAATTTGCCGGCACTCCGGGCAGCATCAATTATTTCCCTGCTTTCGGCAGCTGTCCGTGCCAGGGGTTTCTGGCAGAACACGGGAATGCCCATGGCCAGGGCTTTCATACTTTGTTCATAATGCAAGGCACTGGGTGTTGCTATCACTATCCCGTCGGGACGGGCCTCCAGCATTTCATCAAATGAGCTGAATACAGCAGCCCCGGTGGCCGACTCAACTGCCTTTTGCACATTGGCATTCACCGGATCACATACACCGGCTGCAGTGCATATATCTTTTTCAAGCAAGGCCTGCATGCGGTTCAGGCCTATCCATCCTGTTCCCAGGAATGCAATCCTGGGTTTGGTTGCATGTTTTACAACCATTGTTTCAGTTATTTCAGTAGAATCTTTCATGAATAAATTATTACTCCTTTTAAAAAACCTTCAGGTTTTTGCTGAAGGATATCAAATGCCTTGCTGATGTCACGAAACTCGAACCTGTGGGTGATCAGTTCATTTGGCCTCAGCACACCCTTCTGTGTTTTGATGATGGCTTCGCGTAATCCACTGATGTATTTCTGTGGATCGCGTTCATGTGCATTAATCACATCAATAGCCTTCCAGTTCCATTGTTGCATATTAATGGCCCGCATACCGTCCTGGTGGTATCCTGCAATGATCAGCATCCCGTATTCTGAAATGATTTCAGTAGCCAAATCAAGGCCACTCTGCACACCAGTTGCCTCTATCACCCGCGGTGCGCCTGAAGGCTCAATTTTCAGAATCTCCTCCTTTGCCTGCCATACCTCACTGAACCTGATAATGTGATCGGCACCCGACGATTTTGCAAATTCAAGGGAAGAATCCCTTCGTGAAACTGCAATAACCTTTACTCCTGCATCTTTAAGCAATTGAATCAGCAGGCATCCTATAAAACCTGCACCAATTACAACAACAGTCTGCCCCGGTGAAACAGCCGAGCGATTCAATATATTGACGGCACAGGCCAGCGGCTCGCCCGGAAAGGGATTATCGCCAAACGTATCGGGCAGCTTTACAACATTTGACACATGTGTTTTATCGAATTGCGCATAGGCATGGTACGACAACAGTGCCACCCTGTCACCCTTTGAAAACCCGTTAACATTGGCCCCGGCGCTTTCTACTATACCATATCCTTCATGACCCGGGGCACCAGGCTCAAAAGGATAATTAAACCATGGCCTGCCTTCCCACACCGGAAGGTTTGAGATACAAACCCCTGTGCCAGAAAGTTTAACCAACACTTCATCCATTCCCGGTTCGGGAAGGGGAGCACTTACAATTTTAACTTGTCGTGGTGCTTCAATAACAGATGTTTCCATATAATTATCGGATTAAGAAATCATTGATTTTTCGGTCAGTGAAAACAGCATACTGCCTGCATCCTGAAAGTGCACCTTAAGCCATTCATAAAGTTTTACCACACCCTGCCTGTATGAGTTTTTGGGAGTCCAGCCTGTGAATCCGGAGAATTTTGTAAAATCAGATACATAATATTTCTGATCACCCTGACGCCATTCCTGGAATTGAATATCGATATTCTGTTTCTGCAATAATTCAAGCATTCTGATAAGTTCGAGCAGGCTGACAACATTTGAAGGTCCGCCACCCATGTTGAATACCTCGCCTTTCAGCTGATCAGCCCTTGACCATGCCAGCAGGAATGCATCAACCAGGTCGTCGACATACAGAATATCTCTTACCTGCATCCCATCGCCGTAAAGTGTTATTTTTTCATTGGCAAGCGCCTGCAGGATAAAATGAGCCACCCACCCCTGGTCTTCTGTGCCAAACTGGTGAGGGCCGTAAATGCAGCTCATCCTGAACACTGCAGTTTTGAGCCCATAAGAGCGTGCATAATCCAACACATACTGATCGGCAGCACCTTTCGAACTTCCATACGGGCTGTGGAAATCAAGACGACGGTTTTCGCCAATCCCCTTTTTCTCCAACACCTTGTCTTCAGGATAATATCTTGTTGAATTCGCTTTTATTTCCACATCCTCCAGATTTCCGTACACCTTGTTAGTTGATGTAAAAATGAGGGAAGGCTGGTGAGATGATTTCCTGATGGCTTCCAGCAAATTCAGGGTACCTTTCAGGTTCACCTCAAAGTCGAGCACAGGATTCACAAGGCTTGTTGTAACAGCCACCTGGGCTGCAAGGTGAAAAACGTGCGAAGCATCATTCACTTCATTTTCAACTGCAAACTGATCACGGATATCGGCAATGACTGTCTTTAACCCCTGGTGCTTCGATCGGAGCCAGGCAAGGTTCTTTTCAACCCCCGGCCGTGAAAGGTTGTCGAATACAGTAACCTGATAACCCTCATTCAACAGCCTGTGGGCAAGATTTGTCCCAATAAAACCTGCCCCTCCTGTAATCAGTACCCTGTCTTTTTCAGACTTCACTGTCACAGCTGGCTGTTTTGCCATCCATGCATTATCAATGATATGATTTATACCTCCTCCTGCCCATAGCCTGTAAAGAAGTTTCTCCCTGCCATCGGCTGTCTTCAGACCAAAGTGGTATTCACGTTCATCGACATGAAACCCGTCGACTGTGGAAATCTCAACAGGGATGTCTTTCAGTGAATACCAATATACCCTTTCAGCCGGGACATCAAGCACTTTAACAAAATTTTCAAGCTGTTTCCGCTCATCAAAATTCCATGTTGAATACCCTGTTTCGGTAATCCAGATTTCCTTTTTCAGATCGAAAGAATCAAGAACTGCCCTTATCCTTCCGATATTCTCATTCCAACCTTTCCAGTGAACATCAAACACATCAGGAAACCCATGTATGCCAATGACATCAATAAACTCCAGGGTATTTCCGGCTGCAATCATTTTGAGCCAATTGGGATCAATTGGGCTCATGCCACCAAGAACAGTTTTTTTACCAAGGTGCCTTGCCCAGTAAGAAGCCATGCTAATCATTGACATGAACCGTTCCCACGATTCATCAAGCAGATAATCATACTCACTGATATTATTGGGTTCGTTCCAAAGCTCAATATATTCAAAGTGCTTCCCGTACCGTGTGATGATTAAGTCAATAAAATCGGCATAGTCTTTTGGATTTTGAGGGGGTGATGACACTTTCTCCTCAATACCGATCGACGGAGGAGTATACAGTACACAGGGAAGAATATTAAAATGTTTAGCCAGGTACGGAATCAGCCAGTCGTACCACTTTTCACCATCTGCTGTAAAATAATCGGCCCACGATATGCCTGTCCGTAAATGCTCAACACCTAATTCCTTCAATGAAACAATGGTTTCTTCCACTTTCCCTGAGTCATTGATATGAAACCATTCCAGGATACCTGTCACAGGGATATTCTGATGATTGCGGGGAATACTTAAATTATTGTTTTTTGTGTGCTTATTCATAATGATTATCTTTCGTTCAGTACTATCAAATGGCGAGGCCTCTCCTTTCAAGCTCCCTGCCTGCCAGCTCAACACGATCATTTGCTTCCTGGCCTTCAAGCCACTGTGCAAGTTCAGCAAGGCCGGCTTCAAAATCTACTTCAGGGATAAACCCCAGCAGTTCACGTGCCCTTTCAATATCAGCAAAACAGTGCCTGATATCGCCTGCCCGGTATTTTCCGGTTAGCTCAGGTGTTATATGTGTTTTTCCCATAACGGTTGCAAGCCGCAATGCTATTTCATTGATTGTATAGGCATTGCCACTGCCAACGTTGATCACTTTTCCGCTTGCCGCACCTTTTTCACCTGCAAGCATGCACGCGCGGGCAACATCCTTCACATGGATAAAATCCCTTTTCTGATTTCCGTCCTCAAAAATCACAGGCGGCTTCTCATTGAGGTAGCGTGAGGCAAAAATTGCAAGAACTCCTGTATAGGGATTTGATAAAGCCTGTCGTGTACCGTATACGTTAAAAAAACGAAGGGCTGTCACGGGAATGTTATAGGCACGCCCGATGATAAGGCACATCTGTTCCTGATCGTACTTCGACAAAGCATATACCGAGCCCAGCACCGGCTGTTTTGTTTCATTTGTGGGAACAGGCTGCAGCTCATTGCTATGGGTATCATACAATTCCCAGTTCCCTGCTTTCAAATCAGCAATGTTGCGCTCGTGTCCGCCCACATATTCATTCCGGCTGTTACGATACAACCCTTCTCCGTAGACACTCATGCTGGAGGCTACCACCAGCCTTTCCACCGGATTCTCAACAAGAGCTTCCAGAAATACTGCGGTTCCAAGATTATTAACCTGTGTGTAAGAAGCAATTTCATACATGCTTTGCCCTACACCTACACTGGCCGCAAAATGATAAACAATATCAATGTCCTTCAATGCCTTTCGTACTACTTCCTTATCCCTGACATCACCTTTTATAAGCTCTGCCCCGGGATTCAGATATGCCGGCCGTTCACAATCTGCCCCATGAACCTGTTCGCTCAGGTTATCCAAAATCCTGACCGTATAGCCGCTTTCAATCAATTTATCACATAAATGAGATCCAATAAATCCTGCACCTCCGGTGATTAACACTTTTTTACTCATAACTTTTACAATGCGTTGGAGAAACTGCTTCTGCTACAACCATACCATAAACACTGCTTCTTTATGATGCAGATTAACAAGGTAGATACTAACAGAATAGCTATCCATTACAGTTCATTGTACAATGGGGAAAAAGGTCACAAGAATGGGTAGATGATCCTCAAAAATGGTTCATTTGTGCAACAATCATAATATTTGACCCGACGGGCGGATTGTAATACTGTTAATTACAGTTCCCTTCGCCTGTTGCAGCACGTAGATTACTGAAGCGGCAACTTCTTCTGCCTCAACAGCCCCCCAGCCAATATCAGCAGGATTGTGGCTTCCTGAAACCATATTGCTGAAAAAAGGAGTATCCACTATTCCCGGCGAAATTACAGTTACCGCTATCTTTTCCAGTTCTTCCTGCCGCAATGTTTCAGCAATTGTATCGACCGCACTTTTGGTTGCTGCATAGATCCCTCCGTAGGGATGGGGATTACCTGCAGAAACAGATGAGATAAAGATGACATGACCATTATGCATAAAAGGAAGAATAGCCCTTAACACCCTCAGGGTCCCGCAGATATTGATGTTTATTACCTGGAACCATTTTTCAGGATCGCCTTCCCTCAACCGTTCATGTATTCCCTTGCCTGCATTCAGAACCAGTACCCCGGGAGTTCCGGTTTCCCTGACCAGGCGGCTCAGGCTGTCAACATCGGCAGCACTTGTCACATCACATTTATGGTAAATACAATTGTCACTATCACCACCGGCAGGTTCCTGAATATCTGCATTTATCACCTTGTATGATTCCTTTGCCAGTGCGACAGCAATGGCCAGTCCGATCCCTGAGCTTCCTCCGGTTACAATAGCCAGCGGTTTATCTTCCTTTTCCATTTATTAACCATTTGCAAAGCTGTTCATGCAAATACTTCACCATTTATGATCTTTTTCTGATGGCCCGGTTTTTGGGCTCTTTTTCACATAGTTTCCAAACACTCTTAAATTATTATTTCAATATGTCAGATTCGAAAACAACAACAGACCACCATGAAATTCAGAAATGGGTGGAAGAACGGAATGGCCAGCCGGCCATTGTAAAAGGAACTGAAGAGAATGAAGATTCAGCAGGCCTGCTCAGGATCAGGTTTACCGATGAAAGTAAAGATGAACTCAAAGCGGTAGGCTGGGACACATTTTTTGAAACTTTTGAAGAGAAAAAACTGGCATTCCTTTACCAGGACAAAACAAAGGATGGAAAAGAAAGCAGGTTTTTTAAATTTGTCAGCCGCTGATCATTTAATACTGTAAAAGAAATGCCTGTATAAAATTAAAGCCGTTCCCATGAGCGGCTTTGTTTTTGACCACTGCTTGCTGTTATTGCAAATGGGACTGCCGACAACGGCTCATGCTTAAAAGCAGGTTGACTCAATTCCGCGTAAAAGCCTTTTCCAAGCCCTGCATCAGAGAGACCAAAGCCGTATCAAATCCGAAAATAATTGAATTTGATACGGTCTTGGTATAGCTTTGGTATATGGTTGGCAGGGAGCTGATCAGTACCGGTGACATTTGCCATAGTGTGAATAAGGACACCGACATTGGTAAGCAGGCAGATGTTATTGCAGAACCCTGCTGCAAAGATGACCGGGAAGCTCTTATCCTGCAGGGCAGTCCAGGCATCATGTGTTCAGACAGCCACCACCACATTGCTGCACCGGGCAGATTTATTTTTTTCCCATTTCCGCCATCAGTTCACATTAAAAATGAATACATTTATAGCCACATCGATACCAGAAATTATTTTTTTTAGCTGTCAGAAGGTGGAGGCAGCCAATAAATGAGTTGAACTTTCCGGGAAACAGAATAATTGGCAATGGATTTTACTTACATGAACAAAATATAAAACCATTAAAATCAAATAAATGAAAAGAACGATTACTTCTGTATTTACAGCATTAATCATCGTGAGCTTCTTATCCTGTAACAGGAAGCCTGTGACTGATTTGGCGGATACCCCCTTCATTCCGCTGCCGGTATCGGTAGTGGCAGCCGGAGGAACCTACCGGATCGACAATTCCATCAGGGTTTATTACCAGGATGATGCGGAAGGGCTCCGTGAGCTGGCACATTATATTTCGGGCGAGATGAACAGGCTGTTCAACTTTTCACCACGACCCACCGCCGTAAGGGAAATGCCTAAAATGAGGGGAATTTACCTGACGCTTGCAAACGACACAAATGATATGGGCACTGAAGGTTATGACTTGAATATCGGAAAGAAGCTCATAACCATTAAGGCAAACGGGGCAGCCGGCTGCTTTTATGGCATACAGACCCTTCTGCAGACAATGCCTGCCCTTGTGCAACGCACAGGGTATGCAGATATTCCTACCGGAAGGATTCGTGATTTCCCTGATTATGAATACCGTGGTGCCATGCTCGATGTAGCAAGGCATTTTTTTGGAGTTGACGATGTGAAGCGGTTTATCGATTTTATGGCAACCTACAAGATGAATGCCCTGCACCTGCATCTTTCCGATGATCAGGGCTGGCGAATCGAAATTAAATCATGGCCCCGATTGACAGAAATAGGTGGAAGCACCCAGGTGGGAGGTGGTGAAGGAGGTTTTTTCACCCAGGACGATTATGCTGAAATTGTAAGATACGCAGCGCAAAGGTTCATTACTATCATTCCGGAGATTGATATGCCCGGTCATACCAATGCAGCACTTGCCTCTTATGCCGAGCTGAACTGCGATGGAAAAGCCACCGGGCTGTACACAGGCATAAAGGTTGGATTCAGCACCCTTTGCACCGACAAGGAAATTACATACCAGTTTGTTGATGATGTTGTACGTGAAATAGCAGCTTTAAGCCCGGGCCCATACTTCCATATTGGGGGCGATGAATCGCATGTAACCGCACATGATGATTATGTATATTTTATTAACAGGGTTCAGGATATTGTTGTTTCTCACGGCAAACAGGTAGTTGGCTGGGACGAAATAGCCAATGCAACCCTTGTTGATAATTCGGTTGTACAGTTTTGGGCCGATGTTGAAAATACGACAATGGGAGTAAAACAGGGAGCAAAAGTGATTATGTCGCCTGCAAAAAAGGCATATCTCGACATGAAGTATGATTCAACAACCCAGCTGGGGCTAAGCTGGGCAGGGTTCATTGAAGTTGACACTGCCTATATGTGGAATCCGGCCCTTTATATTGAAGGGGTAAGGCGCGAAAATATTTTGGGTGTTGAATCCCCTTTATGGACCGAAACCATCACCAACATGCGGGAAATGGAATATATGCTTTTCCCCCGGTTACCCGGATATGCAGAAATAGGATGGACTTCGGCCAACATCAGAAACTGGAATGAATATAAGTACAGGCTTGCAAGGCATGGGGAAAGGCTTGAGGCAATGGACATTAACTATTACCGTTCGCCAAAGGTGCCCTGGGAATAGAACAGATTAAAAACCTGAAGCAGAAGATAGAAGAATTCCCCACAAATGTGTAAAATTTTCCCCATGATCCAGGGGAGAAACTGGTGGCCGTACATCATGCTTCAGACACAAAATACTGATAGTTAATTACTTTTAGAGCCGGATGCAGGATTTCTGCATCCGGCTTTATATTTTGTGCGCTTTTTGTTTTCTGAAAATCTGTTAAAATGAAAGAAGCTGCCTGAATGAACAGGCAAAAAAATGTAACCCGCATACACCTCTTCTATGAGCAAAAAATGGATTTGGGTTCTGGCAATTATCGTTATTCTGGTGGCCATCAGATTGGCTCTCCCATTTTTTATAAAGAACTATGTAAACAAGACGCTTGATGAAATGGAAGGCTACGGAGGTACGGTAGATGACATAAATCTTAGCCTGATCAGGGGGGCCTACGTGATTAGGGATATCGAAATCTTTGAAGAAACCGATACATTTTCAATTCCGTTTTTAAGCATTTCCCGGGTTGATGCATCAGTTGAATGGGGTGCCCTTTTCAGGGGGAAGATTGCGGGTAAAATATTAATTGATGAACCGGTTGTTAATTTCACAGTGGAGGGAGATGATGTACAGGATGGATCGGAAGCCGACTGGCTGGAGACGATTGAGAATTTGATGCCCATACGCATTGACAGGTTTGAAATAAGAAATGGTGTCATCTCCTTTAAAGATTTGAACGCTGAACCTGAAATTGATATTTATATACATGAGTTTAATTTTCTGGCCACCAACCTGTCGAATGTTGAAGAAGAAAATAATCCGCTCCCCTCGTCGATGACTGCCACTGGCACATCGATAGGAGGCGGTAATTTTGATGTGAAAGCCCGGCTGAACGCCCTGAAGGAAATACCCGACCTGGATCTTACCCTCACGTTTGAAAATGTGGATATGACCGCCCTGAATGATTTTATAAGGGCTTATACGAAAACAGATGTTGAACAGGGCACTTTTAACCTGTATACTGAAATAGTCATTGATGACGGGCAGCTGAAGGGATACGTCAGGCCAGTGCTTGAAAATGTTCAGATACTGGACTGGGAAGAAGAGGAAGGGGGGTTTTTCAGGAAAGTATGGGAAGCTATAGCCGAAGGAATAAAGACAATTTTTGAAAACCCTGAAGAAGAACAGGTAGCTACCCAGGTGCCCCTTGCAGGTAACCTCAATGAAATGGATCTGGAAGTAGGGATTTGGCCTACCATCTGGGGCCTTTTCAGAAATGCCTTTGTAGAAGCAATAAGTAAACAAACAGAAAATGTAATTGATTTTCCTCTTAATGAAGGAGAGGGTTAAATAACATGAATAATAATAATTCTATTGGTTAATCATTAAAATAAATGAAAATGAAAAAAACAGTTCTAGGTTTAATGGCAGCTTCAATGATGTTGATTGCTGCACCGGCACAACTGACTGCCGGAGATGCTTTGAAGACAGCTGGAACAACTGAGGCCGTTACGGAAGAAGTTGCAGCAGCTGAAAACATGACAGCAGCAGAGGCTGAAATGCTTGCTGAAGTAAGAAGTCTTGTCGACAGGCTGGAAGAAATCAGGTCATCTGATTTTTCAGAAATGAGCAGGGCCGAGAAAAAGGAACTTCGCAAAGAAGTACGTACGATAAACAATGAGCTGGCTGCCTACAGCAAGGCTGATTCTGAATCAGAAGCCATGGCAGCAGGCGAACAGATGCGTGGCGTGTACATCTCGGGCGGAGCCATTCTTGTAATTATCCTTTTGGTTCTTTTACTGTGACAGAATGAAATTTTACCGGAAGCAGCCTGTTTTTACAGGTTGCCTCCGGTTTTTGGTTTTTATGAATCCTGAACCGACATCACCTCATCAGCAGGTTCATTCAGGATATTCATGACAGTCATCTCGGCATGGCTATATATACTGTTTTTTGATCCTGACCGTCGGGGCTTGTAATTATCAGTTTTGCCATTAACAGCAATATCAAGAACTTTTGGATGGATGTAATATTTACGGCATACAGCCACTGTATTGTTCAGTTCGGCAGCCACAAGTTTCACCAGGACAGTTTCAAATTTACGCCTTGGATTCTCAAGCACTACCTGGCGGGCAACTGGTTCAAACTTGACTGTCAGTACAGTCCCTCCCCATGTGCGAAAATCTTTTGATGTGATTTTTATGCCTGTTATTTCCTGAAGGTATTCATTGATGTCGCTTGAGTTGAGTGAAACAAATCCATTGGTAGTCTGGTAGCGGAACAATTCATACCCGGGAAGCTCAGAGCATTGAAGCAGTTGTTTCTTCAGGACAGGATGTGTAATCTTCACATTCATCAGCTTACCGCTTTTCGCCTTAAATTTCAACAGAAGTGTATTTTTATGCACCTTCAGATGTTTTCGCCTGAGCGTTGTCAATCCGTAAGTCTTATTGGCTTTTTCATAAGTCTTATTCCCCACGCGCAGGTAAAACTCCTGCAGCAACCTGACAGCAAGAGCCGAAACCTTTTCCTTGCTCCAGGATCTTTTCCTTAGATCTTTTTTTACCCGGGCCCTGATAAGCGGCAGTTTTTCACCAAAAATCTTCAGCCCGTCAAATTTATGCTGGCTTAACGTTTCGGCCCACAGCCTGTGATAAATATACTGCTTACGGTTTTTCGAATCACGGCCGGTAACCTGGATATGACCCATCGGATCTTTACAAATCCAAACATTCTTCCAGTCGGGGGGAATCACAAGTTCGCTGATACGTGTAAGGACTTTTTCACTGGTTAAGGGCTTTCCTTTGCCATCGTGATACTCGAATTGGCCGTTCACCTCGCTGCGAAAATACCCTTCCATTGAATCATTTACATATACAAGTGATTCAGGGATGATTTGCTTATCCATTTCTTGTTTGTGCTTCAGGGTGTTCTGTGACAACAGGTGAAAAACCAATTATGACAGGTTAACCCTTAGCCTGTTCAGATAAAATATCAATGACAGTTTTGCTGAAAACCTTCAGATCATCGGGATTTCTTGATGTGATCAGATTTCCGTCAACCACTACTTCCTTATCTACCCAGCTTGCCCCGGCATTCTGTAAGTCCTTTTTAATAGAAAAAAATGATGTCATTGTGCGGCCTTTCACAACCTCTGCCTCAATCAGCAACTGGGGGCCATGACAGATTGAAGCAACAGTTTTTCCATCTTCAAAGAACCGGTGTACAAACTGCACTGCTTTTGTGTCCCTCCTGAGCTTATCGGGATTGATGACTCCACCCGGGATGACCAGGGCATGGTAATCTTCAGGACGGGCCTCACCCACTTCCAGGTCTACATCAATCTTACTGCCCCAGTCAGTATGATCCCACCCTTTTATACTTCCTTTTTTAGGTGCCACAATATGAACCTGTGCTCCATTACTTTTAAGTGCTTCCATAGGTTCAACAAGTTCCTCCTCCTCAAAACCATCGGTAGCCAGTATAGCTACTTTCACTCCTTTTAGTTTTTCCATATTTTACACTTTTAAATGGTTATTACCTTTTAATTTTCAGCGAGCAGTCCGTTTAACTGGTGAATTGCTACTTTAATAAGATGTTCCTGTTCCTTCAGGATGTCCTGAATATATTCAGGTATGCTCATGTCACCACGGGCAGCTGCGTAGGTTTCAAGTGCCCTTTTTTCACCGTCCATCGCTTCTTCAATGGTTTTTTCTTTAGAATAACTGCCGAGTGAATGTTTGGCTGCCATCCAGGTACGGTGAAAGAATCCCTTGACAGTTGTATTATCTCCGGGCTCAATACCAAGCTTGAGCGCCTCGTTTTTCAAATCTTCAATAAAACCTTTCCGCTGCTGGGACAACCGCAAAAACAGTGTCTTAAGGCTTTCATCTTCAATTTCCCCTGCAGCAGTTTCATATCCTTCAACACCATCTTTGCAGGTAGCGATGATGTTCTCAAGTGCATCTTTTAATTTATCCTTGTTCATAATACAGTATTAAATCCTTATGTTATTAAAATAAATCGTTGCATGTTGGTACCTGAAATATCCTGCCACAATTAACAAAACAGGATGAAAGGGGTTCATTGTGCTGGTATGACAGGAGAAACAGCAAATAACATAAGCCAGTGAGGAATGATTTTATGATTTAAATCTGTGGAATGTGTGTAAGATTTGCCTCAGTTTCATTATCAAATCCACATTTGTTTGGTTCCTGCCAGGCGCATTACATGAATGAAGATCATGAAGCAGCGTAAAGGTCGGGTGTAACTACCATGAGGCAGGAAGCACTGGCAGCAGTTTCATGGCATACTTTTTTCTGAAAGCTGTGACACGAACAGACATATATGAAAAATCTGACAATACAGAAAATAGCCGGTATAATTTTTATTATTGTGGTATTTATATACTTCATCATTATTGCACGCAACATACTGATACCACTTACCTTCAGCATGCTGCTTGCATATCTGTTATATCCGGTTGTATGGCGCATAGAACGCACAGGTGTGCACCGGATCCCATCGATATTGATTGTGATACTTCTCACCATTGCAATTGTAGCAGCGGTAGGATTTTTCTTTGCAGTGCAGGTTTCCAACATCCAGATTGATTTGAATGCCATCAAGCAAAAACTGATAGAACAGTCGGGTTCACCGGAACAAAAAATAGAAGAAAAGTTCGGGGTAAACATGCGCACGATGGAATACTATGTCGATAACATCTTCAGCAGCCTGGTTTCAGGTGACCAGGCCAATATTTTTACATCAACCGCCAATACCATTTTCCAGATATTTATTATGCCCGTGTTTACTTTCTTCCTGCTTTTTTACAGGACCAAAATAGCCTACTTCGTTTTCAGACTGGTTGGCAGGAAAAGAAAGAAAAAGGCTGTAAAAATTCTGCGGGATATTACAACAGTAACAACCAAATATCTCGGGGGGCTGATTCTTGTTGTGCTGATACTTGCGGTGCTGAATTCAGTGGGATTGATAATTATCGGAATCCCCCATGCCATTGTGCTTGGGGTTGGCGCTGCATTACTCAATCTCATACCCTATTTTGGAACCCTGCTGGGAGCCCTGGTCCCGATTATCTATGTTCTGGTAGCAATAGATGATCCTTTGAATATGGCTTTACAGGTTGTTTTTTTATTCATAATCGTACAGTTTCTTGAAAACAACATCATCACGCCTAACATAGTTGGGGGGAACGTACGACTTAATGCACTCAGTGTAATTATAGGCCTGCTGATTGGAAATATGATTTGGGGCGTGGCAGGAATGCTGGTTGTAATACCCATGATTGCTATCTTAAAAATCATCATGAGTAATGTTGCTATCCTTCAACCTTTTGCATATCTGCTCAGCAGCCGTGGACTGGAGAAGCACCGTATCAATTACAGGGGGTTAATTCAAAAGATAACAAACCCTTTCATGCGAAAGAAGGCCGATGAAAATGAAGTCACTCCTGAATAATAATCCACCCGCCCTGCAATATCAGATATATACGGCTGCGAATTGTCAATTATCAGGTGAATCTTCAACCAGGCGCTTCTCCTGCCAAAAATAAATCGTAAATTTGGTAAGGAAACCTGAAAATTTAAAACATGAAGCGCAGTGAAATAAACCAGCTCATTCAGCAGTCGAAGGATTTTTTCAGCCAGATGAATTTTCACCTCCCTCCATGGGCATATTGGACACCGGAAGAATGGAAAGGGAAATATGAAAGTTGCTCTGAAATCATGGATAATATGCTGGGATGGGATTTAACCGATTTTGGCAGTGGTGATTTCAATAAATGCGGACTTATTTTATTCACAATCCGCAACGGCAACCTGGAAAAGGATAAAAAGCCATATGCTGAAAAAGCAATGATTGTAGAAGAATTGCAGGAAACACCCATGCATTTCCATTGGAATAAAATGGAAGACATCATCAACAGGGGTGGAGGGAACCTGGTGATTGAGCTTTACGCTTCCGACGACAATGAAGAACTGAGTGACAGGCCGTTCACCGTGAAAACCGATGGTGTTGTACGCAATCTGAAGGGAGGCGACAAAATAATCCTGCACCCGGGTGAAAGCATCTGCCTCGAACAGGGACTTTATCACAGGTTTTACGGGGAACCCGGCAAGGGAAAAGTTTTTGTAGGTGAAGTAAGCGCAGTAAATGATGACAATTCCGATAACCGTTTTCACAAGCCTGCAGGTCGTTTCCCCGAAATTGAAGAAGATGAGGAGCCGCTTCACCTGCTGGTTTCTGATTATCAGAAATACATGTAATTCATGGACAAGAAGAAATTCATCATTTCAGGGACTGGTTGCGCCCTGGCCGATTATCTCTATACAAATGTTTCATTTTCATCGGCAGCATTTGAGAAATACTGTTCGCGCCAACCGGGTGACGGAGGCCTCTGTCCCGGAAAACTTGTATTTACAGAAGAACTGGAAAGTTTTGCCGGCATTCCCTATCCCCAGATCCTTGAAGAGCTGACAACAGGCAGTGCGGCAGTATCTTTCAATATAGGGGGCCCCTCGCTCGTATCACTCATACATGCATCACAAATGCTGGATGACAATGATTTTGAAGTCGGTTTTTACGGTATTTCAGGCAAAGACAATACATCGGAAAAAATTAGAACTTTACTGAAGAAAACACCCGTTCAATTTGAAGGTTACCTGGAAAAGAGCTTGCTCCCTACACCTTTTACCCATGTGTTGTCAGACCCTGATTATCATGCAGGTCATGGGGAAAGGACTTTTGTGAACAATATCGGGGCCGCATGGGACTTAACATCTGAAGCGTTACCCGAAAGTTTTTTCTCTGCCGGCATCGTTTGTTTTGGAGGGACAGCCATCACTCCCAACCTGCACAACAAACTTCATGAACTTCTGAAAAAAGCCAAAGACAACGGTGCCATAACCCTTGTAAACACCGTTTATGATTTTCAGAATGAGAAACAAAACCCGGGACAACCATGGCCGTTGGGAGAAACAGGGCTAAGCTTTCCCAATATTGACATCCTGATAATGGATAATGAGGAAGCCCTGAAAATAAGCGGGTGTCAAAATACTGATGATGCATTTCAATTTTTCAGGCAGCATGTTCAGGCTTTTGTCATTACCAGGGGATCTGAGCCTGTACTTTATTATGCAGGGGGCAATCTTTTTGAAGCAGAATCGGGCAGCATGGCTGTTTCACATGATGTTGTTTTAAAAATTGAGAACAAACAATACAGGGGTGACACAACAGGCTGCGGCGATAACTTCACCGGAGGAATCATTGCTGCCATTGCCATACAGGCTAAACAGGGAAGAAGATTCATGAATCTGAAAGAAGCTGTTGTTTTTGGAATATGCTCCGGAGGTTTTACATGCTCGTATCATGGCGGCACTTATTTTGAAAAAAGCAAGGGGGAGAAAAAACAGCAGGTTCTGAAACTTATAGATGCCTATCATCGTCAGTAAAAACAGCTATGAAAAAACTCGTGCTGTTCGGGGCAGGCAAAATCGGAAGGTCATTTATCGGCCCGTTATTCTCGGAGGCCGGATACGAGGTCGTATTTATTGATGTTGCCCGGCCTTTGATTGAAGAAATCAACAGGCGTGGAAGCTACCAGGTCATCATCAGGGATAATAAAGAAGAAGTAATCACGGTAAAAAACATCAGGGGAGTTTACGCCGGTGATGAACATGCAGTGGCCGGAGAAATTGCCGGCGCCGCTATAGCTGCCACGGCAGTAGGACAAAGCGGTCTGCCACATATTATTCAGCCTCTGGCAAAGGGCTTGCTTAAGCGCAATATTCAGTTTCCGGGAGTTCCGCTCGACATTATTATTGCTGAAAATCTGAGGGATGCAGGCAATTGGTTTGAAACTGAACTGAAAAAACACCTTCCGCCAGATTTTCCACTGGAAAAACTGACAGGACTTGTTGAAACAAGCATTGGGAAGATGGTTCCGATCATCTCAATAAAAGAAACTGAAAAAGATCCTTTAAAGGTTTATGCAGAAAAGTACAACACCCTTATTCTCGACAAACTGGCATTTAAAAATCCGATTCCGGTTGTTAAAGGACTTGAGGCAAAAGAGAACATGAAGGCATGGGTCGACCGCAAGCTGTTTATCCATAATCTTGGTCATGCTACAGCAGCCTACCTGGGGTACCTGCACAACAAGGATTTTGTTTACCTTTATGAAGCGCTTGATGAACCGGAGATTTTGAGGCGTGTAAGCGATACAATGCACCAGGCAGCCGTAGCCCTTCAGAAAAAATACCCCAAAGATTTTACCGGGGAATCATTAACATATCATATTGATGATCTGATTAGCCGGTTCAGGAACCGGGCGCTTGGCGATACCATATTCAGGGTAGGATGTGATTTGCCAAGGAAGCTTGGGGCAAACGACAGACTGACAGGAGCATTAAGGCTGGCACAGGAGATGGAATGCCCCCATGATAAAATCATGTATGCAATGGTGTGCGGGTGCCGGTTCAGGGCCAGGGGTGAGGATGGGAAACTTCATCCTGCAGACAAGGAGTTTGAACAGATTTACAAAACCGGGCTAAGAAATGTTCTGACTCAAATTTGTGGCTGTGATGTAAAAAATGATGCAGGGTTAATGGATGAACTGGAAAAACTTGAAAAAAGCCTGGACCAGGTTCAAGGGAAAAAAGCTGACACGGACTAATTTATTTGAGCAGGTATTTTGAAAACACCTGTCCACCAGCACGAATCAGCCATTACTAATCCAGTACATGGTGTGAGTCGGGTAAAATCATCAGGTGACAAGGCAATTTCAGCCTGTTATCAGTATTTTTTTGCTGATTAAGCATACAAAATCAGTTTATTTAGTTTTCACTATCTTCGCTGATTCATTATAAACACGTTATTATTGAATAAGGATTATGAAGAAGTGGATTATTTTATCATCATTTATTTTGACAATGGCAATACTTATGGCATGTCAGACTTCCAAAACGGGAGGTAATGAAGAAGTTGTACCTGGCATTATGCTGGAATACATGGATACATCAGTTCATCCGGGAGATGATTTTTTCCGGTATGTCAACGGCGGCTGGCTTGATGCATATGAAATTCCCGCTGACAGGAGCAGATGGGGTAGTTTCGATGAATTGAATAAATCGACAAGCAACAAGGTACTTGAAGTGTTGCAGGAAGCCATTCAAAGTGGCAAATATGCCAGCAACAGTGATCAGGCCAAAGCAGCACTGTTTTATGAAACAGCGATGGATACTGCTTACCTCGACCAGCTTGGAATCGCCCCTATTTTGCCTGAACTTGAAAAAATCAATGCATTGGGAAGTGTTCAGGAGGTGATTTCCTATATGATGAATACAGCGTCATACAGGGCCGGCAATTTCTTTGGTTTTTATGTTTCTCCCGACCCCAACAACAGCGACATCAATGCAGCATTTCTGGGCAGCGGCTCGTTAGGGTTGCCTGAACGTGATTATTATACAAACACCGATGAGCATTCATTGCAGATTCAGGATCAATACAAAAAACACATCGCCCGCATGTTTGGAATCATTGGGACTGATGAGAAGGCGGCTGCGGAAATGGCAGGTAACATTTTTGAAATTGAAAAACAAATGGCACTTGCCCAAATGACAAGGGAACAGCGCAGAAACCCGATGCTGCGCAATAACCCGCGTACAATTTCAGAATTAAACAAAATGATGCCTGTCATAAACTGGGGCGATTATATCAAAGGGATAGGTGCCAGTAATGCAGACACCATCATTGTGACTGATGTCAATTACTTCACCAGCCTGACAAATGTGCTGAAAGAGCAAAATCTGAAGGCCATGAAAGAATACATGTCGTGGGTTTTGCTGAACAGATCTGCGTCATATCTTACAACTGAACTGGAAAAAGCCAACTTTGATTTCTATGGAAAAACCCTCAGGGGAACACCTGCAATGCTTCCACGCTGGGAGCGTGTTCTATCGGTTGCGAACAGTTCGGTTGGCGAAGCCATCGGAAAACTGTACACCGAAAAGTATTTCCCTCCACAAGCCAAGGCTGCAGCCCAGGAGATGGTCGACAATATTATTGTGGCATTTGGAGAAAGAATCAGGAACCTGGAATGGATGACTGAGCCCACAAAGGAAATGGCACTGGAAAAGCTTTCAACCTTTAATGTAAAAATTGGTTATCCCGATGAGTGGAAGGATTATTCCCAGCTGGTTGTCAAAGGCAGGGAGGAAGGTGGTTCTTACCTCGAAAATGTAATGAATGCAGCCCGGTGGAGATGGAATGAAGATATTGCCAAGATTGGGGAACCGGTTGATAAAAATGAATGGTTCATGTCGCCGCAGACTGTAAATGCATATTATAATCCGCTTTACAACGAGATTGTTTTTCCGGCAGCAATTCTTCAGCCTCCTTTTTACAATTACAGGGCCGATGCTGCAGTTAACTACGGAGGGATCGGCGCAGTAATCGGGCACGAAATATCACATGGATTCGATGATCAGGGTAGTCAGTACGATGCAAAAGGAAACCTGAAAAACTGGTGGACTGAGGAGGACAGGCAAAGGTTCAATGAAAGGTCGAAGCTTCTGGTCGAACAGTTTGGCGAATATGAGCCACTGGAAGGAGTCAGGATTAATGGAACCATTTCACTTGGAGAAAACATCGGTGATTTGGGAGGTGTAAATGTAGCATATGACGGCTTGCAACTGCACATTGCCAAACATGGTGATCCGGGACTGATTGACGGTTTTAACCAGGACCAGCGGTTCTTCATCTCCTGGGCCACCATATGGAGAACCAAGATGAGGGATGAGGCACTGAGAACACATCTGGCCACAGCACCTCATTCTCCGGGGATGTTCAGAGCCTTTGGCCCCCTCGTGAATATTGATGCTTTTTACAATGCTTTTGATATTACTGAGGAGCACAGGTTATATAAACCTGAAAGCGAAAGGATATTAATCTGGTAAAACAATATTTAAGGATGCATACCTTGTATCAGCTCTGCTGACACCAGGTATGCATCTTTTTTTTTCATCAGTTCACTGGCTGAATCGCCTCAATCATTAACTACACTTTTCAGATAACTTCAAATCATAGCCGGCAGATAGTTTAGTAGGTATAACTTACGAATGCCACTTTCCTTGAATCGGGACTCCATGACGGGACATTGATTGTACCCTGCCCTCCGTATAAAAATGCCACCGATTTAATCTCACTGCCATCAACAGGCATCAAACGAAGCATCACCCGCTGGTTGTGCGGATGCGAACCGGCAGGAACCTCAGGCAAATAAGAAATCATAATCAGCCATTTTCCATCGGGAGACGGATGTGCAAACCAGTTCTGGTATTGATCGTCTGTCACCTGTTCCTGTTCCGATCCATCAGGATTCATCCTCCATATCTCCATACTGCCGCTGCGGACAGAGTTGAAGTAGATGTATTTACCATCGGGTGAATACTCGGGGCCATCATCAAGACCTTCAGCAGTAGTCAGGCGTATCTCCTCCCCTCCTTCCACCGGTATCTTGTAAACATCATAATTTCCATTCCTTTCGGCACAGTAAGTCAGCCATTTATCATCGGGCGACCACCCGTGCCAGTAGGAAGGACCGTTTGGTGTAACCCTCTGTGGTATACCTCCCTTAAGTGGTACAGTATAGATAATGGAATGACGCTGACCGTTTTCCTGGGTATGGTGACTTATTGCCAGTGTTTTCCCATCGAATGAGATCCCATGGTCATTATTGTTGCTTGTAGCAAAATCAGTATTAATCTCAACAGGGTTTCTTTTCTTCAAATCAAACCGGTATAACCTGCCTCCCGAATTGTAAACCAGAAATTTCCCATTCCGTGACCAGTTGGGTGCCTCAATATGTGTTTCTGTTTCATAGATCACCTCCCGGTTTCCTGTAGTAATGTCAAGCACTTCAAGCCGGCTTGGCGAAGGCTTCTGATACCCGTCGACACCTTCGGGTGCAGGTTTTTCAAGCCTTACATTTTTAAAAACTGCCTGCTCTGCCACCTCTTCATTGTGTGAAGTGATAAACATCCCGGCCAGAACAGAAGGTTGCATTTCCAGTGTAACCCTTCCTGCCTCAGCCAGAGGCTGTCCGTTTTTTGAAAAGCGAAAGATGAATTCGTTGCCTTTTCTTTCTACCTGTATAAATCCGGGGGAGTTTACATCTGATGCAATTTCTTCAGTTTCACCTCTCTGCCTTTTCCGGTACTGTAATGATGTAAGTCCATCGCCATGGACGGCACCATCCATATAAACTGCATCTTCTGCACTGCTATTCCGGATCATCAACCCCATTTTACGGTGAGGGTCAGTTCCTTTCCCAATAAATTCGAGGTCGGCAGAAAAAATAAAGTCACCTTCAACTTCCTGGGAAAGAAAGTAAAACTCGTCGCGTTCAAACCATATATTGTAGCCCGACCCTTTCAATGTAAACTGTTGGTTCTTTTTGTTGAAGTTAAAGCTTCCCTTTAACTTCGGGTTCCCGATATCCTTTCCCGAAAACCGGCTGAACATTTCCTGGGCCTGCATAAAACTGGTTATTGAAAATAGTAAAATGAATACACTGATTATTTTTTTCATAAGGATTGATATTGATGAACTCATTATATTGATTTATAACAATTGACAGCTGCCTGTAAATTACAATGATTCTCTCAAAATTAAGGATGTTGAAAGAACTTTCCTTACTTTTTCATTAGTTTTTACAAAATGAGCTGCCATCAGGCCCATCTGATTGAAGTCGGTCGAAATGACTGAGATGCCACCTTCCACTATCTGTTTCATGGGTGTATCGTTATAGGAAAGCACTCCGATGTCTGTCCCTGGTTTATATCCATTGTGCCTGCAGGCTTTAATTACTTCTACCAGGTCGGAATCCTTTATAGTAAACCAGCACTGGCCTTTCCCCACCTCCAGTTGTCCGGCTTTCCGGATACATTTAAAGCCAAGCTGATGATTCTGACAAAACTGTCTGACAGCATCAACCGTTTCAGATGGATGGGGAGTTTCCTTTTCATTGAAAACCATTATAACCTCATCATACTTTTTCAGGTATTGCAACCCTTCCTGAAGGCATTTCTCAACTGCCTGAGAGAAATCCTGGACAATAAAACTGATTTCCTTTGTGGGAGGCATACCCATATCAAGAATTAGAAGCCTGGAAGGATCTATTTTCCTCAACACAGTTTCCATTCCCTTGTGGTTGATGTTCATCACAATGTAGAAACTATACCTGCCGGTACTGTTCTGAACCAGCTGTCTGAAGACATCGCGGTTGTAATGATGAAAGAGCAGGTCGACTGAAAAATTGTCGGGAAGATTACTTCGGAATGATTGGTACAGCTGTTCCTTGAACGCGCTAAAGTCATCAAGAAGCATAAAGACCTTGTAGGTAGTGCCCGCCACATAATATCCCCTGGCAGGGGCCGATTCAATCAGTTTCCTCCGGCGAAGTATTTTATAGGCTTTAAATACCGTATCGCGGGAGAACCCGCCTGCTGAACTCATCATATTGACAGAGGGTATAAAGGCCCCTTCTTTCAATATGCCTGTATTGATGGCTTCAGTGATGGAGTGGACAAGCTGCTGAATTTTTGTCTGTCCGGGCAGCGATGATAATTTAAACGGAAGTTCAGGCACTAAAAGGCATTTTTTATTTTTTCAATTGAAATATTCAATACCTGCCTGCAGATACTGTCGAGTTTTTCTTCAGAACCTTCAAAATGGCAGGTCAGCTGTATATGCCTGGCCGCAGCACGGGGTGCAAGATCCAGTGCAGGCGACGAGGATTCAAGTTCATAAAATGGTCCAAGTTGTCCGCCGGTATCAAGCGGACCATCATTATAGGCATTAATTGCATCACCTTTATAAGGGAATTCCTGGTGTTCCCATGCTGAATTAACATAACTGGTCACACCTTCAGGCACAGTAGTTTTTATTATTGTCAGCACCTTGTTGCCGGAATCATAGCTCCCCATGACCGGCAAAGCCCTTTGAGGGGGAACCCCTATTTTTCCCCTGTGTCTGCCATCACCTCTGAAAAATATGAATCCATTATCTGTCTTCAGTCTGTCGGAAGGTATTTTACCAAAATAATCATCTTTGACAATATATTCCGAAGTAACTCCGGTACGGTAAGGAATTATCATTGTAACTTCAGGGGAGGGATTAAACATTCCCAGCAGCCATACCGAGATAAGTCCCGTTTCCTTTTTCCAGTGCTCACTTCCTGTATTCGTTATCTCATTGACGGTTTCATAACCCACAACCCTGATGCTGGCAGGCAGCACCATGTCAAGCCTTTCAGCTATCTGATTTTTTTCAAGCAGGTTGATTTGACGAACCAAGGAAAGACTGAACTCAAAATCGCTGTAGTTCCTGAGCTTCATGTTTTGGTGAAATACAACTGAAGTTCCGGTAGTTTCATAATGACCAAACGGATCAGTATCAATTGCTGCAGGGGTATTCCAGTTTTCAAAATCAAAATCAGTTCCGGGTTTAAAGAAAAGCGAGTACTGTCCGCCTTCGGGGCCCAGCCAGAACCTTTCTTCACCCCCAACAGGATTGAACTGTTTCAGCACCTCACCCGACTGAATCAGCTCATAATTTATCCAGCCATAGCTTCTGCCCTTGTAACCATTGGAGGAACTTGTCATCACCCTGCCCTGGTATTTTGGTGAAACAGCAATATCTGAGAACTCGTTTTTGAGCTCAATGATTCCTCCGTGTTCATTCAAAAAACGAACATCATAACCATAAGTACCCTTATCGTAATCATCCATGTTACGTTGGTCATTTGTTTCTGTAGCAAAAACATTACTGCTATCGCCGGTATTCCCTGTTTTTGAGCCTGTACCGGTACATCCTGCTAGAAAAACGGTAATCAGAATGATGATTGTGCTTTTCATATGATTATAAGTATTTGTTATCAAAGGAATCGTTTGCCTGCCTGTCCCCACAGACATGGAGTTCGCATGAGGTTCTTAATCATCCCCGGGTGGTGTTATATTTTGCTCATGCTCATTTCAAAATTAATGTTTTATAAAAAGAAAAAAGTCACTCCTCCGGAAAATGAAAAAGTGACTTTTAATCTTTTATTGATTATCTGTAAACTGGCCCGAAATTCAGGCAGGCACGGTAATCGGCACCTTCCCTGTCTTCGCCAAATGCGCTCCAGGCACTCGGTCTGAAAATCAGGTCTTCATCAACATTATGCATGCACACCGGGATACGCAGCATCGAGGCAAGCGTAATCAGGTCGGCTCCGATATGTCCATAGCTGATGGCTCCGTGATTGGCTCCCCAATTGCTCATCACCGTATAGACATCTTTAAATGCACCTTTCCCTGTGATGCGTGGCACAAACCATGTAGTTGGCCATGTTGGATCGGTACGTTTATCAAGCACCCTGTGAATATCATCTTCGATATCAACAGTGAATCCCTCGGCCAGTTGAAGCACCGGACCAAGCCCTTTTACAAGGTTGATACGTGACATGGTAACCGGCATTTGTCCTGCTGTTTTAAACTGGCTTGAATAGCCGCCTCCCCTGAAATAGCCTTTATTGGCCGGACAGAACCTCGTATTTTCAAGACAGCGCTTCACATCCTCCTCCGTGATTTCCCAGAAAGGTTTCATCACATTATTTCCTTCATCATCGAGTTGGCGGGCAGTGGCATCGAGTGTTGTAGCGCCTGAATTGATGAGATGAATGATCCCACCTTTGGCAAGCCCCGAAAGTTCCTTTCCTGTCACCCGTTTTACTGCCTCGGGACTCCAGTATGTACGCACATCAGAGAAAATTTGTGCCCTGCCGGTCAGCAGATGCCCGAACAACATGGGCACAGCATTCAGGCTGTCATTCTCGGTTGCAAATACAAAGGCCTGCCTTATTCCATTCCAGTCAAATGATGTATTTAAGATTACTTCTGAAAAGTCTCCGTTCGGGTAATAATCGGTCCATTGCCGCTGCCCCTGAAATCCCCCAATGAGGGCATTTCTTCCATGTGCTTCTTCACCATAGCCTGCCTCCTTCAGTTTTGGGTTGCCAATCATCAGGTCCCTGAAAATAAGTGTCATCTTTACAACAACTTCCCATTCCCAGTCCTTGCGCTCCCGGTCGCTTTGTTTTTCAGGCGCATTATAATCGTCACCTTCAATACAGTTTTCCTGTGTCCATGCAAGAGCTCTTTCGTATTCTTCCCTGTCATAAATCTCTTCATCGAGCCTGCGTTTCACTTCAACCATATCCACAAATTCGGTGCGCATGCCCAGATAATCCTGGAAGAAATCGGGATTAACCATAGAACCTGCTATTCCCATAGAAGTATAGCCAATAGAGAGGTAGGTTTTCCCTTTCATCTGAGCTACTGCCAGTGCCGATTTAACAAACCTGAGGATTTTCTCACTTACATCATCAGGAATACTATCATTGCCTGCATCCTGTACATCGCGTCCATATATTCCGAAGGCGGGAAGGCCTTTCTGGGTGTAACCAGCCAGTGCTGCTGCCAGGTAAACTGCACCCGGCCGCTCTGTTCCGTTAAAACCCCATACTGCTTTAGGTATCCACGGATTGGAATCCATTACTTCGGTGCCATAGCACCAACAAGGCGTAACTGTGAGCGAAACCCCCACGCCCTCACGTTCAAACTGGTCGGCACACATGGCCGCTTCAGCAACACCCCCGATTGTAGTAGCGGAAATAACACATTCAACCTTTTCCCCGCCAGGGAAGCGAAGATTCTCTTCAATAAGCCGTGCAGCAGCTTTTGCCATGTTCATGGTCTGCACTTCAAGCGACTCCCTCACTCCCCGCTCACGCCCGTCAATCACTGGCCTGATGCCTACTTTGGGTAACCTTCCGATTAATCTGTTTGCCATTTTTATATTCATTAATTTTTGAAAAATTTTACTTGCCCATCTGTGCTGAACTGTGCTGCAATTTATAAAATAGTTTGAATTCTTAAAATTTATTGCAGCCTGTTTATTTGATTTTTATATGACCCTCGCTTAACGATTGCAATTATCCATTAAATTCGCAGGCTAAAATCATATAACCTAATTCAGCCAAAAGATGGTAAGTACAAAAACCTGCAGAAGTTCCAGCCCCAGGAAACAGCGTTCATCAGCAATAAACCCTGAATTTATCAGCAACATGTTATGGTGCTGCAAGCCAAGGCAGTACCTGCAGAAAGCGGTAATCTCAGCAATCATCATCATGACGCTGGCCATTGCCGGCTGCAGCCCCCGCCAACCAGATTTGTATGAAGCTGATGTTATCATCTATGGCGGTACATCAGCAGCTATAATCGCAGCGACTGAAGTAGCCGGTTCAGGAAAATCGGTAATTGTGGTATCACCCGACACACACCTGGGTGGTCTGACTTCCGGAGGACTGGGATGGACCGACACAGGCCGGAAAGAAACCATAGGCGGACTGGCCCGCAATTTTTACCACCGGGTATACCTGCATTATCAGCAGCAAGAGGCCTGGAAGTGGATGAAAAAAGAAGAGTATGGGAACACAGGACAAGGGACTCCTGCAATTGATGGCGAGATGCGCACCATGTGGATCTTTGAGCCTCATATTGCAGAACAGGTATTTGAAGAGCTTGTCCAGGAAAATAACATTCCTGTTTTCCGTGATGAATGGCTGAACAGGGATACCGGTATTGAGCTGGCTGAAGGCAAAATAACATCAATCACCACCCTTTCGGGCAAAACATTCAAAGGCAAAGTTTTCATGGATGCCACCTACGAAGGTGACCTGATGGCTGCTGCAGGAGTAAGCTATCATGTTGGCAGGGAGGCAACACATGTATATGGTGAAGAGTGGAACGGGATACAAACTGGCGTTTATCATCATCGCCACCATTTTATGGTGCTCGGCAAGCCTGTTGACCCTTACCTGATACCCGGGGTTCCTTCCAGCGGACTGCTCCCGCGTATCAGTCCTGATCCTCCGGGGAAAAAAGGAAAAGGCGACCACAGGGTCCAGGCATACTGCTTCAGGGTTTGTATGACAAATCATCCTGAAAACCGGATTCCTTTTCCGAAACCCGAAGGGTATGACTCCACCCAGTACGAATTGCTCGTCCGTATTTTTGATGCAGGATGGCGTGAGTGGTTCGATAAATTTGATGATATCCCAAACCGAAAGACTGACACCAATAATCACGGCCCTTTCAGCAGCGATAACATCGGCATGAATTATGACTATCCTGAAGCATCATATGAGCGGCGGAGAGAAATCATTAAGGAGCATGAAACTTACCAGAAAGGGTTATTGTGGTTTGTGGCAAATGACAAGAGGGTGCCGCAGGAAATTCAGTCGAGGATGCAGCAATGGGGATTGCCAAAAGATGAATTTACCGACAATGGCAACTGGCCCCACCAGATCTATGTCAGGGAAGCCCGGCGCATGGTCGGGAAGTTTGTAATGACAGAGAATGAGCTGCTCAAACGTAAACCCACACCCGAACCCGTGGGTATGGGTTCCTATACAATCGATTCGCACAATGTGCAGCGTTACGTGACTGAAGAGGGCCATGTCCACAATGAAGGTGATATTGGGGTCGGACTTCCCGGCCCCTATGAAATCGCATATGGGGCGCTGGTACCTAAAAAGGATGAATGCATGAACCTGTTTGTTCCGGTTTGTGCTTCATCAAGCCATATTGCTTTTGGGTCAATACGTATGGAGCCTGTATTCATGATCCTCGGGCAATCGGCCGCAGTGGCAGCATGCATGGCCATTGATGAAGGGATTGCTGTACAGGATGTGAACTATGAAAGGCTGAAAAGCCAGCTTCTGAAAAAAGGACAGGTCCTGACAATGGGAAATGCCATAAGGTAACCTGGCATGATTCCCATATTGGCCCGGATGATATGGAGGAACATCATAATACTATAGCCTGATTGTTAATACCGGCTCTATTACCTGGCAGGTAGCCGCCTTTGCTTGTGACATTGGGATGTGCTCCATCTATTTACCCTGAAGTGTAAGGGCAAATGGAATTTCAACTTCCAGAAGATCAATGCATGAATGAATGATTGTCAAACCTGATGTTCCCCGATAAACCTGTAACCCATATGATTTATCGTTTCCTTTACTTCTTCAAGATCAATATTTGTACCTGCTATTTTTACTGTTTCACTTTTGTTATCGGCTTCCACATTGGTGATGCCTTCCATCGACTCGAGGCCATTTTTAACCCGTGCCTCGCAGTGTGAGCATGACATTCCTGCCACTTTCACAGTAACTTCCCTTGATGTATCCATAACTGCAGAATTCTATTTTTACTTCATACTGAAGAATCAACAAACGAGCATTGTGGTTGTTCCCCCGGACAGAAAAATAATGAATGAAACTCATCAGTTGTCGGGTCTGTCAACGTATACCTGTGCAGTTCCAACTTTGACAACAACAACATCTTCTCCCCGATCGATAAAACCACTGATTGCGACAGCATCATAAATTTCCCCCTCAATAAATACTTTACCTCCCGGGCGGAGCACTGTTTGAGTGGTTCCCGGTTTACCCTTCAAAGCAAGAAAGGAAGGATCAACATTTAAATACCCTTCGCTGACATTCTGCACTGTATTCAGGGCAAAATCCTTAAACAGCCCTGTGTGGGAACTAAAAATCTGCTTGCTGAGATAAATTGAGCCAATAAATCCTCCGAAAAGCCCTATTACTACAGTCATGATTGCAATACCTACATTCTCCATCTGAACATGTTCAAAATCGAACTTCACATTGTCAATCAGGCTTAGGATGAGGCTTCCAAATACGAGCAGGATTCCTGCTACTCCAGTTACACCAAAACCGGGCACAACAAATATTTCAACGGCAATAAGGATCAGTCCTGCAATGAATATTACGATTTCCCAATTTTCAGCAAGCCCTTCAAGATACAGGGGTGCAAAATAAAGTATAGCAGCCAGAATAGCCACTCCAAGCGGGAATCCGATGCCAGGTGTCTGCATTTCAAAATAAATGCCGCCTACAATGGCCATGATCAGCAATCCCGAGAATACCGGATGGATAAGGAACCCGATGAATCTTTCAAGCCATCCGGGCACATACTCCACAAGTTCGTAATTATCGATACCCACAAGTTTAAGCACTTCGGGCACATTTTCTGCCAGTCCTTCACAATAGCCATGCTCAATAGCTTCCCCTGCAGTAAAGGTCAGCACCTTCCCGGTATCTATAATTCCTTCTATATACACCGATGGATCGACCATGGCCTCGGCAATCCGTGGATCCCTGCGCCAATCATATATGGTATCGTTTCCGGTTACCCTAGGGACCCTTCCCTGGGCTTCGGCAGTGGTCCGCATGGTAGAACGCATATAACTCTGGTACTTATCGGGCATGGCTTGTCCTGTCTGATTAACCACGGTGGCTGCTCCTATGCTGCCGCCCGGGCGCATATAAATGCTGTCACATGCAATTGAAATAAGTGCCCCGGCCGAAGCGGCATTGTTATCAATAAATACATAAACAGGAATGCGGCTCTGAAGAATTTTGGTCCTGATGGAATCGGCGTCAAGCACAGTTCCCCCATAGGTATTCATATGAATAAGGATAACATCGGCACCCAGCGTGTCGGCCTCACGAAAGGCCTTCTGGGTCTGACGCCACATACCAGGAGTGATATCCTGCTTGATATTCAGTTTATATACAAGTTTCTTCTGGTTCTCATCCTCCTGCGAAAACAGGACTGCAGGGATTATCAGTAATATAAGCCAGATACAGAGTCTTTTCATCTTCCGCAAAATTATTTATTCAAGCTGTCAACAGGTTAATCAGCGAAGTTATAAATAAATCCTTCCGGTTGGTTCAAAATTATCGACAGTTGATAAAAATCCTAATCCGGTGAAATTACTACCTTTGCGTTCATTTAATAAAATCAGATGAATCGGAACACTTTAACAGCCATCTCCCCAGTTGACGGAAGGTACAACAGCAAAGTTGAAAATCTGTGGAAATATTTCAGTGAATATGCCCTCATCAGGTACAGGGTGTTTGTGGAAATAGAATATTTTGTTGCCCTGTGCGAGCATCCGCTTCCGGAACTGACAGGTATCAATGCAGGGCAACTTGAACTGCTCAGGGACATTCATAAAAACTTCACAGTTGAAGATGCACAGCGGGTGAAGGAAATTGAGGCAGTTACCAACCATGATGTGAAGGCGGTTGAATATTACCTGAAGGAAAAATTTGACGGAGCCGGATTGGGAAAATATAAGGAATTTATCCATTTAGGACTGACATCTCAGGATGCAAACAATACAGCGCTGCCCAAATCGATTCATGATGCACTTGACAACGAATACTATCCCCTTCTAAATGAGCTGACATCCAAACTAGAAGAACTTGCCACCCGCTGGAAAGACATCAGCATGCTTGCAAAAACGCATGGACAGCCAGCATCGCCCACTAAATTGGGTAAGGAAATCAAGGTTTTTACTGAAAGGATTGATGTGCAGCTTGAGCAGTTGCGGAGTATTCCGTGTTATGCAAAGTTTGGTGGTGCAACCGGCAATTTCAATGCCCACCAGGTTGCATATCCTGATATTGACTGGCAGTCATTTGCAAATGATTTCTGCAAAAACAAACTTGGACTTGAACGCTCACAGTTTACAACCCAGATTGCCCACTATGACAATTATGCTTCCATATTTGATGCCATGAGGCGTATCAACAATATAATCCTTGATCTTGACAGGGACATGTGGTTATACATTTCAATGAATTACTTCAAACAGAAAATCAAAAAAGGGGAAGTAGGTTCATCAACAATGCCCCATAAGGTAAATCCCATTGATTTTGAAAATTCGGAAGGCAATATCGGGATTGCCAATGCAGGTTTCGACCAGCTCTCTTCTAAACTGCCGGTATCACGCCTGCAGCGCGATTTGACCGACTCTACCGTGACACGTTTTATTGGGGTGCCATTCGGACATACAATCATCGCACTTAAATCGACAATCAGGGGATTGAACAAGCTGCTGCTGAACGAAGAAGCCATCGCCCGTGATCTGGAAGAAAACTGGGCTGTAGTATCAGAAGCCATCCAGACCATTTTGAGACGGGAATTTTTTCCAAATCCCTACGAGGCGCTGAAGGATTTGACCCGAAGCCATGAAAAGACTGACAAGCAATCGATTCACAATTTTATTGATAATCTGGCCGTTGATGATAAAATAAAGAACGAACTCAAAAAGATTACGCCACAAAACTATACGGGAATTTTTTAAATGAAAGATTTTCTTCTTCTGCTGCGCCGCTTTATACCGCCCTACAAATGGAAACTCATCTGGAATATTATCTATAATTTCCTGAGTGCCATATTCGGTGCATTCTCATTCCTATTGCTCATACCTTCGCTCCAGATACTTTTCGGCACACAGGAACTGGTGCTGGAAAAACCTGAACTGAGTTTCAGCATATCATCATTTGCAGCCTATGCCGATTATATCATCAGCCAGGTCATCACCAGGTATGGCAGTGAAAGGGCTCTCATCTTTGTCGGATTATTTATAGTAATCACCGTATTTCTTAAGGTGGGCTTTTATTACCTGAGCAATTATGTAATTGTAGAGATAAGAAATGGTGTAGTAAGAGATATCCGGTCAAAAATTTACAGGAAGATACTCGGGCTTCCGCTTGGGTTCTTTTCCGATGAACGCAAAGGTGACATCATGTCGAGGATGACAGGAGATGTGACTGAAGTAGAGAATTCGATTATGAATTCTCTTGACATGATGATAAAAAATCCAATCCTGATATTGGTTTCGATTATTGTGATGGTATACATGAGCTGGAGCCTGACGCTGTTTGTTTTCATCACCTTTCCCATTGCAGGATACATCATAGGCCGCATTGGAAAGAGCCTTAAAAAGGAGAGCCGCAAAGGACAGCACAAGATGGGAGAAATTCTGTCAATCATTGAAGAGGATTTGACCGGGTTGAGGGTAATTAAGGCATTCAATGCAGAAAAAGCAGCTACCGTAAGGTTTGAGAAGGAGAATGAGAATTATTTCCATATAATGAACCAGCTCATGTGGCGAAGGTTCCTGGCCCACCCGATGAGTGAATTCCTGGGCACTGTGGTAATCATTATAGTACTCTGGTACGGCGGGCAGCTTATACTGAATCAAAGAAGTTCTCTTGACGCCGCGGCATTTATCGGATATCTTGTATTCTTCTATAATATAATCAATCCGGCAAAAGCATTTTCAACTGCCTTGTACAGTGTGGAAAAAGGACTTGCCGCCATGGAGCGCATCGACAGGATAATGGACACTACCGAAACCATAACTGAAAAGATTGATGCGAAACCTGTCAATGAATTTAAATCGGCCATTACCTATCAGGATGTTTCTTTTTCCTATCAGGCGAATCCGGTTTTAAAACATGTTTCCCTTCATATAGAAAAAGGTAAAACAGTAGCACTGGTTGGCAGATCGGGCAGCGGCAAAACCACCTTTGTTGACCTCCTCCCGCGGTTCTGGGATGTGACAGCAGGCAGCATCAGTATTGACGGCACCGATGTACGTGACCTGAAAATAAAAGATCTTCGCAACCTGATTGGATATGTAAACCAGGAACCCATACTTTTCAATGATACTTTCTTTAACAACATTGCATTCGGTATGGAGAACGCATCAGAGGAAGAAGTTGTAAAAGCAGCAAAAATTGCCAATGCCCATGAGTTTATTATGGCAACAGAATACGGGTACCAGACAACCATCGGAGACCGCGGCAGCAAGCTGTCAGGCGGTCAGCGGCAACGGTTATCCATTGCACGGGCAGTTATGAAAAACCCTCCGATACTTATACTTGATGAAGCAACATCTTCACTGGATACCGAATCGGAGCGACTGGTTCAGGATGCATTGGAGAAACTGATGCTTAACCGTACTTCACTGGTTATTGCCCACAGGCTCTCCACAATTAAAAATGCTGATTTGATATGTGTGCTGCATAAAGGTGAAATCGTCGAAAAAGGCACCCATGACCAGCTGATTGCTTCCGATGGCAGGTACAGGAAACTGCACAACATGCAGGTGTTTTAAGGTCAGTATCAGGAAAAAAACAGGATAAATGCAGTTGCATGCCGGTTAAAGGGTGCAGCTGCATTTTTTTGTTTATGGAAGTCGAAGCATGAAATTTTTGTCAGTACCTTTTAAAACAAAAAGGTTGCAACCTGCTAAGTTACAACCTCTTGTTTTTGATCTGCTATTTGATCCGCACGGGAGGAGAGACTCGAACTCCCGACACCTGGTTTTGGAGACCAGTGCTCTACCAACTGAGCTACACCCGTTTCAATTTTGCGACTGCAAATATAGTAATTCATTCCAAATTACCTAATGCTTTTTGAAGTTGACATAAAAAAGTTTGCCACATAATTATCCACTCTTAACCACCACCGTAAAACCGCACCAGCAGAAGCAGAAAGTATTTGCCATGCCTTAAAGTGGTTCTCAGGTAAAGCTGGATGAAATGGTAAGGGGAACGGACAAAAATCACTATGGGTCCATAAGAAAAAACCACCGGGGTTACCGGTGGTTTTCTTGTGCGGAGAGAGAGGGATTCGAACCCCCGGAACCTCTCGGTTCAACGGTTTTCAAGACCGCCGCAATCGACCACTCTGCCATCTCTCCAGGCGCGACAAAAGTAGAAT
>OBJA01000031.1_pt1 | contig 148676 bp, 130 predicted proteins | sample 1519751 | NCBI WGS metagenome assembly OBJA01 (sample SAMEA3881238, study PRJEB22517) | soil metagenome | biome: lake sediment; feature: soda lake sediment; material: sediment, water from around vicinity | place: India | collected 2013-12-23 | depth 3 m
TTCTCCTTTTTCGGACGAACCTGGCGGCGCAAGACAAATCCGAAAAACACGCCCAGGGCTTTGTCCCCGGGCGTGTTTTTTTGCGTTGCAATTTTTGTTGCCTTGTTGGTGGAGACAACTAAGGCTGCACCTGCCCAGCGTCAGGGCAATTGCCCTCTGCCTTCAGTAATTCCCGCCAGCGCACGGGAAACAGTCAGCATCCGCTCCGTGTACGACGGCGATACAGTCACCACCACGGATGGCCGCAAGGTGCGCCTGCTGGGTGTAAACGCCCCGGAACTGGGCCGCAACGGTAAACAGGATGAACCCCTGGCGCGCCAGGCAAAATCCGCTGTTGAAGCTTTCGTCAGGGGAGAATCCCCATTGACACTGGTGTATGACCGGCAGCGCAAAGACCGCTATGGCCGCCATCTGGCCCATGTCTATAACGCCAGCGGGCAAAATCTTGAAGCCCTGTTGTTGTCCCGCGGGCTTGCCTGGCATGTGGCGGTGCCGCCCAATCTGGCCTTGGCGGAGTGCCTGGCGGCAGTTGAAAAACAGGCCCGGCAGCGTCGCGCAGGTCTGTGGGCGTTATCCCGGCGCGCCATTGATGCCCGCAATGTCAGCGACGGGGGATACCAGCGTGTCCAGGGAACCGTGCAGTCGGTGGTGTTTGCCCAGGCCTGGTGGATCAACCTGGATGGCAAGGTGGCGGGAGTGATCTACCGGGAACATCAGCATCGTTTCAGTCGCCAGCAGTTGCGCGCCCTGGAGGGCAAGCGGGTGGAGTTGCGGGGTTGGGTCTATCCCTCTTCGAACAGTCCCTCCCGCAGCAACAAGGGCAAGCCCTGGCGGATGAAGGTGGAGACACCCCATGCATTGGAACCCGTCAGGTAGGCGAGCGCCTGCAGGAGGGAGCCTGTAGGAGAGCGCCTGCTCGCGGCGCTTTGCTTCAGGTGTTAAGCAGCAGGGTGGGGGACACATCCATTACCTTGCGGCTGGCCATATAGCCCGCTGTCGCCACCATGGCGGCCATTCCCAGTGGCGCAGCAAGCCAGAGTATCGGATGGGGGCGGAAATCCAGCTCGAACACCATGCTGTGGATAATCGCCGAGGCAATTTCCGCCCCGACGATGGCCAGCAATCCCGCCAGCAAACCAATCAACCCGAATTCCAGCAGATAGGCGCGCCGCAGCCAGGTACGGCTGGCGCCCATGGCGCGCATCAGGGCGCCCTCATGGCGGCGTTCGTCGCCGGTGGTTTGCAGGGTGGCGAACAGCACCGCAAAGCCCCCCAGCAGCACGAAGATCATCATCAGCTCCACCGCCAGGCTCACCTGGCTCAGTACCAGCTCAAGACGGGCGAGGATGGCGTCCACTTCGATAATGGTGGCGGCGGGGAATTCCCTGATCAGGGTGCGCAGCAGGGGTTTATGCTCCGCATCCAGATGAAAACTGGTGAGGTAGGTGGTGGGCATATTCGCCAGGTGCTCGCGGGAAAACACCAGGAAAAAATTCGGCGAGAAGGATTCCCATATAACACTGCGCAGGCTGGTGATGGTGGCTGTGAAGGGTTGCCCGCTGCTGTTGAACTGCAGTGTGTCCCCCAGCCCCACGCCGAGGCGCTGTGCGTAATTCACCTCCATGGAGACCCCGTCACCCTGGGGTGGCCATGACCCTTCAAGCACAACATTGTCTTTGGAGAGGCGGTCGGTCCAGGTCAGATTGAGTTCGCGGTTGGTATCCTGCTCATCGCTGATAGCCGCCGCCTCGCCATTGATGGCGGTGAGGCGCGCGAGGATAACCGGATACACCGGTTGCAGTTCGCCCACCGTTTCTACCAGGGATGAAAACCGCTCCACATCCGACGGCATGATATTGAAGGCAAAATGGTTGGGGGCGTTGTCGGGCATTTGCACCCGCCATTCATCCAGCAAGCCGGTACGCAGCTGGGTGATCAGCAGCAGGATCAGCAGGGTGACCCCGAAGGCCATGATCTGGCTGGTACTGGTGCTGGCATGGGATGCCAGGTTGCGAATACTGCGGCCCAGGAGTGAATTTTTGGCCAGCGCACTGCGGCGCAGGCGCCCCAGCCCGGCGTACACCAGGCAGCCGGTGACAAACAGCCCCGCCACGGCACCCAGCAGGATCAGGATGATATCCCGCACATCCCCGAACAGAAGCCACAACAGCAACACCTGGGTGGCCGCAGCCAGGCCGTATACCAGCCAGCCGGAAAGGGGGATGGGCGCCAGATCGCGGCGAAAAACCCGCAGTGGCGAGCTGTCCGCCAGGCGCAGCACCGGCGGCAGGGCAAAGCCGATCACCAGCAGCAGGCCCGTGCTTGCAGCAATCAACAGCGGCTGGAAACCTGCCTGTGGCAGGGTTATGGGTAACAGGGGTTTGATCACCGCCAGTACCGCACCGTGGGCAAACCAGCCAATCACCGTGCCGACAACGACGGCCAGGCCGGTCAGTATCAGCAGCTGATACACATAGAGGCGCACGATATCCCTGTGCTGTGCCCCCAGGCAGCGCAACATGGCGCTGACATCGTAGTGGCGTTCGCTGTAGCGGCGCGCAGCCAGTGCGATGGCAATGGCGGCGAGCACAATGGCCAGCAGGGTGCTGAGCTTGATGTACTGGATGGCCCGCACCAGCGCCTCGGAAGCACGGCTTTCGCGGCTGGTGGGCTCGATCAGTTCGTGGCCCACGGACAGCAAGGGTTCAAGCTCAGCCTTGAGGGCCGCAGCATTGGCGCCCTCGAATTGTTGGCGGTAGCGGATGCGGCTGCCGGGACCGAGCACTTCCGCCGGGCCCAGGTCGGCGGCATTGATCAGTACCCGGGGGGCCAGCTGGAACAGGCTGTTGCCCTGGTCCGGTTCATAGTTGAGTATCTTGTCGATACGCAGGGTGGTGGAGCCGAAAAACACCTGGTCGCCGACACTGGCGCCGAGGCGATCCAGCACCCGCGGGTCCACCCAGGCTTGTCCTGGCGCCGGGCCGCCGTCCACTTCCCTGGATTCACCATCCCGACTGTCGCTGACCTTGAGCTTGCCGATCAGGGGGTAAGTGTCGCTCACTGCCTTGATGCCGCTGAGCAGCAGCTCGTCGCCAAAAAACACTACCGAGTCAAAGCTGTACACCCTGGCGCTGGTCATGCCCAGCTGTTCTCCCATGGCCAGCCAGGCGGGGTCCTGCTCCCGGGTGCTGCGGATCACCAGATCGCCACCGATCAGCTCGGCGGATTCCCGCACCATGCCCTGGGTGAGTCGGTCGGTGACCAGGGCAATGGCGCACACCGAGCTGACCGCAATCAGCAGGGCAAACACCAGGGTGGCGAGTTCGCCTGAGCGCCAGTCGCGGCGCAGCAGCTGGAGAGCAAGGGGGAATGTGCGCATCAGGGCTGTTCCATCAAGGAAGATATCGTCATGGCTACCATGTCTGAGCTGGTCATTTACATGGCCGACTGTACCAGAGCGCCACCGTTGAGTTCGAGGCGGCGCTGGCATCGCTCAGCCAGGGCGCTGTCGTGGGTGACCAGCACCAGGGTGGTGTTGCGCTCCTGATTGATTTCAAACAGCAGGTCGATGATTTTCTGCCCGGTTGCGGCATCGAGGTTGCCGGTGGGTTCGTCGGCGAAAAGGATTTCCGGAGCGCTGATAAAGGCGCGGGCGATGGCCACCCGCTGCTGCTCGCCACCGGACAGCTGGCGGGGATAGTGGCCCAGGCGCTGGCCAAGGCCGACCCGTTCCAGCAGGGCGCGGGCGGCGGGTTCGGCATCCCCTTGACCCAGCACTTCCATGGGCAGCAGGGTGTTTTCCAGGGCGGTGAGATTGGGCAGCAGCTGGAAGGACTGGAAGACAAAACCCACATGGGCGCCCCGCACGGCGGCGCGACCATCTTCGTCGAGCTGGTCAAGGCTGTGGTCACAGAGGCTGATGGTGCCCGTGCTGGGCTGGTCGAGACCGGCGAGCAGGCTCAGCAGGGTGGATTTGCCGGAACCGGAGACGCCGACGATAGCAACGCTCTCGCTGCGCTTGATTGCAAAACTGATCCCCGACAGAATGGTCAGGTCGCCTTCGCCGGTGGTCACTGTTTTGGTGACGTCTCTGGCGACAAGAATATTTCCGTTACTGCTATCCATGAAGTAAACCTGTAATGAAAAAACTGTTGTTAGTTGTTCTGTTCACAGTGTGCCCCGGCGTTTTTTCTTCCGCCCTGTTTGCCAACACCATTTTGGTGCTGGGGGACAGTATCAGTGCTGCCTATCGCATCCCGGTTGAATCCGGCTGGGTGAGCCTGCTCCAGCAACGCCTTGAGGAACACAAGCCCGGTCACTACACCGTGGTCAACGCCAGTATCAGCGGCGACACTACAGCGGGGGGACTGAACCGCCTGCCACCCTTGTTGGAGCAACACAAGCCCGACAAGGTGATTGTGGAGCTGGGGGGCAATGACGGTCTGCGCGGCCTGCCCCTTGCGGGGATGCGGGACAATCTCCAGGCCATTATTGACCTGTCCCGGCAGCAGGGCGCCGACGTGGTGCTGGTCAGCATCGAGTTGCCCACCAGCTATGGCCGTTATTTCAATCAGCGCTTCCTGCAGGTGTTCGATGAACTTGAAAAAGACAACGATCTTCCCCGTGTTTCCCTGGGGTTCAAGCTGCTCAATGACCGCAACCTGATCCAGGAGGATGGTATTCATCCCACCGAGGAGGCACAACCCCTGTTGCTGGATGCGATGTGGCCGGTGATTGCTCCTGAGGCAGGCCAGGAGGGCTGATAGGGGTGCATCGACCTGTTGATTGTGGGGCCTTGCTTCAGGGTGTGGTATCACCCGGAGCAACAATCCCGCCGCCATCCATGGCCTGCTGCCGCAGTTCCCGCACTGACTCCAGATACGATGCCCGCGCCGGAATCGTGGCGGTATTCTCCGCCAGCCCCAGCAGGGCATCCGCCTTGAGATGTCTGGCGGGGACACTGGCCGGGTCGAGACTGATCAGGTAATCCGCCAGTTGCGCCGCCCAGCGGTAGTCTTCGTTATCCAGCGCCACCAGACCGTTATCCAGCAGTGCCTCAGCACCACCTGACAGATCGGCAATGCGCTGGGCCAGCTCCCTGGGCTGCAGCCCTTCAAGGTGCGTGGGGTTGCCGTCATACCAGCCGCGCTGGTCGGCATAAATGGCCCGTATTGCCCAGTCAAGCTTGCCGTAACGCTCCTCCAGGTAGGGTTGCCGGGCAAAATCCGGGGGTAACTCCACGGTTGCCACCAGCTCTTCCGGACCAAGGCCACGGGCAATGCCGGCCAGGGTCTCCTCCAGCACCAGATTGATGGTGTCGCGGTAGTTTCTCAGGGCTTCGACACTTTTTTCCGGGCCAACAATGGGGTAGCCGTGGCTGGTGACCAGAAAGCGTGGGGATTCCATCAGCATGGCATCGAGGGTTTTGATCCACTCTGAGGTTTGGCGGGTAACATCCCGCAAGGCATGGATTGCGGGGAATGAGGTGTAAAAACTGTCACCGGCGAACAGCGCCTCCTGATCTGCATACCACACATAGAGTTGTTCGCTGTTTTCATCCCCGGTCGGCACCAGAACCAGGTTCAATCCGGCAATTTGCAGGCTCTGGCGCCCGCTCATCAACTCTGCTGAAACCTGTGCTGGGAGTTGTCCCGACATATCTTCAGAAACCTTGTCAGACCCATCCCCCGGCAGAGCATCAGCGGGCAGGGCTGGTGTTTGCTTTTCCCTTGCGTTGCCATCTGAGTGTGGCGCGCCGTGGAAAGCGTCGCGATCAAAAGCCATTCTGTCTGGCGCCGCCAGCGCCCGCTGGTGGATCGGCACCCCTTGATCGCCCACCACTGCGGCAATACCGCCACTGTGATCGCGATGTCGATGGGTCAGAATCAGTGCCTTGACGGGTTTGTCGGTGATGGTGCGGAAGGCTTCCATGGCCATGGCAGCGGCCTCTTCACTGCCCAGGGCGTCGATAATCACAACACCGTCAGTGCCTTCGATCATGGTCATGGTGGCGCTGTCATAACCCAGCGCCACATGGACGTTCCCGGTAATATTGAACAGGGTGACGGTGCGGGTTTGGGTGATATCCTGAAGGGCGTCCTGGCCAGCAAGTTGCGCCCGGGCGCAGAGGCTGGCAGCGAGGGTCAATACAGTCCCGATGACTGCGAGGGTGCGTATTGACAGTACAGGGTGGTTCATTCAACAGACCTTTGTTTTTGCTTTAGTCCGTACCCTATCCTCTGCCCGACCTGATGGCAAGCCTGCGGCTGGTCTCAGAGACAGGGCCGGGGTTGAAGTGAATTAGTAGTAGTTGCAAGAAGCTTCAGGAATCCCGTCGCGCCTTCATGCGGCGCAAAAACTCCCCCATTACTTGCATGTAGAGTTCATCGCCCAGGTAAAGATCCTCCACACCCCGGTCGATATTGGGGTTGTCGTTCACCTCGATCACAAAACCCTTGCCGCTGCGCTCCTTCACGTCCACACCATAAAGTCCGTTGCCGATGGGCCGGGTGGCGGCGAGGGCTGCTTCGAGCACACCCCTGGGTACCTCAAAGGTGGGCAGGGTGTCAAAGCCGCCGCTGTCCACCTTGGCGCCGCCGTGGCGGTAGATCTGCCAGTGGTCTTTCACCATGTAATAGCGGCAGGCGTAGATGGGTTTGTTGTTGAACACACCGATGCGCCAGTCGAAATCGGTGTAGAGGAATTCCTGTGCGAGCAGCAGGGCGGTTTTCTGGAACAGCTCGCGGGTTTTTACTTCCAGCTCTTCGCGGTTTGCCGCTTTTACCACGCCCCGCGAAAAAGCCCCATCGGGTATCTTGATGACAATAGGGTAGCCAAACTCGGCAGCCACTTCATCCAGCTGCTGCACCTTGGGTTGCAGGCTGTTGTCCCGCCTCAGGATCCTGGTGCGCGGTGCCGGTACCTTGTACTTGCGGAACAGATCCGCCAGATAGATCTTGTTGGTGCAGCGCAGTATGGATGTGGGGTCGTCCACCACCACCAGGCCTTCAGTCTCGGCCTTCTTGGCAAAGCGATAGGTGTGGTGATCGATGGCGGTGGTCTCGCGGATAAACAGGCTGTCATATTCTGAGATACGGGTGTAATCCCTGGGGCCGATAATCTCGGCATCAATACCCAGCTCGGCACCGGCCTTGATGAATTTTTTCAGGGCCTTGGCGTCGCTTGGGGGCATTGGCTCATCGGGATTGACCAGTATCGCCATATCGTACTGGAAGGTTTTGCGCGCCCGCGACTTGCGCCAGATCTGGTGGCTGTAACCATTGAGGGCGTTGGCAAACTCCGTTTCCTCGGCATCCGACAGACGTGTGTGGGAGCGCGCCTTGAGGGAGACGATCTCCCACTGCTTGCGAAACCGCAGGGTGACTTGCAGCACCGGACAGGGGAACAGGTCAAACAGGCGCCTCGCCAGTTCCCGGTATTCGGGCAAGGGTGAGGTGCCAAAATAGGTGTGAACCACAATCTCCTCGGAGGGTGGGTGTGATTTCAGGCTGTCGCTGAGCTCGGTGGAAATTTCCTCCAGCTGGATCTGGTAGAGGGAGCGTTTGCCCAGATCGTTGAGCACCTTCACAGAGGGGATCACATGGTGCCCCCGCGCCTCCGCCAGCAACGAGCAATAGTAACCGTCCGACAGGTATTTGAAGCTGCGGCACAGGTTGATAATGCGGGTGCGCTCCACTGATTTAAGCTGGGCGCTATCGAGGTAATCGGAAAACAACATGACGTGTTCGCTGGGATAAAAGGATTCCCAGTCGGCCATTTCATCGACAATAAGCAGGGTTTGAGTCATATAGAAAGATTGGTTTGGGGAGGTGGAAAAGCGCGCCGATTGTGCGCCTGTTTAAGGGGATCGGCAACTGGAAAGTAGACTTGGCAACGGGAATTTTTTACCCCCTGCCGCTGTGACCAAACCAGCCGGAAAGTTTGTTCTGAGCCCATTCCGCTTGCCCTGCAAAAGCCCGTTTAATCGAGGGTGAGCACCGTAGAGCCGGTGGTTCTGCGACTTTCAAGATCACGGTGCGCCTGTTGTATGTCATCGAGGGCGTAGCGCTGTCCGATGTGAATATGCACCTCGCCACTTGCCACCATGGCGAACAGGTCGTCCGCCATGGCCTGTGTACTGGCACGGGTTGCAATATGAGTGAACAGCGTGGGCCTGGTCACATAGAGCGAACCCTTTGGCCCGAGCATGCCGAGATTGAAGGGTGGCACCGGCCCCGAGCCGTTGCCGAAGCTGGCCAGCAGGCCGAAAGGACGCAGGCAATTCAGCGAGCCCTCAAAGGTGTCCTTGCCCACCGAATCGTAGACCACCTTGACGCCGCGACCGCCAGTGATCTCCCTGACCCGCACCGCGAAATCCTCGCGACTGTAGTCGATGGCGTGGGCTGCGCCGTGGGCCATCGCCAGCTCGCACTTCGCCGCTGACCCCGCCGTACCGATCAGTTGCAGCCCGAGGGCCCTGGCCCATTGGCAGGCGATCAGGCCGACGCCGCCAGCGGCGGCATGGAACAGGATAAAGTCCCCTTTCTCCAGCCCCTCGGCGGGCAGTGTCTTTTTCAGCAGATACTGCACCGTCAGACCCTTGAGCATCATGGCGGCGCCGGTCTCGAAGGAGATGGCGTCGGGCAGTTTACACACGCTCAGTGCCGACAACACCCGCAATTCACAGTAGGCGCCGGGTGACGGGCTGGCATAGGCGACGCGGTCGCCGGGCTTGAGGTGGGTGACGCCTGCGCCCACGGCCTCCACCACACCAGCGGCTTCCATGCCTAGCTGTAGCGGCATCGGCAAGGGGTAGAGGCCGCTGCGCTGGTAAGTGTCGATAAAGTTCAGCCCGATGGCGTGGTGGCGGATGCGGACTTCCCCCGGGCCGGGTTCGCCCGCCTCGACCTGCACCAGTGTGAGTTCTTCGGGACCCCCGTGGCGATCGATCTGGACGGCTTTACTTGTGGCCATGAATGGATTCCTGTCAGGTTCCTGGTGCCAGCAGGATAGCAGGCTGCATACAATTTTCCTGCCTTCAACGCGGATACTTTTTGTACCCTGTGACTGCCTGAGCTGAAAATTCCTCACCTGCCAAACCTGAACCCGCTATGATTCCGCCTCGTCGCAACAATTTCCGGGTCGCGCCATGCCGTTGTTCAGTTACCCACTAACGTTGCAAACAGCGGTGTTTCCTGCAAGCTGGGCGGAGGGTTGTCAGCGCTGGCAGTCAGAGCTCGGCACCCTCTGTGCCGAAACCCGGGAATTTCCTGCTCAGGGGACAACCCCTGAGGGCGAAAGGCTGTACACCCAAAGCGCCTGGCTGGGGCCTGTCGACGCACCCGCCGTGGTGGTGCTGATAGCAGGCACCCACGGTATCGAGGGCTATGCCGGTACCGGCGTGCAGTGCGACCTGTGGCGCCTGATGGCAGCGGGTCAGCTGGCGCTCCCGAAAGGCGTGGCCCTGCTTGCCATCAATGCTCTCAACCCCTGGGGTTATGCCTGGAATCGCCGCTGTGATGGCGAGGGTATCGACGTCAACCGCAACTTCGTGGATTTTGACCAGCCTCTTCCCGTCAACCCCGGGTATGACGAATTGCGGGATGCCTTTTTTGTCGATGACCCGGCTGAATCGTTGCGGCGACTGAAGGCCTTCCGCGCCAGCTACGGCCAGACCGCCTACGAAATTGCCGTCAGCGGTGGCCAGTATTCAGATCCTCTTGGGCCGTTTTATGGTGGCACCGGCCAAAGCCACAGTCGTTCCGTGATTGAAACCCTGATGGCGGATTACTCCCTGCAGCAGCGCCGCCTTGCGGTCATCGATGTGCATACCGGGCTTGGCCCCTACGGGCACGGCGAAATCATTTGTGATCATCCTGCCAGCAGTTGTGGCGCGCGGGCCGCCAAACACTGGTACGGCCCGTCCTGTACACTGCCGGAGCAGGGGGAGTCCAGTTCGGTGCCCAAACTCGGGTTGCTGGATTATGCCTGGCACCGCATCATGGGGGACCACAGCTGCTTTGTGACACTTGAATTCGGCACCCTCGGCACCGCCAGTCTGTTCAACGTGTTACTTGAAGAAAATCGCGGTTGGGCACGCAGGAGAGCAGATGCAATGCCCATAATGTCAGAACAGGAACGACTTACCCTGGCTGTCCGGATGGCAGAGCACTTTTTTCCTGCTGACAGCCTGTGGCGCGAGACAGTACTGTTCCGCGCCCGCCAGGTGATTACCCAGGCATTCAATGCGTTGGAAGGGGTTTAGATGAATATGACTGACCCGCTATTGCCGCTTGAACCGGTTGGCTCTGCTATTCATATCCGTCAGGCGCGGGATTCCGATCTTAATGCCCTGGTGGAACTGGAGCAGATCAGTTTTACCACGGATCGCTTGAGCCGCCGCAGTTTCCGCCGCTGGATGGTGGCGCAAAACTGCGCCTTTCTGGTGGCGGAAAGCGACGGCAAGCTGGTGGGTTACAGCCTTATCCTGTTTTTGCGCGGCACCATCCTGGCGCGTCTGTACTCCATTGCCATTGACCCCGAGCGGCGCGGTGCAGGCATCGCCCGCCTGCTGATCCTCGAAGGGGAAAAAATTGCCGAGGAGCAGGGCCTGCTGTTTTTGCGCCTCGAAGTGAAAATCGATAACCAGGCAGCGATACGCCTGTATGAGTCCATGGGCTACCAGCCATTCGGGATTTTCCGCAATTATTACGAGGATAATAACGATGCCCTGCGTATGCAGAAGTGTATCCGCCGGGTGCCCCAGGTGGAGCCGGATCGCATTATTCCCTGGATACAACAGACCACCCCCTTCACCTGCGGCCCGGCTGCGATAATGATGGCGATGCGGGGACTGTCCCGGGACTACAAGCCCACCATCCACGATGAATTGCAGATATGGCGCGAGGCCACCACCATTTTTATGACTTCCGGCCACGGCGGTTGTCATCCTGTGGGGCTGGCCCTGGCGGCCCGGCAGCGCGGTTATGAGGCGGAGGTGTGGCTGAATCAGGCCGGGCCCATGTTTGTCGACAGTGTGCGGGACGAAACCAAAAAGCGCGTGATTGAGCTGGTCCATGCGGATTTTCTCAGTCAGGCGGAGCAGCTTGGGGTGCCGCTGTGCTACCGGGAGTTTTCCGATATGGATCTGGAACGGGCCTTCAGTGCCGGTGCCATCCCCATCATCCTGATCAGCACCTACCGCATGGACGGCAGAAAAGCCCCTCACTGGGTAACTCTCAGCGGCTTTGACGATGATTGCCTGTATGTACACGACTCTGATCCCGACCCGGAAGAGCAGTCCGCCAGCGGTCTCGACAGCCAGTACCTGCCCATCGCGAGGGGCGACTTTATCCGCATGTCGCGCTTTGGTCGCAGTCAGTTGCGTACAGCGGTGATATTGAAGAACCGCAGCTGAACCGTTTTCTGCACCCGGCAACTGATGCTCTTTCAATCTGATATTGCCGTATTGTGCAGGTTGGGCTGAACGATTTTTGTGAAGCCCAACAGCCCTCTCTGGTCAAGGTTGGGCTTCCTGCGTCAGCCCAACCTTGTATGTTGAAAACCAACAAAGTGATAGCGTTCTACACCAGTTGCCGGGGAGGCCGTCCCAACCTGGAGGCAGCATTGTCTACACAAAATCACATGAAATTGATGGCGGTGTTATTCATCGCTACTTCTAATCAGTTCCAGCAAGCGGCGTGTGGAGGGATCAAGGTTATCGCGATTGTCTGAAGTATCCGCCAGCAACTGCCCGGCAATGACCTTGCCCAGTTCCACACCCCATTGATCAAAGGAATTGATATTCCAGATCACTCCCTGGGTGTAGACCTTGTGTTCGTAGAGGGCAATCAGCATGCCGAGATTGCAGGGCGTGAGCTTTTGCAACAGCAGGGTGTTGGAGGGGCGGTTGCCGGGCTGGTGTCGGTGGACAGGTAATTGCGCTGCCCCTGTACCCATCATCAGCGCTGCTGACTGGGCCAGCAGGTGGTTCATCAGGGCTTTGTGGTGGCGGGGGCTGCTGAGTGAATCCTCAATAAAGCCGATAAAATCCACCGGAATCAGGTGTGATCCCTGGTGAATGAGCTGCAAAAAGGTGTGCTGGCCGTTGGTGCCGGTCTGGCCCCAGACAATGGTGCCGGTGGCATAATCAATGGCATCCCCGGCGGCGGACACCGACTTGCCGCTGCTTTCCATATCCAGCTGTTGCAGGTAGGTGATGAAGTGGCCCATGCGCTCGCAGTAGGGAATCACCGCGTGGGTTTCGGCCTTGAGGAAATTGCGGTACCAGATCCCCAGCAGGGCGAGAATCACCGGCATGTTTTGCCCCAGGGGCGCCGACAGGTAGTGCTCATCCATGCGTTTGGCCCCCGCCAGCAACTGGCGGAAATTATCGTAGCCAATGGAAATGGCAGTGCTCAGGCCAATGGTCGACCACAGGGAGTAGCGCCCGCCGATCCAGTCCCAGAGGTGAAAAATCCGCTGCGGATCAATACCAAAGGCCAGTGCCTCGCGGCTGTTTTCGGTGACGGCAATAAAATGGGTGGAAGATTGCGGGGCGTCGATGCCGAGTTTTTCCCTGAACCAGTCGAGGGTGGTTTCGGCGTTGAGTCGGGTTTCATGGGTGGTAAAGGATTTGCTGGCAATAATCACCAGGGTGGTTTCGGGGTCGAGGCGACCCAGCATGCGATGAATTTCGGCACCATCCACATTGGCAACAAAATGGCAGCGTATGGTGGGGTGGGCGTACTCCCGCAGCGCACTGCATACCATTTTTGGCCCCAGGTCTGACCCGCCAATGCCGATATTGATCACATCGGTGACGGGCTTGCCAGTCACCCCGCGCCATTGGCCGCTGCGAATCTGCTCGCTGAAAATACGGGTTTTTTCATTCTCGGTTTCAATGGCGCTATCCAGCTGGCGCTGTTTTTCCGCAGGCAGTGTGGCCGAGCCCCGCAACGCCATATGCAGGGCAGGGCGCTTTTCGGTGGTGTTGACGTCGGCACCGGCAAAAAGCGCGCGAATTTTTTCAGGCAGTGCCATTTCGTGCGCAAGACGCAACAGGGCGCTGAGTATCCTGTCGTCAATACGGTTTTTCGAATAGTCGAGCAACAGCTCGCCACAGCGCAGTGAGTAGCGCTCGGCTCGCTGCGGATCTGTGTGAAAGTGCTCAAAAACAGGTGTCTGTGCCGTGCCATCCGCCAACGCCAGCAACTCCGCCCAGGCGCTGGTGGCGGTGGGGCTTGATGCGTGTACCTGCTCTGGCGTGTTGGTGGGCGGTTGAGTCATGGTCGGTTCGTTGTAGAGTCATTGTGGTTGTGTGAGCGACGTCGATATGCCGACGTATGACCGTGCGAGAATACCAGCAACATCCACCATGGTGGCGGCTTTTTGTGACAGGGGAATGAACCTGTCACAAACGGGAAAATCCTGCAATATCGATAGTTGTCAGCGGCCCAGTCCCGCGATGATTGACGCCGTATCCAGCATACGGTTGGAAAACCCCCACTCATTGTCATACCAGGCCAACACTTTCACCGTATTGCCAGTGACCAGGGTTTGCGTGACATCGACAATGCAGGATGCGGGATTGTGATTGAAATCGCAGGACACCAGGGGCAGGCCGTTGATGGCGAGGATATCCCGCAGCTCACCTTTGGCAGCAACCTCAAGGGCTGTATTGATGGCTTCCACCGCAGCTGGCCGCTGCGCGGTAAAAGTGAAATCCACCAGGGAAACATTGATCACCGGCACCCGCACCGCAAGGCCGTCGAGTTTGCCCTTGAGTGCCGGAATTACCTCACCAATGGCGCTGGCGGCGCCGGTTCTGGTGGGAATCATCGACTGGGTGGCCGAGCGCGCGCGGCGCAGATCCGTGTGGTAATCGTCGATCAGGATCTGGTCATTGGTGTAGGCGTGGATGGTGTTAAGCAGGCCGGACTCAATGCCGACGCATTCGTGCAGCACCTTGGCCATTGGCGCCATACAGTTGGTGGTGCAGGAGGCGTTGGAAATGATGGTGTGCTCGGGCCGCAGTATCTGGTGATTGACGCCATACACCACCGTGGCATCGGCGTGCTTGCCGGGTGCGGAGATCAGCACCCGCCGCGCCCCGGCAGTGATGTGCTTTTGCGCGTCCTCCCGCCGGGTGAATTCCCCGGTGCACTCCAGCACCAGATCGACACCCAGTTCGCCCCACGGCAGCGCGGTGGGATCGGGCTGGGCGAAAACCCGGATGATGTCACCGTTCACCGAGATGCTGTTGTCGCCCACTTCAACCCTGGCCCTGAAAGGCCCGTGAACCGTATCGTAGCTGAGCAGATGGCCATTGATGGCGGCAGTGCCCAGGTCGTTGATGGCAACAATTTTCAGTGACTGGTCGTAGCCATTTTCGTAGCAGGCGCGAAGAATATTGCGGCCTACCCGGCCAAATCCGTTGAGTGCGATTCTTATCATAGGATCCTCTGGTGGGTTATTGGCAACTTGAATTTCAGGGGTTGGAACCAGGTCAGCAATCCAGCGCGGTAATTATCCCCCATTGCGCTTTGCTAACCGGCTGGATCGACAGGCGCCCCTGGCGGAACAGTACCATGTCGGCAAGATCGGGAATGGATTTCAGCAGGGTAGGTGAAATGATTCCCGGCAATGTGCGGCGGTGACGGATATCGACACTGAACCAGCGCGGCTCGTCCGGGCGGCTTTTCGGGTCAAAATAGGGACTGTCGGGATCGAACTGGGCGGGATCGGGGTAGGGGGCGCTGCACACCTCGGCGATACCGGCGATACCTGGCTCCCTGCAGCTGGAGTGATAAATCAGCACCCCGTCGCCCGGTGTTGCCAGGTCCCGCAGGTTGTTGCGCGCCTGGTAATTGCGAATACCGTCCCAGCGCCCGGTGCCGCCGGGCTGTGCAGCCAGGTCAGCGATGCTGTACTCCGCAGGCTCGGTCTTGAAGAGCCAGTAACGTCGCTGCCCGGCCATGATGGCAATCCTTTTTTGGGTGGGAAGGATCAGTGGTGGTGGCCGCCTGCGCCGTGGGCATGGCCATGGGCAACTTCTTCTTCACTGGCGTCGCGAATGCCCTCGATGGTGACATCAAACGTCAGTGACTTGCCCGCCAGGGGATGGTTGCCATCAACGGTGACCAGATCCTCGTCGATACTGGTCACCACAACGGACACCGGACCCTGGTTGGTCTGGGCCTCAAAACGCATACCGACTTCAAGGGCATTATCGCCAAAAGCATCGCGGGGAACTGACTCCACCAGATGGTCAAGGTACTCGCCATAGGCCTCCGCAGGAACAATGCTGACCTGCAACTGGTCGCCGATCTGTTTACCTTCAAGGGCCAGCTCCAGGCCGGGAATAATATTGTTGGCGCCGTGCAGGTAAGTGAGTGGCTCCCGTCCAGCGGATGAATCCAGTTGCACGCCGTCTTCGTCGCGCACTGTGTAGTGAATGGAGACGACGACATTGTTGGTAACAGTCATGGTAAGTTCCTGGTGTGTTTGGCCCGGTATTATGGGTGATCTGTGGGGGTGGCTCAAGGCAGGGGCGTTGCACGTATCATCTGAAAGACCTGAGAGCAGCCCAAGATCAACACGTGAAACGTGTTTTCTGAAACGCCCGCTGTAGTACTCTAGGCGCAGAACAAGCACAAAGGAAAAGCCATGAAAGGTTGGCACATGGGATTGGGGGCACTGCTGCTGGTGGCGGTGCTGGTGTTCTGGGCTACCCGGCCCGAGCGGGTGGAGGTCACCCTGCTGGAGGTGGAGCGCGGTGTGGTGGAGCAAAGCGTCGCCAATACCCGCGCAGGGACGGTGGAGGCCTGCCAGCGGGCGCGGCTGTCGATGCCCATGGGTGGGCAGATATCCCGGTTGCTGGTCACAGAAGGTGACCATGTTGAGCAGGGCCAGTTGCTGATGACCCTGTGGAACCTCGACCGCGCTGCGCGCCTCAGTGAGACCCGTGCCGCCCAGGTGTCTGCCGTGGCGGAGCGCCAAAGCCTCTGTATTGTCGCCCGCTCCGATGACAGGGAGGGCAAGCGGCTGGCGGGGCTTGCCACTAAAAAGTTGATATCCGCTGAATCCGCAGATCTTGCCAGATCCCGCGCCGAAGCCAGTGCCGCCAGTTGCGAAGCGGGCAAGGCGCGGGAGTTACAGGCCGCCGCCTCCGTGGAACTGGCCCAGGCCCTGCTCGACCAGACCGAGTTGAGGGCGCCCTTTTCAGGCATCGTCGCCGATGTCACCGGCGAACTGGGGGAATATGTCACCCCCTCACCCCCGGGTATTCCCACACCTCCCGCCATCGACCTGATCACCGACGACTGCCACTACATTTCCGCCCCCATCGATGAGGTGGATGCCTCGCGCATTGCCGTTGGCATGCCCGTGCGGGTCAACCTTGACGCATTTCGCGGGGTCAACTTTGATGCCAGGGTGACCCGCATCGCCCCCTATGTGGTTGATTACGAAAAGCAGGCGCGCACCGTGACGGTGGAGGCGGAACTCAATGAACTGCCCAACCACATCAAACTGCTGGCCGGTTACAGTGCGGATATGGAAGTGATTCTCGACAGTAACGCAGATACCCTGCGCATCCCCTCCGAGGTGATACTGGATGGCCGCTTTGTGCTGATAGTCAACAGCAGGGGTTACCTGGAGAAACGTGACATCACCACCGGCCTTGCCAACTGGCGCTATTCCGAGGTGACCAGCGGCCTGGCAGCCGGTGACAGGGTGGTGGCCAATGTCGGCATTGCCGGGGTGGTGGAGGGGGCGCGGGCAGAGGTTGTGTCTTCCCGTGCCGATCAGCCTTGAGCCGATAGCCATGACAGAAACACTAACTGAAGCGGTCAACAGGGGTGCTGTCGACGAAGCCGCAATGATCGGGCTGCGCGGCATCAACAAGACCTACCAGATGGGTGGCCAGCCCCTGCGCGCCCTGCGCGACCTCGACATGGATATCAGTGCCGGGGAATACCTGTCGGTGATGGGGCCTTCCGGCTCCGGCAAATCCACCCTGCTGAATATGCTGGGTCTGCTGGATCGCCCAGACAGTGGCAGTTATCAACTCAATGGTGTCGCCACGGAAAATCTGGCTGAGGAGCAGCGCGCCGCCCTGCGCCGGGACAATATCGGTTTTATCTTCCAGGCCTTTCATCTGATTGGCCGCCTCAATGCCTTTGAAAACGTCGAGCTGCCCCTGCTGCTGGCGGGGGAAACGCCCAAACGGCGCCGCGAAGCCGTGGACCATGTGCTGCAACTGGTGGGCTTGCTTGACCGCAAGCACCACCGCCCCGGCCAGTTGTCCGGTGGCCAGCTGCAGCGGGTGGCCATCGCCCGCGCCATTGTTATGAAACCCCGCATCCTGCTGGCGGACGAACCCACGGGCAATCTCGACCAGGCCTCGGGTAAGGACATCGTCAATGTGCTGGAAAATCTCAACGCAGAAGGCATTACCCTGGTGGTGGTGACCCACGACGGCAACCTGGGGCAGCGCGCCCGCCGCCGCGTGCGCATGGTGGACGGCGAGATTGTCGAGGATGAGCGCCGTGCGCCTGGCTGACCAGTTGCGCTTTAACTGGCAGGTATTCAGCGGCAATGTCCTGCGTACCGGCCTGCTGCTGCTGGCGGTGGCCATTGGCGTGGCGTCGGTGGTGATGCTGACCAGTGTGGGGGAGGGCGCCCGGCGCTATATAGACCAGGAGTTTTCCAGCCTCGGCAATCGCCTGATTGTGGTCTTTCCCGGCCGCAATGAAACTGTGGGGGGAAGGCCGCCCTTGTTTGGCAATACCCCCCGCGACCTCACCCTCGGTGATGCAGAGGCCCTGGCCCGCATTCCCTCCATCAGTGCTATTGCCCCCATTATTGCCGGCACTACCACCGTATCCCGGGGCGCCCGCGCCCGGGAGGTCATGGTAATGGGCACCACCAGGGGATTTTTTGCCGTGCGCCAGCTCACCGTCAGCCAGGGGCAGATTTTTCCCCAGCGGGCCAACACCGATGCCATGTCAATTTGTGTGCTGGGGGCCAAGCTCAAGCAGGAGCTGTTTGGCAGTAACCGCGCCATCGGGGAGTGGGTGCGCATTGGCGACAGGCGCATGCGGGTGATCGGCGTGCTGCCCGATAGCGGCCAGTCATTCGGCATTGATATGAGTGATCTGGTACTGATCCCGGTCAAAACCGCCGAGCAGATGTTCAACTCGCCGGGTCTGTTTCGCGTCATTCTGGAGTTGCGCGAGGGCGCCGATGAAGAGCTCGCCAAGGAGCGCATCTACCAGGTAATCCGCGACCGCCACGACGGTGAAGACGATGTCACCATCGTTACCCAGGATTCCATGCTCAAATCCTTTAACAATATCCTCACCGCCCTGACCCTGGCGATCGGCTCCATCGGCGCCATCAGCCTGCTGGTGGCGGGTATCCTCATCATGAATATCAGCCTTATTTCCGTCAGCCAGCGCCGCGCAGAAATCGGCCTGCTCAAAGCCATCGGCGCCAGCCGTATCCAGGTGCGCCAGCTGTTTATTGGGGAATCCATGCTGTTGGTATGTCTGGGCATTATTGTGGGGGTTGCCTTTGCCTATGGCGCGGTCTTTGTCGTGCGTCAGTTGTTCCCGGTTTTCCCCCTGATGCCCCCCTGGTGGGCGGTGCCCGCTGCCGCTGTCACGGCGCTGGCAGCGGGGCTGGTTTTTTCCTGGTTGCCCGCCAAACGCGCCGCCGCCCTCGACCCGGTGCTGGCCATGCGCGGGGTTGTCCAGTGAGGGTGGCGCCATGAAGGAGACTGGGGAATGACAGGCCGCGACAGTCTCAGCTGGGTGGTGCGAGCCCTGTGGATGCAGCGTATGCGTTCGCTGCTGACTATTGTCGGCTTTGCCATCGGCGTTGCCGCCATGGTGCTGCTCAGCTCACTGGGCGAAGGCCTGCGGGTTTTTGTGCTCAAGGAATTCACCCAATTCGGCAGCCATATTGTTGCCGTTACCCCCGGCAAAACAGAAACCTTCGGTATGGGGGGCATTCTCAATACCACCAGACCCCTGACCCTTGAGGACGCCCACAGTCTTGAACGCATCCCAGGTGTGGAAGAAGTGGTACCCATGGTGATGGGTAATTCCCAGGTCAAGGCCGCGAATCGCAGCCGTTACACCAACATCGCCGGTGTCGGGCCGAGGGCGGACAAAGCCTGGGGTGTTGAGGTGGCGGCGGGGACCTTTTTGCCCCTCGAGGATTTCACCCGGGCCAGGGCCTTTGCGGTGTTGGGTGCAAAGCTGAAGGCTGAGCTGTTTGGCAGTGCCAATGCCCTGGGTGAATTTGTTCATATCGGCGGCATGCGTTTTCGTGTGGTGGGCGTCATGGAACCGAAGGGGGATTTTCTCGGTATCGATCTCGATGACATTGTCTATATTCCCGCCATCAAGGCCCTGCAGATGTTCAATCGCGAAAGCCTGATGGAAATCGATATTTTTTACAGCCCCTCCCTGACGTCGGATGTCATCGCGGAGCGGGTGCGGGATATGCTGATCCGCCGCCACGGCTTTGAAGATTTCACCATCGTCACCCAGGATGAGATGCTGAAGACCATGGACAATATCCTGCGCATCCTCAAATTTGCCGGAGCCGGACTCGGCGCCATCAGCCTGCTGGTGGGAGCGGTGGGCATCACCACCATCCTGATGATTACCGTGACGGAACGGATCAGTGAGGTGGGCCTGCTGCGCGCACTGGGGGGCACCCGCAGCCAGGTGCGCAACCTGTTTTTGGGGGAGGCGGTTTTCCTCGGTTTTGCGGGGGGGCTCTGTGGCATCACGGTCATACTGGTTTTTATCGCCATGGCCGCACTGTTTGTGCCAGGCCTGCCCATTGCCGTGCAGCCGGGGGTAGTGATTGGCGCCCTGTTGTTGTCCATGGCCGTTGGTCTGGTGGCCGGGTTGCGACCGGCGATGAACGCCACAAAAATGAGCCCCATTGATGCGTTGCGGGCAGAGTAGGGTTGCAGTAAAGACAATGTTTATCGGAGATTAAACTCCATGGATTACCAGGCGATTCTTGATTTCTGGTTCACAGAAACCAGCCCGGCCCAATGGTGGGCCAGCGATCCTGCCTTTGATCAGCTGATTGCCACCCGCTTTGGCGCAGTTCAGCGCAGCGCTGCAGCCGGCGAACTCTATCCCTGGCGCAAAACCGCAAAGGGGCGGTTGGCAGAAATCATCGTGCTCGATCAGTTCTCCCGCAATATTCACCGCAACACCCCCGCCGCCTTCGCCAGCGACCCCATGGCCCTTGCCCTGGCACAGGAGGCTGTCGCCACCGGAGTTGATCAAAGCCTTTCTGCGCTGGAGCGCAGCTTTGTCTATATGCCCTATATGCACAGCGAATCCCTGCTGATCCACGATATAGCCGTGGAACTGTTCACCGCCAACGGTATCCGCAACAATCTGGATTTTGAAATTCTTCACCGCACTATCATTGCAAGATTCGGTCGCTATCCACATCGGAATGCCATTTTGGGCAGGGAATCCACTGCGCAAGAGCAGGAATTCCTGCTGCAGCCCGGCTCCAGCTTTTAGTACAGGATAGCCTGGGTGCGCGAACAGGGTGCGCCTTGCGCTGTGAGTCCTGATGGTTTACTTGCGGGTACAGATAGAGAGAGTACGGATAGAGAGAGTTGTGCAATCTAATGCATCTGACTTATATTGGCGGCCGGTGGAATTAACCCCTGGCTTCCTGTCGGGGAACAGATTCCGGATATGACAGGCATACATTGCCCCATGAAGATTATAAGGATTACCCATGAATTCCCCCCGTACCGAACGGCTTCCCCTCGAATTTGATCAGGTTACTGCCCAGTGGCTGACCCGCACCCTGCAAACCCGCTACCCTGGTGTTGTGGTCAATAACATGGAGGTGACCCAGTTTATTCCCGGGCATACCACCAAAGCGCGGGTCAAACTCAACCTCAATCAGGCTGGACTGGATGCCGGGCTGCCCCTTGCTGTGTGCCTCAAGGCCAACTGGTCCGGCAGCCCCATGAGCAGCCCTGTGTGTGTCAACGAAGCGCGCTTTTACAGCGCCCTGGCATCGCAGATGCCGGTACCCTCGCCGCAATGCTATTTTGCCGACTGGGATGACGACGATCAGGGGCAGCAGGGTTTTGTGATCCTCGAAGACCTGATTCCCCTCGGTGGGCAGTTCGGTTATTCCCACCAGCCCATCAGTATTGAGGATATGGCGAAGTCGCTGGAGGGAATGGCCATGATGCATGGCCATTCCTGGGGACATCCGGAACTGGACCGCCAGGCCTGGTTGCAAACCGCCATGGCGCCGGAAACCACCACCGATGACTACTGGATGATGATGCCGGAGTATTTTGCCCGCCATAACCGCATTCCGGAGCGCCTGGCCATTTTCCCGCAGTGGATGGCGGAGGACACCCAGCGCTTGTACAGTGCCTTCCAGCAGCTGTGCGAGCACGATCGTTCCTATACAGGCTCGCGCTGCCTGGTGCATGGTGATGCCCACCTGGGTAACACCTACCGCCGCCCCGATGGCAGCCGCATCTGGTTTGACTGGCAGATCGTGCGCAAGGGTCTGCCATGGCGCGACCTCACCTACTTTCTGGTGGGTTCCATGGAGATTGATGATCGTCGCAAGGCCGCCGACGAACTGATCAACCATTACCTGCAACAGCTTGTGGCCAATGATGGCCCTGAATTCAGCATTGAACATGCACTGGAAGAAGTATCGCGCTGGGTAATCTGGGGCCTGGTGGCCTGGCAATCCAATATCAATCCGCAGCAGGAAACCCTGTGCTCCCTGGAGCGTTTTTGCAGCGCCGCAAAGGAGATGGATACAGGACGTTTTTACCGGTTTTGATCAGTCAGCTTTTGTTTAACATTCGTGCCTGCTGTTTTCATTCCGCACAGTAAGCCGGTCAGGACAGCAGCTGTCCTGATCCTTCCCCCTGCAATATCCCCGCCAGACCAACTACCCGCAGCAATTCTGCTTCAAAGCGGTTGATATATTGAGAGGTGATAGGCCATCCGGCTTTAATCCAGAAGCGACCTTTCATATTGAATGGATTGTCATGGTGCAGTAATTCCGTCCCGACCCGCTGTATCCAGGTGGGATATACCGCACTTACCAGGGCGTAATGCAGGCAGGTTCTTTGCTGATCCGGGTAATAATTGCGCAGGCTTTCATCCCAGTTTTCCACCTTGATCTTGTAGATGCGATTTTTGACCAGGCGGGGTTTTTGCTTGCCGATAACCTTCAGCATCAGTTCATACAGTGCTATGGGCTGGGGCGCGGGTGCTGAATCAGAAAACAGACTCAGGTACAGGTGCATGCAGAATTTTTCCAGATCGAGGATGCCGCTGGCGTCAAAAAACGTGCAGTTGGCCACGTAGCTGGCAAATTTCTCGTGCTGCTTTTGAGGGGCTTCATTGGATGACATGGTTGGTACCTGGTCTGAGTTTCCCGTAACAGATTTTACGTTTCACGTATTTGCATTGACACTGATTGCACTGGCGGCACAGCCCGGGGTTGGGGTGCGTGCAACCTGGAAGGGTGAAACTGCTTCACTTAGCGAATAATCTTGATCCACTCCCCCGCCACCGGCTCGCCCCTGGGGTAGTAGCCGTTGATCAGTCGCAGTTCCTGTTCGCCGTATTTGCCCAGCTTGAGGTGGCTGGCGAGCTGGGCGAAGGAGGTGTTGGCGGTGGCTTTGACGTAGTGAATACGCTGGGGTTCAAGCCCACCCAGACGGGCCGGTTGCGCCGGGGCAAAGGAGCGGATAATGGCCGTAAAATCCCTGTTCAGGGCTTCTTCACTGGCAGTGTCCGTACTGGCAGCGTCGGTAAGGTTGCCGCGAAATACATAGGCTCCGCGCTGATAATAAATCACTGCTATGGGCTGGTCCGGTCCGGATTGGGAGGGGACCAGGCCGGTGTGGCCCGCCAGCCCCGCCTGGACAATGGCTTGCGATTTTTTGATAAAGCCTATTCCCAGGCTGTTCTTGATGTACTGCTCAGGGGATTGCACGGTGCGGGGCCTGATCTCCAGGCTGATGGCGCTGCCGGGCTGGGGCCCTGCGCCACTGATGGTGTTACCCGTTTGGCTGAAGGACCAGCCAGCGGGATAATCAAAGCGAAAGGGCGGGTTTTCGCCGTAGAAACGGTTTTCACGGGGTGCGCTGGACGATTGCACGCCGCGGCCCCAGAGCAGTTTGTCGGTGGCAATGCGGAAGGGTACAACACCGGTTTCGCCGCCACTTTCAGCACCGCCAGCGGCGACAATTTCCGCCAGGCGCCGGTCGTTGCGGGGGTGGGTGGCGAACAGGCCGTGGTAGGTGCGCGGTTCGCGCCCCGCATCCCTTGCGCGCTGTTTTTCAAAGCGCTCGTGGTCCTTGAGCAGGCTCAACACTTCGATAATGGCGCTGCGATCGTAACCGGCTTTGGCCATGGTCCTGGCGCCGATGCCATCTGCCTCCAGTTCCATGTCGCGGCCATAGCCGCGCACGGTGGCGGCACCCCACAGGGCGGTGGCTTCGCCCACTTCGCCGCTGCGGGACAGGATTGCCAGCAGCCCCGCCGCCACATTCGATGTGGTCTGGGCACGCTGCTGGCGCGCTGAGTGGCGGGCAGTGACGTGGGCAATTTCATGGGCCAGCACCGCCGCCAACTGGGCTTCGGAACGCATATAGCCAATCAGGCCGCGGTGGATATAGATATAGCCCCCCGGAGTGGCGAAGGCGTTGATATCCGGGTCGTCTATCACGGTGAAGGTAAAGGTGGTTTGCGGGCTATCGGAGTGGGCAACCAGTCTGTTGCCCACCTGACGGACATAGTCGACCAGTTTCGCATCTTCGTAAATGGGCATTTCCGCGAGGATTTTTTCGTAAATCTCTTTGCCGATGGCCTGTTCCTTTGCCGCCGACATCATCAGCTGGGCGTGGCTGAAGGAGCTGCCCAACAGCAGGCACAGGGATATCAGTGACAGCAGCTTTTTGCATTGTACGGGAAGGGTGCCGAGCATGGTTTACTGCACCTCGACAGTGGGGCCAGCCGCCGCTGCCGGATCAAAAAAGGTGCGCAACTGGTTGCCGATACCATCACAGGCTTCCCCCTGCACCCGGGCAATAAAGGGGATGGGGGCGCCAATGGCCAGCAGGTAGGATGAGCCTTCTGCATCCACCCGCACCCGTCCCCTGTCGGTGAAATCGTTGACATCCCAGATTACCGCTTCATAACTGGATTCCTTGTCCCAGGTGGCAAAGCCGAAGCAGCCACCCGCGCCGGGGGCTACCGCACAGCTGACGCTGCCGGAGGATTCCGTGGTTTCGGTGTTGCCATCCACCCAGATCATATAGCGCACCCCCAGGGAGCGAATCTGTCTGGCCAGCAGTGGGTCGTTGAGCATGTTTTTCAGTCGCGGCAGTTGCAGCGGCGCGGTGCGGGGTTCAAACCAGGGGTAGAGACTGTCCACAAAAACCTTTTCATCCACGACCTTGACGGATTTGTTGCCCTGCAGTTTGCCGCCAATGCAGCGAATGAAATCCGGTTCTGTTTCGTAGTGGCCGGCATGGCGACGGCCCAGGATGACGATTTTTTCCGAGCCATCGAGATTGAGATTGTCGCCGGATTCTCGATGTTCATTGACGGTAGTGCTGGTGCAGGCAGACAACAGGATCAGCAGGCTGAGCACAGCGCTGTGGCGCAGGGATAATGATGGTTTCATGGCGCTACCCCCGAGGCAGTGGTGGTTGTGCCTCCAGCCTTGCGGGTCTGCAGCCAGTTGTTGATGTCCGGTACCCGTGCAAACTCCAGGATCAGTCTTGCCCCCGCATCCCGCAGAGCGACAATGGCTGCCTGGTTGAGGGCATCTTCGTCGGAGGTGAGAAAGCGGGTGGGTGTCTTGCCGTAGGCGGTCATGATCCAGTCGGCGATGGGTTCGCCTTTGCTGTCATGGACGCTGATATTGTATTTCAGCCATACCTCAAACACCTTGAGGCGGGTTTCAAAGGGCCTTGCCACCTGAATTTCCTCCACGGTGGGGATAAGGACAAGATCGCTGACGGGGGTTATGGGTCTGCTTTCAACTTCAGTCACTTTACTGAACATGCCCTTGCTGAGGGTGCGCAACATGGCGCTTTGGGCCTGGCCGATGGCGAAGGTCAGTTTGCGGTTTTCCTCGTTGGTGTAGACATGGGATTTGAATTTATCGTCAAGCACAAGCGCTGCGTGGAGGGGCAGGGGTGAGCTGAGGGGCGCCGGGAAATCCCCCTTTACCTGCACATTGGTGGCGCAGCCGGCCAGCAGTGCCAGCATCAAGGTACAGAGGGTTAGTGCCAGGCGTTTGTTCACTGCATGCCTCGTTGAAAACAGTTTATGGGTCATAGCTTGTGGATCACAGGGTCGGACTTTGATTATAGGCGGTGGCAGCGATTAGCGAAGGCCGTTAAGCCCGACAAAGGTGCCGCCATTGCGATAACTCAGTTCCCGCATCAATGCGGCAAAACGTGTTGCTGTCTGGATATTGCCCCCGGGCGCGAGAAAATGCACGGGAAAACCAATGGTGTGAATACGCACCAGGCGCTCGCCGCTGCGCCGTTCGCGGTTGAGCTTGTCCACCATCTGCACCGCCTGGCGAATGGACCTGCCGGTGAAATCATCTCCGAACACATAGAGGCTGATTTTTTTCTGCGGGTCGTAAAAACTGCGGATGGCCTGCTCTATGCCCTCCACCGGGCTGGAGTTGCTGAAGGGCGTCCAGGTGTTGAGCCGTTGCAGGATGACATTGCGCCGCCCGGGGGTGTCGGGGATCCATCTGCCCCGGTAGTTTGAAAACATGTAATCCCCCATGTCGTTGAAAATCTGGATGCCCTTCACATTGGGGTAGAGGTTGAGAATATTGACCATTTCCTGCCGCACCCTGGGCCAGGCGTAATTCACCATGCTGCCGGAAGTGTCGATAATAAAAATGATGTACTCACTGTCCACGGGAATGCCGCCCACCATGTCGTTGGTGCTGCGGAAGTCCCTTCCCAGCAGGCGCTGCATCTCCTCGCTGAGCACCTGCAGGGCGAGCGTCAGTTCATCGCGCTCGGTGGTATCCACCTGGGCCACGGCATCCTGTTGCCGCTCCATACTGGCCAGCTGTGCCTGCAGGCGGGCAATACGCTGGCGCATCTCCGACAGTTGTTCCTCCTTGCTGAGCAGATCCCGGTTGAGCACTGTGGCTTCGCCACGCACTGCGAATACCTGCTGTTGCAGGTCCCGCACCTTGCCTTCCAGATCTTCCCCCGCTTCGAAGGCGCTGGGGTCAACGGTTTTGGCGATCAGCATCAACAACACGATGGCGCCAAAACCACAGCTGATGACATCGAGAAACGACAGGCTGACTTCCTGCAGGGGGCGGCTGCGTCTTCTCATGGTTGCATCTCCTCAGGGCCAGTCTGTGGAAGGGCTCATGAATGAGCCGCCAGATGCCAGTGCCAGCTGCCAGTAAAGGCCTGCTGCTGCGGGATCACCTTCCATGGGCAACAGGATTACATTGACCGGCGCCCGGGGCAAGGTGCGCACCGCGGCATTGAAGAGGTCACTTCTCTCCCGTGCCGTCACCGTATTCTTGCGCGGCGGCGTGGCGCCCTGGGTGGGCAGGCCGTCTGTGATAAGAAAAATATTGTCGGGCTTGTCGGCAAAACTGTTGATGATGGCGAAGGCGTTGATAAGGCTGGTTCCCCCCTGGGGCACCGTATCCATCAGACCCTTGATGGCCTCATCGACTGCACTGCTGTCGCTGGTTTCCAGCCACTTGCCTTCGCTGCCCTTCAGGGTCGGTGTGGCTGCGGTATTGAAAACCACAATCTGGAAACGGCCCCCGGGCGGCAGTCGTGCCACCAGCCACTCTGCAGTGCGGGTGGCGCGCAGCCACTTGGGTGATTTGCGCTTGATATCATCACTCATATTGCGGCGCCGGATTACATTGACAATATCCTCCGCCAACATGCTGGCGGAGGCGTCCACCAGCAACAGAACGCGCCGCCCACCCAGTTTCAGCCCGGTGAGGTACTGGCGGTCGCCATCCCCGGCAAACTGCCGCAGGTCCTTGTCGCGGCCCTGCTCCTGGAGTTTGGCAGTTTCCGCTTCCAGCTCGGAAACCTGTTTGCGCAGCATGGCGATTTCGTCCTCCGGGTCTGCCTGGATGCTGCGCTCCTCCCTGCGTTCATCGATTTGCCGCAGCACCCGGCTGGACAGACCCTGAGCCTCGACAATCTGCTCCTCGAGACGGGCAAGGCTGTTGAGAAGCTTGACCTTTTCATCCTCCCCAAGGCGGATATCCTCCTCCAGCATGGCCACCTCTGCCCTCAGATCGGGGTCGGCCTGGGTGCTGGTGGGCTCGTGCTTGAGGATCAGGAACAGCAGGGTCACGGCGCCAAAGCCGCAGGCCATGATGTCGAGAAACGACAGGTTGAAGGGGTTGATGCCACGCTTGCGTCTGGCCATGTCACGCCCCTGGCGGCACCTCGCCAAGGGCCTGGATCAGGGTCAGTACTTTGCCGTTGATGATCAGCCTGTCCCCGGGCTGCAGGTCATTCCTCTCACCCTCCACCGCAACATCCTCCATGTTGCCGGTCAGCACCAGGCGCCGGTCGCGAAACTCCAGACGCAGCCTGGCGTTGCTGTCGCGGTACAAACGCAGTTCGCCGCCGTCGACCCCGATGGCGAGACCACTGCCAATGGCCGTGGCGCTGTGTCCGCAAAGCAGATGGGTGGGGAGCTCTGTTGCAGCAACCGCCGTGGCGGCTTTTTTGGCGCTGTGGTCAGGGCTGCGGCCGCTGCGGGGCAAGCTGGTGATGAAATCCACATTGTCGCCCTGCAGCCCCAGTTCGGGCAGTGCCGAGCGGCAGGCAGCCGTCACCTGATGAAGGCCGAGAACCTGGGCGTTGAGCTGATTGCCGATGCCCGCCAGCTGCTGAACCCTGTAGCTGGCGATTACAGGGCTGCTGCTCCCCAGGCGCTGGAGCAGGTCGCGGAGTTTTTGCCAGCGCGGGGCACTGCTTTCCAGCAGGGCGCTGCGTTGCACATTGAGGCGGAAATTGCCCCTTGGCGTGTTGAGTTCAGCAACGGTTTCACTGTTGTGGTTGAGCTGTTCAAGCCACAGGGGCAGCTTGCTGAAGAGCTGCTGTTCCCCCTGTGCCGTGTGCAGGGGGTCGTAGCGGTATTCGCGGATAAACTGGTTGGCAATTTGCTGGGCCCAGCCGCTGTGGAATGCCTTGATACCGGCGTCAGGCGCCAGCTCTACCCCCAGGCGGGTAACCCTGTCGGTGGCACTGAGGCGGGTAATGACCGCCTGGTGGAGCTGGATATCCAGGTGCAGCAGTTCACCGCTGTGATCGGGCACTGAGCTGATGGCGGCAACGGCGCTGTCCACCAGTCCCAGGGTTTTTACCGGCAGGGCATTGGCCAGCCCCAGCAGGATGGAGAGCTGATCCCGGGAGAAACTGCCGGGAATGGCAAAGACCACCTCGGCGGGCTGACCCAGCTCGCGGTGAATCTGTTGCAACTGGGCGAATGCCAGGTCTGCATAGTGGCGGGCAAAGGCACTGGTAACCGGCAGCGGCGCCAGGTTGAGCTGATGCCAGAACTGGTTGAAGCTGCGTTGCGGGTACAGCCAGGCCTGCTCGAAGGCGCTGGCACCGGTGGCGACACCGCTTTTTTCCAGCAGGGCATAGCCCGGGGTGCGAAGATGGCCGCCATCACTGCCGAGGGCGAGGATTTCACTGTCCACCAGCTCAATGATGGCGGGTCCTGGAGATTCCATTGGATTCACGGTGACTCCTGGTCCGCTTTCAGGTGGCGCAACAGGTTGCGGTCGCAATAGCTGTGGGTGTCGAGCACCAGGCGCTCCTGCATCAGCTGGAGTTGATGCAGCAGGAACATCACCACAATGCTGATAACCAGGGCGATAAAGGTGGAGTTGAAGGCTACCCCGAGACTTTCGGTCACTCCCGCAATATCACCCTGCACCGCCTTGTGGGCTTGTCCCAGGGCTTCACCGATACCCCGCACAGTGCCGATAAAACCGATGGAGGGAATGGCCCAGGCGATATAGCGCACCATGGACAGCTCCGAATCGAGCCGGTCATTTTCCGTTTCACAGACATCGGAGACAGCGCTGGAGACATCCTGGATATTGCGGGTGGCGCTGAAGCGCTGCAACGCCGCTGTCAGTGCCCGTGGCAGCAGGTAATCCTGTTCATGGCGTGGCAGGGCCTGGATGGGCCTGGTCAGCTGGCGTGCATCTTCCGGCAGGATACGGGTACCTTCCGGCACGCTGAGCAGGGAGGATTGCAGCTGGCGGCGTTCTTCGAGACCGCGCCGGGCCTTGAAGCCCATAATGGCCATGGCCCACAGCATCAGGATAAAACAGGCTTCCTGCTCGTAATCCTTGAGGACAATATACAGGGAGCGCTGGGGCACATAGACTTCGCCGCTGGCCTGGCGCGCCAGTTCGGCTTCAAGCTGGGCGCTGGCGTTGGGCCGGATCAGGGTGACGTAGGTGCCGTGTACCAGGATCACGGCAATCATCAGGGCAAACAGCTGATAGAGGAATTCGTGGTTCTTGCGCTGGGTCATGGGCTTGTCCGCCTGGCTGAATGGGATTGCTGCACGCTATATATCCACCGGGAAAGGTACCGACAGGTCCTCGGAAATTTCCTCCGAGGGCCGGAATACTTCCGTAGCCTGTCTGCTGGTTGATTTCTCCCCCCGGGGCGGCGGGGGCTGGGGTGCCGCTGGCGGAGTCTCCTGCTCACTGCCCTGGGCAGCGGCTGGTTTTTCGCTGCCTGGCTCCTGCCCCACCAGGCTTGAACTCCACAGCACAGTACACAACAACCCCGCAACCAGCAGCCGCAGCGGGCGCGAGGGTGTGTGTGCAAAGGCAGAACGATTATTCATAACGTCATCTCCAGTCAGTCCACATAGCGCGCAATCCGAAACCCCACATCGTCGCGGGGGTCGCTGCCATAATCCCGGAACGACAGGCGCAACTCGGTGATGGATCCATGGCGCCAGCTGGCGCCGCGAATAACCCTGAACTCCCCGCTGGCCGGCCCCGTCGGGTCCTTCAGGGATGCGCTTCCCAGGGTTGGCTCTATGCCGTAGAAATCATGCACCCATTCCGCCACATTGTGGCCAAGCCCGTAAAGTCCCTTGCCGTTGGGGCTGAACTTTTTGACCGGGGCAGAAACGATATGGCCATCCTGGTAACCGGTCAGGATACGGCCCAGAACGGCAGCGGCGCTCTGGTCAGCATAGTTGGCCACATTGGCAACAGGGGGGAAACTGTCGCCCCAGGGATACTTTTTCAGGGTCCCATCCGCTTCTACCCTGGCGGCCCACTCCCATTCCGCCTCGGTGGGCAAGCGGTAGCCGTTGGCCTTGCTGTCGATGGCGGTGACCCTGTTGCCACTGATGGTATAAAAGGGTGTCAGGCCAGACTGCTCGCTCAGCCAGTTGCAATAGCGGGCGGCATCCAGCCAGCTGAGCCTCACCACCGGCTGGTCTGGCAGGTCGAGGGTGTTGCGGCTGAAATGGCTCGACGAGTGGGTCAGCTGGAATTTCTTGTATTGGGCATTGGTGACTTCAGTGGTGGCCAGGTAAAAGGGCCTGGACAGTGATACCTGGCGCTGGATTTCATTGGCCCGGCGACCCTGTTCGCGGCGGGATGAACCCATGGTGAAGGTGGTATCGGGTCGAAACAGCTTGAGTTCCTGCCCTGCCGGTGTGGTGATTTGCCCGGCAGCCTCGGCGGTTTTACCGGAACCCTCCGCTTGCAGGACAAGGCTGACAGCCTGTTCAATGCCGGGCCTGGGGGTAATGGTTCTGGACTGGCTGGTATGCCCCCGCAACCTGGCCTCAATGCGGTGGGGGCGGGCGGGCAACACCAGGGTTCCGTCACCACTGTGGAGTTTGCCGTCCACATAGAGACTGGCCCCCGCAGGACTGACAGATACCTTGATGGTGCCTGTATTGGCCCTGAGCGCTATATCGACAGTCTCTTCCTGCCCGGCGGCGAGGGTCAATTTGCGCTCCTCGCTGTGATAGCCATCGAGGATAAGGCCGATGGTGTGGGTTTTGTCAGGTTCCAACTCCAGTTCAACAGGGGTGCGACCCTTGTATTCGTTATTGACCGTCACTGTAGCCCCGGCAGGGGAGCTGCTGACCGTGGCGAGACCGTCGGCGGGAGCCAGAATGACCGGTTCGTGGCTGAGGGTTTCGCCAATGGTGCCGTGGAGAATTTTCTCCCAGCGTTTATGGCCCTGCAGCTTTATGGTCACTGGTTCACCGCTGGCAAGTACCTGTATATCCAGTGGTGTAGTACCCACCAGCTGGTCGCCGACAGTCACCTCGGCACCGCTGGGGGTGGATTGCAGGGCAATCAGCCCCCAGGCCGGTTGCAACTGTGCGTCAACCCTGTCGGTAATGGCCATGCCCTGGATACTGATGTCCTGTTGCCAGGGCTGGTAGCGGGGGTGATTGAGTTGCAAGCTGTAATCGCCAGGGGGTATATCGGCAAGGGTTTGTGGTGTTTGGCCGCGGTCGCGCTTGTCCAGCAGGATGCGTGCGCCCTCTGGAACCGTGTTCACCGCCAGCAGTCCGGGCAGTTTTTCCAGCTCCACAACGAGGCGCGGGCTGGCATCGTCAGCAATGCTCAGCGTCTGCTGCCGGGAATGGTAACCGGGAGCTTGCACCTCTATGCGGTATTCGCCGGAGCGCAGCAGGTAGCGGTTGCCGAGTTTTACCGCCAGGCCACCACTGAGATTGACTGTTGCTTCAGGGGGGCTGGTCTGCACCGTCAGGGAGCGGGCAGTGAAGACAAACCACAAAATGACCAGACAAGCTCCCAGCAGGGCGGCACTGGCTATGGCGGCTATGCGGATCACCCGGGGGCGGGGTTTGTGTTCAGTGGCCAGTGGCTGGAAGGCAATAGGGGCAATACCGCCATCAGACCTGTCAGTGGAAGGGGGCTGTGTCGACATCAGACCGCATCCCCGCATATAACCACGACCCTGGTTGGCCCCTCGCTGGTGACCTGGAATTCCACCCGCACGTCCCGATAGCCGTCGCGGCTGCCCAGGGCCACATAGTTGCCGGGTTTGAGGGACAATTGGCGGCTGGTGAAGGTGCCCATTTCCCCCACCCTGAGCAGGGTGACAAAGGTCTGGTTGTCGGATTCCAGGGTGATCGATACCGGGATCTGGGACATTTCAAGGGCGCGGGCGAGGGCGGCGGTCTGCCCCTGCAGGCGCGGACCCGGGTCGGCTATGGCGCGAGCATCAGCCAGCAGTTGCTGCCCCTGGCGCAATACCGAAGGGGAAGACAGGCGCAGCGGCGCCGTCACTATGGCCTCAATACCCGCATCGAGACTGGCGCGGGTCTGGCTGCGGATCTTGCCCACCCGCGCCTGCACCACAGTGTCATCCTTGGCGAGGATGGTGCCGTAGAGGGCGGCGGCTTCCTGCCACTGCTCCCTTGCCTCCAGCGCGGCGGCTTTTTGCAGTTGACTGGCGAGGGTTTGGGCGGCATCCCTGGCGTTGGCCTGGTCGAGACTGGCGCGGGCGTCCGGGTGGCCGGGCTTGAGGGCCAGCGCCTTGCCAAATTCGGTTCTGGCGCTGTCCAGGCGTCCAGCTTTCAGGGCTGCCAGCCCGGCGCTCATGGCGCTGTTGAAGCGCTGCTCAACCAGGGTAGCCTGGATCCCCGCAAGGGTGCTTTTTGCTTCCCGGTGACCGGGGTCGAGCGCCAGTACCTGCTTGAGAATTTGTTGCGCTTCCTGCAAGTTGTCTGCGGATCGGGCCTGTCGTGCCTGGGCCATCAGGGGGCGGGTTTGGGGCAGTAATTGCGCCTGTTTCATGCCCAGAAGCGCTGTGGGGTTGCTGCTGTCGATGGCCAGTACTTTGCCAAAGGCAGTGCTGGCAGCGGCTTCATCATCCCGCGCCAACGCCTCTTGGCCCGCTTCGAGTGCGGCAGCGATCACCTGGTCCCGCTGAGATTCGAGATCGGTGAGGGCGACCAGTGATTGTCGATAGCGCTCTAGTGCCTGCACAAAGTCGCGCTGGCGGTAAAGGGCATCCCCCTGGCGCGACAGTTCTGCGGCGGCGCCAAAGGCATCGGCCCCCCACAGTTGTACCTGCAATTCCGTCAGGGTTTTTTGCCGGGCAAGGATTTTTGCCAGTAAATCCTGGGCGCTGCGGCGGGCTTCGGCCAGCTGTGCCTCCTCGTAGGGGGAGGGCAGTGCGGGCTGGGCAGGCGCAACTGTGGTGGTCACCGCAGCTGGTGTCGCGGGGGGCGGCGCAATCAGGTCGGGCGCCAGGAACAGCACCAGCAGCGCCGCCACCAGGATGATGCCGCTGAGCCATGCTATCCAGACCCGTCGTGAGGGTGGCCGTAGCGCCTGTGGGTCCACCGCAGCTTGAGGGGACCGGGTCAGGTTGATATCGGCGGGCTGAATTTGTTCAAAGGGCCTTGGTTCAACCATACTGCGGGGCCTGTTGCCTGACTGGATGATGTGACACTGTCGGATTCGGGGATTTATTGTCCGGGTTCTATCTGCCCGGGGTCAATGCCGCGCTCGGCATCGTAGATCTGTTTGAGCAGTTCCTTCCACTGGGCATACTGGGCTTCGGCGTTGCCGGTGAGAGTGATGGTTCTGTCTTCCAGTTCAATTACTCGGGGCTCGAGAGCAACTTCCAGGGATTCCCCCAGCTCGGCCAGGGCTTCAATATGCATCTGGGCTTCCTGGCGCTTTTCAAGGGAACTCTTGATCAGCATGCCCCCGGCGCCGGCCGCCATAATGCCCCCCATCTGGGCGGCATTGTTGCCGGAAGTGGCGGCAAGGATGCCCCCCGCCACTGCCGCAATGCCCCCCACCATGCGCGCGTTGGATTCCTTTTTCAGCTGTCGGGTGGCGATGACTTCCTGATAGCTTTCGGCGCGCCAGCTTTGATAGGGCGGGTCCATCTGACGTTTGAAAGTGTCGTAATGCTCCTGCAGGGTATCGACGAACAGGTAATCCCGCTCGCGGATGCTTTCGACCCGCGCCATGATGGGATCGTTATTGGCGGGGAGGCGGGCAATTTCCAGTTCACCCTTGCGGTTTTCACGAATATGACGATTGTAGGCATCGGGGGCAAAACTGCGGGCAAACTTCAGCTGTGAAATGGTGCGCAGTTCCTCGGCGCGGCCAGCGGGGAGCTGGTTGCGCTGCTGCAACAGATCGTTGGCAATGCGATTGAAAAGCCCTTGGAACGGGTCCCGCTGCTGGCTGCGGCGTTTGTCGTAGACATAGACACTGGCCACTTCCTCGTAGGTTTTGCTCAACCATTGCCTGCCGCTGGAGTCGGTGGCGATGATGGCCAGCTGAAGTTTTTCACCGTCGGAGTGGAGTATGGTGCCCTCCACATAGAGGTCCACCACTGTGTCCCTGGCGGGGATAACCCGCACCGGACCCCAGGCGCCGCTGGTTTGCAATGTGTTCACCAATTGGCTGGCAAGGTAGCGGGACTCTGCGTTGCGCACTTCCGGTCGCACCATTTCATCGTCCTTTGCCTTGTCCAGGCCAGGATCGAAAGGGATCACCCCGAGATCCAGCAAGCGGGATTCAGGGATGGCGGCGGTTTCCTGCGTGAGGGGGGTGAACGTTGTGGATTTGACGGTGGTGGAGCCGCAACCGCCCACAAACAGGATCAGTAATGCCAGGCTGAGAATCTGGCCAAGCTGGGGGTAACGGCCAGCAAAAAGGTGAATCATCATGGATTTATCAACTACCTTTTTTGTATTTGCGGTACTCATCCCAGAGCTTTTCACGCAGGGCAGGGTCCGTTTCTGCCAGGGCTGCCTCGCGGATCTGCCGCGCCACAATATCGTCGTCACTGCCATCCACAAGGTCGGGGGGAATGGTGCCATCCCCGCGGCTGCGGCCAGGCATGGCGGGGACCTTACCCTGCGCTACGGTGCCTCCGGCCAGGGTGCCAGGCTCACCGTTTTCACCCTCGGCTGTTGAGCCACCTGTGCCGCCGGGGCCGGAATCATCGCCCAGATCTGCTTCCTCGAACAAGGGACCGCCAAAACCACCGGCTGCGGCGCTTTCATCGCCGCCCTCCTCGCCCTCCTCTGCACCGTGACCGCCGGGCATTGTTGCCGCTGGATGGGCATCATTCATAATCTGGGCCGTGGCGCGCTCGGTAAGGATCATGCCATCAAATACCGCCAGGGATTCATTGAGCTGACCATCGAGGCTTTCCAGGCGCTCTCCGTGGGTCATGGCGCCGCCGTGCCCGTCCCCGGACCAGGCCCCCGCAGGGTCGGCACCTGGCGCTCCGGAGCTGATGCCCCCTGCGGCAGGAACACTCCCTTCTGCTCCGGAAAGGGTGTCGCCACTGGCAGTGCTTGCAGCGTCCTGCCCGCCGGGTTCGCCGCCATCCGGGCCTGAGGAAGCCATGGCGCCGCTCTCCCCGGGGTTTTCTCCGGGGCTTGCTCCCTGCTCCTCATCACTGATCAGGGAGCCGTCATCGCTTGCCGAGGCGCTGTCCTGGGCTGTCTGCCCGGCAGATGTCTGGCTGCTGCCCGATGGGGGCATTGCGGCAGGTGCGGGCTGACCTGGTGAAGATTGGCTGCCGCTCTGGCTTTGGCTGGCAGCACTTTCGCTTGAGCTTGAACTCTGGCTTTGTGACGGGCTCTGCTGGCTCGACTGGGACGATTGCTGTTGCTGGCTTTGGCAGGCAACCAACAGCAGTATCGCTGCGGTCAGGCCAAGGCGCAGGAAAATGCGTGGATAATTCATTTCAGGTCAGACCCTATTCCAGCATTGAAAGTTTGAAGGTGTAATCGTCAACCGCCACCATCTGGCCCTCCACTATACGCGGACGGAAGCGCAGCTTCTTGAGATTTTTGGCCGCCCTGTCGGCCAGCTCGGGATTGTCGGCGGGGTAGGTTTCGAGGATTTCCGCATTTCTTACCTCACCCCGTGCGTTGACGGCCAGTCTGGCCAGTACGTTGTACTGTTTGTCCGTGTGGTCTGCCACTTTGGCAGGTTGTGGGGCAAGCGCCAGGGAATGCGGGGTGATCAGGCGCGGATTGCGGAACAGCCGGTTCAGTGACTGCCTGGCAATCGGGTTTGCCTCCGCCGCTTGCCAGGCGCCGGTGTAGGCCTTCTGTGCCGACTGGGTGCGGCCAAAGAGCAGATACCAGTCTCCCAGGTCGGCGATGGCCCTGGCCCTGTCCGTGGCGCTGGCCTCCGGGTTTTCAAACAGGGTGGTAATGATGCGCTCATGGGCACGGCGACCATTGTTGTAGCTGTTGATCATCAGGATTTCTTCCTGGGACAGGGGCTCTGCCATGGCGTTGCCACTGCTGGCCCGGAAGGAAAATCCTTCCCGGGACCCCACAGGGTAGCGCCGCTGGTGGTCTGCCAGGTGGAAGTTGGTAATCACCAGATTGCGCAGCAGGGGCAACACCGTCAGGGTGCCCTTGCCGAACTGGTGGGTGACCAGGTCGATGGCCTGAGCCGCCAATTTGTGGGAGGCGACAAGATGGTATAGGCCCTTGCGGTTCGGATTCTGGTTATAGGCCTGGATATGCCATTCACTGATTTCTGCGGCAAGGGGAACCAGGCGGGGGTCACTGTCGCCATAGGTTTTGGTATACATCCACAGCAGCTGTTCGTAGTGCTGACCGGCTTCATCCAGATTGTTCTGGGCCTGGTAGGAGCTGATCATGCCCCGCAACATGGGTTCCTGGCTGAGACTGTAGATGCCGTGGTTGACGCGCTGGATATGCATGGCCTGCTGATAGGCGACAAGAGCGCTGTCATGGTCGCCACCCAGCTGCAGCAGCCGGGCCATGCCCGCCAGGGATTCGCTCAGGCCGGTATCGTAGGCACCGTTGAGAGCGAGCTGGGCGTCGATCTGTTGCTGGTAACCCGCCAGCAGTTCAGAACCCGATATGGCCTGTTGACCACTGGGCTGTTCATCCATGACGGGGGCCGGGTCAGGTGCCGATGTCAGGTCGCTATCGTCCTCTTCTGCCCCGAAAAAGACATCCCCCGGGGTTGCCAGCGAGCCGTCTCCATCGGATTCTGAAGAAGAAGGCAGCGGGGCTGTATTCTCGCTGTCCTGCACCTGGGATTCACCATATTCTGTGGCTGGTTCAGCACTCAGAGCCATCAAACCGGTGACAGGAAACAGCAGGGCAATGGAGAACAACACCGCCCGGGTCGCTGGATTCTGGAGGAAACTGCTATGATCGCTGCCCATTGCCGACTGAGTTACCTTGTTCATATGGGTCGCCACTTGAGTCGCCACTTGTGTTGTTGCCTGGCTGGTTGTTTGGGTTGTCGTTTATGTTGCTGTCCTAAACAGAATTATCTGTGTTGAAGTCTAGTCTTTTTTGAGTAAACCGGGGGTTGTAATGTTCCCTTTCCCCAAGAATTTTGTAAACAGGACGATTGTGCAGATAAGCACTGCCCGCACCCCGTCACAGGCCTGGAAACCCCATGTTTGAAGTACTTGTCAATGTCATTGCGCCGGTGATGATCTGTATAGCCATTGGCTTTGTGTGGGGGAAAACCCCGGCGACCTATGCCACCGAATTTGTCACCCGGATGGTGACAAATATAGGCGCACCCTGCCTGATCATTTCCACCATGAACAGTACGGACATGCACTGGCAGGATTTCCTGGTAATGGCCAAGCTCACCCTGTTGACCCTGGCGGGCAATCTCCTCCTGGGGTTTGTGGTGTTGCGACTGTTCAGGCTGAACTTTTCCAACCTGTGCCTGGCGGTAGTCATGCCCAATGTGGGCAATATGGGGCTGTCCCTGTGCCTGTTCGCCTTTGGTGAAGATGGCCTGGCTCTGGGGCTGATCATTTTCGTGGTGACCTCCCTGGTGCATTTTGCCAGCGGTGATGTGGTGTTGGCGCGCCAGGGTTCACTGCCACACCGTCTTGGCGGCATAGTGCGCCAGCCCTTGGTCTATGGCGCTGCCATTGCGGTACTGCTGGTCACCACCGGGTGGAAGCTGCCCACTGTGCTGGCCAATACCACCCAGTTGCTGGGGGGTATGACCATTCCCCTGATGCTGATTACCTTGGGGTTGTCCCTGTCGCGGCTGGGTGCGGATAATTTGCGCACCGGAACCGTGATTGCCTGCACCCGCATGCTGGGGGGGCTTGCGGTCAGTTGCACCATTGTGTGGATTTTTGGTCTTGCCGGCCTGCTGGCGAAAGTGCTGATACTGCAATCGGCGATGCCATCGGCGGTATTCAATTACCTTTTCGCTCTCAAGCACGACAGGGATGTTGACGCTGTGGCCAGTGGCGTGGTGATTTCCACGTTTATGTCCATGCTTTTACTGCCGGTACTTTTGTGGTTTCTGCTGTAATCGCGGCTGAGCGAGGTGGACCATGACTTTTCTGCTAACCCTGTTATTCACCTTTTTACTGGTAAGCATTGCCTTGCTGGTGTTCTGGAAACTGGGACCCCCTGTTTACCGCCTTGAAAGACGCAACGTCATCAGACTGCTGGAAATGGTGTTGGACGGTAGCGCCACGGATGCCGATTGGGATGTGTTTACGGGGGTTCCCATTCACTACGACCCGGAGCTGGCGGATGTTCAGCGCCGCTGTATCGCCATCGCCGAGGGAGATCAGGGCGCCAGTAAAGGCAGGTTGTTTTCGTCACAAGGGTGCGAGGAAATTGCTGCCATTGTTGCGGAGCTTAAGGCTGCCGAAGCGTTAAAGCAGAAGCCAGACAAATAATCCAGGCCTTGTCACAAAGGCCCGGGAGGGCCTTTGTGACAAAAGAAATGGCTTATTCCGCCAGCTTGAACGTGATGGGGACAACAATTTCCAGATTGTTTTCACTGATGCTGGAGGGCAGGGGGTTGAAGGGGCTGGCTGCTGTGATGGCCCGCAGTGCCTCCTTGTTAAGGCTGGCGAATTCCGATTCATCGCTTAGGCTCATCCCCTCCACTGCACCATTGCGCGCTACCATCAGATTGACGCGGACACTGCCCTGATGGTTGCGTTTTACCGCATTGGCAGGATATTTGACTTCGCGGTATATCTTGCGGATCAGGTCAGAGGTGTATTCCTGCTGGGCCAGAATGGATTCCACCGATAGATCCATTTCAGTTTCATTCTGGTCAACAACCTGGGGAGCCGGTGCTGCCGGTGCAGCCGCAGGGGGCGCAATATCTTCAACAACAGGTTCAGGTTCTGCAGCGGTGATCACTGGTGGCTGCGGTTTGATCTCCTCAGGCTTGACTTCGGGTTTTTCCACTACAGGTGCAGGCGGGGGTTCCTCAACCACTGCTTCGGCTACCTCTTCCTCCACCGCTGCCCATTCCACAACCGCAGCAATGCGCTCCTGGGAGGGCTGGATATTGGCAAACCGGCTTTGCTCGGCGGCAGAATCCTCGCTGCCCAGCAGGGCGTTCTTGAACTGGCTGGACGGCGGTACTGCGCCAATCCAGGCGGACAGGAAAAGATTGAAAATGCCAACTGATTTGGCTTCTGTCAGGGTGGTGCCGTTGATGGCGATGGCGGTACCAGTGCCGGGGATATAGTGAAATTCAACTCTATCCCCGGGGCTGAGATTGTCAGCGAAGGCAGACAGTATGTCCGACAATTCCTCCGCAGCGGCTACGAGACTGTCACGGTTGTTGTTGATGGCGATACTTTGCATCCAGTTGCCTGCCCAGCGCCGTTTTGACATGCCTTGGGAAAAACGCAGTTCCATTTTCTTTTCCCGATTGGCGTCGAAAATGGCCGCTGCATCAGAGCTGCGGGAATCCAGGTAAAGCGCCCCCAGATAGACTTCACTGCCCAGTTCACGAAAGGATGCGACCCCGTTCATTTCCAGAGCATGGGTGTGGTGGGAAATAATAAGAAAATAGACTAGGAACAGATAGCCTGTAAGCTTTCTGGTATTCATGATTCAAGACTCCCCTGTTCGGCTTTTTTATAGATTGACACTAATCGTTATGGGTATAGCCGGTGATGCTGCTATCCGTGGGCGGTATTTGTAACCTTTATGTAAGACACATTCAAGTTTCATTACAGCATTTTGATTCTGTGCGACGGAATGGTTTATGGCGGGGATAAACGGCTGAAATTCTACTTTCTGTCTGGTGTGAACAGCGGCAGTGCCATCTGTACCATGGTGCTGTGTTGCGCTTGCGGGGCAAAGCGCACACCCAGACCGAGCAGACGCACAGGGCGCTCGCCACGCTTGAAGCCTTCATCGAGCAAATGCTGGAAAATCGACAGGCGCACTGTCTGGCTTGCAGTTTCCATACTGGTGGCGCTGAAATCAGCGAATTTTATTTTGATAAACAGGTGGGCAGGTACGGGGTCATCAACATTGTTGAGTCGTTGGCACAGTTCTGTAAAGAGTTCAGGTAGCGCCTTGCGGCAGGTGTCAAGGTCAGGCAGATCCAGGCTGTAGGTATGTTCAACGCTGAGGGATTTGCGGGTGCGACAGGGCACAACCTCGCGCTGATCAATACCCCGGGAGCAGTCATACAGCCGCTTGCCGAACACCCCGAACTGGCGCAGCAATTCATCGAGGGGTTGTAGTGCGAGCTCCCTGCAATGGGATATTCCCAGCCGTTCGAGTTTGCTGGCGGTGACCTTGCCAACACCGGGAATGGCCTTGACGGGCAGTTGCGCCACAAAATCCCCCTGGGTGACCGGTGTCACCACAAAGAGGCCGTCGGGCTTGTGCCATTCGCTGGCCACCTTGGCGACAAACTTTGACGGGGCAACCCCCGCTGACACGGTAATGTTCAACTCCCGGGCAATACGCCTGCGTATTTCTTCAGCAATGCGCGTGGCGCTACCGCTGTGGTGGGTGCTGTGGCTGACATCCAGATAGGCTTCGTCCAGTGATACCGCCTCCACCAGATCGGTGTAATCGTGGAAGATGTGGCGCATGACCAGTGCCGCTTTGCGGTATTCATCGATGCGGTGGGGAACGATGATCAGGTCGGGGCACAGGCGCAGGGCGGTGCTGGATGCCATGGCGGAGTGGATGCCGAAACGTCGCGCCTCGTAGTTGCAGGTGGAGATAACCCCGCGCTGTTGCGGCGAGCCTCCCACCGCCATGGGGCGGTCGCGCAGGCGCGGGTCATCGCGCATCTCGATAGCGGCAAAAAAGCAGTCGGCGTCACAGTGGATGATCTTGCGGGTCATGGCGGCAATGGTAACTGTTTATCCATACAGTGTCCCGTGGAGCTGTTCGTTATGACGTGTTCCGCTGGATTGCTGAGCGTTGTCTATAAAGTGCGGAAGCTGCGCAGATCCCAGTGTATTGGCTGGATCTCGTTATCCCGGGTGCCGCGATTTTCCCGCCGGGCCTCCTCGATACTCTGCCACTGCAGGATGCGCATGTACTTGCGGATATTGCGCACATAGAGCACCGGTTCATTGCCGCGGGCATAGCCATGGCGCACGGTGCTGTAGTGCTGGCGCCGTTGCAGCAGGGGCAGGTGCTCCCGCACGTCCTGCCACAGGTCCGGGTTTTTCCCCGCGCGCTGGGTCAACACGCGGGCGTCCTCCAGATGCCCCAGCCCGACATTGTAGGCGGCAAGTGCAAACCAGGTGCGATCGGGGTCTTCAATCCGTTCGGGAATGCGGGCCTTGACCTTGAGAAAATACTGCGCACCGCCCCGCAAGCTCTGCTCCGCATCGGTGCGATCACTGACGTCGACCTCTTTTGCTGCGCCGTGGGTCAGCATCATCAGACCCTTGACGCCGGTGGGGGATACTGCCCGCGGGTTCCAGTGGGATTCCTGGTAGGCAATCGCCGCCAGCAGGTGCCATTCAATGCTGGTTTCCTCCGCCACGGTTTTGAACAGGTCAATAAAATCCGGCAGACGTGTTTCCACCATCTTGAAAAACTGGTGGGAGCTGGATAGGGAAAAATCCTCGACACCGGTGAAAAACTGTATCTTGAGTTTATCCAGCACACCGCTGGCGCGGACTTGTGCAAAAAAACGGTTGGCGGCCCGGGCCAGGGAGTCATCCCCGTGGCGGGAAAATCCCCAGGCCAGGGGCTGGGGGTCGCTGATCTCGAATGCTGCCCTGGCATTGTGGTAGAGGTTGCTGTGGGCGCCGTAGGTGGTGGAGTCGATAATGGCGTACTGCACCTCGCCGTTGTGGACCATTTCCATCAGTTCGATCATTTCCACATCGGCGATGCTTTGCCAGCTGAGGCCGGGGTAATCGTTGCTCAATTCCCGCAGGCGTTCCTCGTGGGAGCTGTCGGCAATCACCACCAGATGGCTGTCGATCAGATCTTCGACCCCGGCGGGAGGTCTTGTGCCGCGGCGGTACAGCACAGTCTGCACCGTATGGGCATAGGGCTCGGAGAAGCGCGTAAAGTGTAGCCGGTAGGGGGTGATGGTGAGGGTTGCGGCGGCAAAGTCTGCATTGGGACCGCCCAGCATGTTGTAGATGGTCGCCAGGGTGTCAGTGGTGGTGACCCGCAGTTTCACCCCAAGATGTTCGGCAAACTGATGTGCCAGCACGTATTCAAAGCCATTGGGGCCGCGGCCATCCTCATAGTAGGTGATGGGGCCAGGGCGGGTAACCATGCGCAATTCACCCCGGGCCAGTACGGATTCAAGCTGGGACAGCTCCTTGCTGCCGGAAAGCAGGGACAGGAAAAACAGCAGCAGGGGGCCGAGCAGAAGCCGCTGCGTGTTTTTTTGAATCCTGGGAGTTTTCAGCCTCATTGGAATTGCCGTTGTGATCAGTGGCCAAGGGTAGTTTGGGTCCATGACAGGATCAACACATTACTGGCGGGCGCTTGCAATTGAAGTACAATGACGGCCTTTTCCTGTCCCACCAAACCTTTGCACTGAACAAGAGATCCCAAACACATGCTGACCCTGCGAGGCGCGCCGGCACTATCCCCTTTCCGCACCCAGAAACTGCTTGAATCCCTGCAGCAGATCAATCCTGATATCCATTCCCTGTACAGCGAGTATGTGCACTTTGTGGCGTTGGGTGAAACGCTCACAGCGGGTGAGCATCGGATCCTGGAGGCGCTGTTGCACTACGGCCCCCATATGGAACAGGAAGCCCAGGATGGCAGTCTTTTCCTGGTGACCCCACGGTCCGGCACCATCTCCCCCTGGTCCAGCAAGGCCACCGATATTGCCCGCAATGCGGGTCTGGCCAAGGTGGTGCGCATCGAGCGCGGGCTGGCGTATTTTCTTCACGCCCACGTGCCCTGTACCAGCGCCCAGCGCAGGGCCATAGAGCCGCTGCTTCACGATCGCATGGTGGAAGCGGTGTTCGATACTTTTGCTGCAGGGGCCAGGCTCTTCAGTCACCAGCAGCCCAAATCCCACGCTACCATTGATGTACTCGGTCGCGGTCGCCCGGCCCTGGTGGAGGCCAATAATCTCCTTGGCATGGCCCTGGCGGATGATGAAATAGATTATCTCAATGACAGTTTCAGTCTCCTCGGCCGCAATCCCACCGATGTGGAATTGATGATGTTCGCCCAGGCCAACTCCGAACACTGTCGCCACAAGATTTTCAACGCCTCATGGACTGTCGACGGCGAGGATCAGCAACATTCATTGTTTGCCATGATCCGAAATACCCATGCCCTGGGCGGCGAAAATGTGCTGTCCGCCTACAGCGACAACGCGGCGGTGATCAGCGGCCACCGCGCCGGGCGCTTTTACCCTGATCCCCAAACCCGCAGTTACAGCTTCAACCCTGAACCCATCCATATCCTGATGAAGGTGGAAACCCACAACCATCCCACCGCCATAGCACCCTTTCCCGGCGCGGGCACCGGCTCCGGGGGCGAGATCCGCGATGAGGGTGCCGTCGGTCGCGGTTCAAAGCCGAAGGCGGGGCTAACCGGTTTCAGTGTATCCAACCTCCATATCCCCGGTTATGAACAGCCCTGGGAAGTGCAGTACGGCAAGCCGGAGCGCATTGTCACGGCCCTCGATATCATGGTCGAAGGCCCTCTGGGTGGCGCTGCCTTCAACAACGAATTTGGTCGCCCCAACCTGTGTGGTTACTTTCGCACCTTCGAAATGGATTTTGACGGCGAGCGCAGGGGCTATCACAAGCCCATCATGATTGCCGGTGGCTACGGCAATATCCGCCAGGAACATATTGAAAAGCACCCCTTTGAACCGGGCTGCAAGCTGATTGTGCTGGGTGGCCCCGCCATGCTGATCGGCCTCGGTGGCGGTGCGGCATCGTCCATGGCCTCCGGGTCGAGCAGTGAAAATCTGGATTTTGCCTCGGTGCAGCGCCAGAACCCGGAAATCGAGCGCCGCTGCCAGGAAGTAATCGATCAGTGCTGGCAGCTGGGTGACAAAAACCCCATTGCCTTTATCCACGATGTGGGTGCTGGTGGCCTTTCCAACGCCTTTCCCGAACTGGTCAAGGACGGTGGCTGCGGTGGTATTTTCGAACTGCGCAATGTGCCCAATGACGAGCCGGGCATGTCGCCCCTCGAAATCTGGTGCAACGAGGCCCAGGAGCGCTATGTCATGGCGGTGCGCCCCGGTGATCTCGATGTCTTCACCGCCATCTGCGAGCGCGAGCGCTGCCCCCACGCAGTGGTGGGTGAGTCGGTGGAGGACAGGGTGCTGATCGTCAATGACCGCGAGCTCAAGTCAACCCCCGTGGATTTGCCCATGTCGGTGCTGTTCGGCAAACCGCCAAAGATGCACCGCAACGCCGAGCGCCACCAGCCTTCCGCTGTGCCCTTTGAAACCCGCAGTATTGATGTGGATGAAGCGGTCGAACGGGTGCTGCGCCATCCGTCAGTGGCCAGCAAGAGTTTTTTGATTACTATCGGCGATCGCAGCATTACCGGCATGGTGGCGCGGGACCAGATGGTCGGCCCCTGGCAAGTGCCGGTGGCTGACTGCGCAGTGACCACTATCAGCCACGACAGCTTTGCCGGTGAAGCCATGGCCATGGGGGAGCGCACGCCCCTGGCCCTGCTCGACGGCCCCGCCTCGGGACGCATGGCCATCGGTGAGGCCATTACCAATATTGCCTGCGCCGCCATTGGCAGCCTGGCCGATATCAAGCTGTCCGCCAACTGGATGTGCGCTGCGGGGCATCGTGGCGAAGAAGAAAAACTGTTTCGGACCGTCGAAGCGGTGGGTATGAAGCTGTGCCCTGAGCTGGGTATCACCATTCCCGTGGGCAAGGACTCCATGTCCATGCGCACCGCCTGGGAGCAGGATGGTGAGTCCAAAGCCGTGACAGCACCCCTGTCCCTGATTATCAGCGCCTTTGCCCCGGTGACGGATGTACGCAAGACTCTCACCCCACAACTGCGCACCGATAAAGGTGCCACCGAGCTGCTGCTGATCGATCTCAGCGCTGGCAAAAATCGCCTGGGTGGCTCGATTCTGGCGCAGGTTTACGGGCAACTGGGTTCTGTGGTGCCTGATCTCGATGCGCCCCAGCGCCTCAAGGGATTTTTTGCCGCCATTCAGCAAACCATCGAAGCGGGGGAACTGCTCGCCTATCACGATCGCAGCGATGGCGGCCTGCTCGTCACCCTGGCGGAAATGGCCTTTGCCGGTCACACCGGGCTGACAGTCTCACTGGATGGACTTGGCAGCGATCCCGTCGCCGCCCTGTTCAGTGAGGAGTTGGGCGTAGTGGTGCAGGTGGCTACAGGTCGTGTGGATGCTGTGCTGGCCCGTTTTGAAAATGAAGGGCTGGGTGCCCTGGTCAGCCGTATCGGCGTCCCCACTGGTGATGACCAGATCACTATCACCCGGGATGGCAAAACCCTGTTCAGCGACAGTCGGCTCGCACTGATCCGCCTGTGGAGCGAAACCAGCTATCGCATCCAATCCTTGCGGGACAACCCTGACTGCGCCCGGGAAGAATTTGACGGCTTGTTGATGGCTGATCCCGGACTCAGCGCAGCGCTGTCCTTCGATCCCGGCGATGACATTGCTGTACCCTATATTGGCAAGACCCGCCCCCGCATTGCCATTTTGCGTGAGCAGGGGGTCAACAGTCAGGTGGAGATGGCGGCCGCCTTCCACCTCGCCGGGTTTGATTCTGTGGATGTTCACATGAGCGATATCCTGAACCGCCGCGTCGATCTTGGCGCTTTTCAGGGGTTGGTGGCCTGTGGCGGTTTTTCCTACGGGGATGTGCTTGGGGCAGGTGAGGGCTGGGCAAAAACAATCCTCTTCAACAACCTGGCCCGTGATCAGTTCGAGACTTTCTTCACCCGCGAGGAGACTTTTTCCCTGGGAGTCTGCAACGGCTGCCAGATGATGTCGAACCTCAAGGAGCTGATACCCGGTGCCAGCCACTGGCCGCGCTTTGTGCGCAACCTGTCGGAACAGTTCGAGGCGCGTTTTTCCCTGGTGCGCATCGAGGAGAGCCCCTCCGTGTTATTGGCGGATATGGCCGGTTCCCATATGCCCATTGCCGTGGCCCACGGCGAAGGCAGGGCGGAATTTATCGCTTCGGGGGGGCTCCATGCCTTGGAGGAAAGTGGCACCACCATCTTGCGTTTTATCGACAACCACCTGTCCGTGACAGAGACTTACCCCGCCAATCCCAACGGTTCACCCAATGGTATCAGCGGCGTTACCTCGCTGGATGGCCGGGTGACCATCATGATGCCCCATCCGGAACGGGTGTTCAGGACTGCCACCAATTCCTGGCACCCCGAGGATTGGGGTGAGTACAGTGGCTGGATGAGGTTGTTTCGCAATGCGCGGCGGTTTGTGGATTAAGTAGTTGGCGGTTGGCAGTTATCAGTTTGGAGAATATCGTTGGTCTGTTTTTATACTGTGAACTGTGAACTGTGAACTGTGAACTGTGAACTGTGAACTGTGAACTGTGAACCGAAAATCTCACCCTGCCCGGCGGGATGGGGCCCACATCTGAATGACATTGCTGTCGCGGGAGAGGTTTTGCTGCATGGTTTCGTCAATCACCAGGAGGGCGGTTTCCTTGCAGGTACCGCAGCACAGACCCAAATCAAGCCGGGCCTGGATCTCGTCATAGGTGGCAGCGCCGTTCATGACTTCCCGGCGAATCTGTTTTTCAGTGATCCCCTTGCATACACAAACGTACATGGCAGCCTCCGAAGTTGTTGCGATTCTAGGTGCTAATGAGAATTATTGTCAATTGTATTCTGAAACTATTTCCCCTTTATAAACCGCTCTTCAGAGGGAGACTATGCGCCAGATCATGGTTTCCATTGGTGATGGCAATAAAGGTTGGCTACAATGAGACCAAATGAACCCCAGGGGATGTATCCATGAAAGGTGACAGAAAAGTCATTGCCTATCTCAACGAGGCGCTGAAAAACGAATTAACCGCCATCAACCAGTACTTTCTCCATGCGAGGATGTTTGAAAACTGGGGTCTCAACAAGCTCAACGAAAAAGAGTACGAGGAATCCATCGACGAAATGAAGCATGCGGATCTGCTCATCAAACGCATTCTCTTTCTCGAAGGGCTACCCAATCTTCAGGAGCTGGGCAAACTGTTTATCGGCGAGGACACCAGGGAGGTCCTTGAGTGCGATCTCAAGCTGGAACTGATTGCTGTTCCCCAGCTGAAGGAAGCCATAGCCTACTGTGAAACCGTATCCGATTTTGTATCCCGGGAGCTTTTCACCAAAATCCTCGACAGCGAGGAAGAACATGTCGACTGGCTGGAAACCCAGCTGGAACTTATCGACCGGGTGGGCATCCAGAACTACCAGCAATCAATGATGTGATTTTGCTCGAAGAGTGTGCTGTAAAGGCCAGATTTTTCTGGCCTTTTTCATAAGGCGGCAACTGGTTTATATGGGCAGTTGAATCTGCTCATCCTTTTCCAGCCAGGCCCGCAGATTTGCCGGTCTGTATTTGGGGTTTTGCAGATAGCGCTGTTCTGCTGACGAATGCAGGGTTTCATCGTGGTTGGTGGCCCCCATGGTGCGGCGCTGGGAACCCAACAGCTTCATCGCCCCCGTGTAGGAATCGTGCAATACCACAGCGGGATTCTGCGTATACAACACCTGCAGGAATTCCTGATCCAGGGCAAGACCGCAGGCGGCTGCCCTGGACACCATCCAGCTCAGTGCGATATCGGACAGCCCCGTCTCCCCATAACCACCGCCCACATCGCTGTGTACGCCAGCAAACCAGCACTGTTCCGTGCGGGTGCGGGAGGGATCGGATTTCCAGATAGTGGGGACAAAGGGTTTGCGACGTTCATCGATGGCGAGGGCGTGGTAGGCGTTCTGGATAATGCTGCTGATGGTGGTGTCGTGGAAATCGTATTTGCTCCTGTTATGGGCCTTGAAAAGCCCCAGGGGAATACCGAGTGCACCCACTGTATCCCATACCCCAAGAAACCTGACATCCACCTTGTGGCAATGGGGTGTGCGGAAATTTACTGCATTGGAGGCATCCGGGCCCCATTGGGTGCGGTAGATATGGTAAGCATCGGGAATCAGGTGGCCATGGATTTTTTTCAGCAGCCAGATGTTGCGGATCAGGCCAATGCAGCTGCGGGCGGTATAGGCCCCGCGACTGAAGCCGAAAAACCATATCTGGTCGCCGGGTACATAGTTGTGTACCAAAAAGCGGTAGGCATCCTGGATATTCCTGTCAATGCCAGCCCCGAATACGCCGCCCTTGATACTGTCCATTTTGTCGTGGGTGCCCACACCCCAATCGTAGAATACAACCTGCGCGGTGCCATCAGGTGCCTGGGGCAGTATGGCCCGGGCGACTTTCAGCACATTGGTGGAATTGGCCGACTCCGGCGTGTTCCAGGTGCCATCGCAGCAGACGATGAGTCGTTTCATTGCCATTTCCTTTTATATTTTCGACCAGATTACCGTCAGGGTGGGCAAAGTTTCACAGAAACTGGCTCGTTATTACAGGGGGGGAAGATATCAATCTTTTGGATAAAAGTGTTCCACCCTTTTACATAAGGATGGTCATGCCACAGCCAGCAGGATGAGGTGAGTGGTTATCAGTTCAGGCCGAAACCATCCTGCTGGCATCGAAAGCCCCATTCCTTGCTCCAGTTTTCTACAGTGTCGCCGGCCATCGGCTGGGCCATAAGATAACCCTGGGCCTGATCACAGCCATAGAGTGTTAAAAGATCCCAATCCTCCCAGCTCTCCACGCCCTCTGCCACGACGGACAGGTTGAGTTTTTTTGGCCATTTCAAGGCTGGATTGCAGGATGACGCGACTGGAACGTTTTTGCCCGGCATTGGTAACGAAAGAGCGGTCGATTTTCAATTCACTGGCAGCAATGAGATTGAGTTGCTGTATGGAGGAATAACCCGTTCCATAATCGTCGATGGACAGGGTAAAGCCGTTCATTTTCAAGCGTGCGAGATTCTCCAGCCCTATGCCCCGCCCCGCCATAAACCCGGTTTCAGTGATTTCCAGAATAATATGGCGGGGTTCAACGCCTTGTCCATGGACCAGTTTGATCAGCCGGTCGGCAAGGTCAGCGTCGCTTAGCGAATGAACTGAAAGATTGACTGACACCTTAATGTCCAGCCCACTGTTACGCCAGGCAGCACACCACCAGCTGGCTTTGTCGAGCATGATGTCTGTGAGCCTGTCGATCAGTCCGCCGGACTCCATGTTCTCGATAAAAAAATACGGTGACAGCACCCCCTTGTCGGGATGGCGCCAGCGAGCCAAAGCCTCGAAACCGCACAGGCGTCCATTACTCAATTTCACCTTGGGCTGAAAGTAGGGTTCAAACTGACCGGTCTCCAATCCGACACTGATTTCTGCCAGGGAGTATTGCCGAGGTGGGGCATAAGATGGACTGCGCTTTCGAATGTGGGTGTAAGCAATGATTGCCTGCAGAAGGTCTTCGCCCTTGGGAGGTTTTTCCAGCGTGCCCAGCAGCATTATTCCATAGGCGGTGGTCATTAGCTGCACCGACTGGATCAGCGTGCTATCCAGGGCGCTACTGATAATCAGGGGAGCCTTGAAATCAGAGTCGCCGAGGTGGCGGATAAACTCCATACCATCCATGCCCGGCATATTCAGGTCAGTGATAATAATATCTATCGCCAGATCCCCTGCGGACAGCAGCTCAAGGGCTGTAGTGCCGCAATCAGCCTGGTGAACTTCTGTAATGCCCAGGTTGTGAAGCAGGGTGGCCAGCATTTTGCGCTGGAATCCGTCGTCTTCCACCACCAGAATACGCAGGTCACTGATTGGTCTCGCCCCTGCATCAGATGTTGTCAATATGGTCATTTAGCTGCTCCTTTGCTTCTGTGAAAAACACGAAAGCAGACAGGATTTCATTCCATTTATCGTTGCTGCTGGCGTGTTCCAGTCGCGCACAGGCCAAAGCCAGCTGTCCGGCTCCGACGACTTTGCTGGCGCCCTTGATGCGGTGGGCGTTCTGGGTCACAAGTTTACGGTCTTCAGCCTCGATGGCCTGTTCAAGGGTGATCGCATCGGCGGTGATGGATTGGCGGAAATCTCTCAGGATTTCGACGATTTGTTGTTGATCGTCGCCACAAATCATCGCCAGTGCGGCCGGGTCCAGAAGGGATATGTTCTGATTCGGTAAGACAGGGCTGCCAGAAGCATCCCCGGCATTTATCTTGTCACCTACAGGGTCCGCTCTTTCAGCAACAGGTAACCACAGGTTGAGCTTGTTAAGCAGATGCAGTATCTCAGTGGGTTTGGGCAGGTAATCATCCATGCCTGCAGCCAAACAGCGCTCGGCGTCACGGCTCAGGGCATTGGCAGTACAGGCGATAATGGGTATGCGCCGGGCCTCGCTGCTGGCAGCCTCCTTTTCGCGGATGGATTGGGTCATCTCGTAGCCATCCATACGGGGCATATTGCAATCGCAAAGTATCAGGCCAAAGCGTCCACTCTGCCATTTATCAAGACCCTGGACACCATCTTCAGCGCACTCTGCGGCATAGCCGAGCATATTAAGCTGGCGCAGAAGCACCATGCGATTGGTGGGGTGATCATCGACGATTAACACCAGCGTTCCTTCAGTTTCAGCCTCTTCGATTGTAGGTGCTGCCCGACGCTGTGAGGTGGAGTCCTTGAGTTCGCGGGTTTTATGCTCCATTGACAGGTCAGAGAGGTTCGCGGGATCAGCTTTCTCAAAGGGCAAGGTCAGAGTCAAGGTTGTTCCAATCCCGACCTCACTGGCCAATTCGATAGAGCCATCCATCAACTCCGCCAGACGTCTGCAGATGGTCAGCCCCAAGCCTGTGCCGCCGTAATGGCGTGATGTGCTTCTTTCCGCCTGAGTGAAGGGCTGGAACAGACGCGCTTGAAGTTCAGCACTGATACCGATACCGGTATCAGTCACCCTGAACTGCAGCCACTCTGTTTTTTCATCCTCTTTCAGCTTTTTGACATCAATAGAGATGCCCCCTGTCTTGGTGAACTTCAAGGCGTTGCTCACCAAGTTGTTAAGGACCTGCTTCAGGCGCGTACTGTCGATCATCAAAGCCGGGCTGATTTCCGTATCGACGCTGCAGGTCAGCTCCAGGCCGAGACTTCTGGCCATGCCGTCATACAGCGCCTGGACATCGGTTATCAGTGTGCCAACTGCAACAGGCTCGGGATACAGTTCAAGTTTTTCGGCATCGATCTTGGAGAGATCGAGAATGTCGTCGATGAGGCGCTGCAGGGATTTACCCGACTGGCGCACAACTTCCAGGGTGGTGAGCTGCTCGCGGCTCAGCGGTGTCAGACTGAGTATTTCCAGCATACCCAGGACGCCGTTGAGGGGGGTGCGAATTTCGTGGCTCATGGTTGCAAGGAAGGTGCTCTTGGCGCGATTGGCGGATACCGCTGCATCTTTGGCCTCGCGCAGGGCCAGTTCCACTTCCTTGGTTTTGGAAATATCCATCATAACCCCTTCAAGATGGCCGGGCTGACCATCAGGGTTATAGGATATGCGCCCCAATACCGACATCCAGTGGATTGTTCCATCACCCCAGACTACGCGGAATTCGGCAGCGTAATGCGAGTGATTTTCAACGCAGCTATTGATCTCAGACCGTATTTTGTCCCGATCGTCAGGATGCGCCCTTCTTATAAAGTCACTATAGGTAATTCTGGTATTGACGGGCAAATCCAGTAATTCATGGCACCGTTCGGACCAGTCGATTTCATCTGTAGCCATATCCCAATGCCACTTGCCCAGCCCGCTGACCTCGATGGCCATTTGCCGTTGTTGCTCGCTGACGGCCAACTGGTGACGGGTTTCCATCTGTTCTGTGATATCGATCCAGTAGCCGTTCCACAGCACCATCCCATCCGGCTGACGATGGGGTGTAGACCGTGCGTCAATTGAGCAAATCCGTCCGTCGGGGTGCCGGAACCGGAAGACAACCTCAACGCGCCGCAAGGTTTTGGCTGATTCATTGATGGCGTCCATCAGGAGTTGCTGATCTTCCTTGTGAATACGGTCAAACAGCAGTGAAAAATCTTCCTGCAGAGCATCCGGTTCAAGGCCAAGCAAGTCGCGGGTGCCATCGCTGACAAAATTGAATCCATTGGTTCCATCGGGTTGTTGCCAGAACTGGTAGATAACCCCTGGCAGACCATCAGTAACGGCTTTCAAATTATGTTCGGCCCAGTGCCGGGCGCGATTCTGGGACAGGAGGGCAAGATAGGCAGGGAATAGAATCAGCAATATAAGTGGCACTGTCAAAGCCAGGAGATACAGCTGATTCTGAAAGCGCTTTTGTTCCTCCTCATACTGGCTGTCGAGGTGTTTTTGTTCCTGTTCCAGCAGTTGATCAATAAGGCGATGGGTGCCAACTGCTGCTCGCTGGGCCTGAGGGGCGGCAGCAAAATCACTGGCCGCTTCATAACCGCTTGCGTCATAGAGGCTCAAGTGCTCGTTAAGGAGTGCAATGCGATCAGCAAACTCGGCCTCCAGGAGATCGATTTGTGCGAGGAGTATGTCTGAGTGTTTTGCCAATAAACGCAACTGGTTGATTGATAGTTGCAGCGCGTCAATGGACTGGTTGCGGGGAACAAGATAAGCGGCATCACTGCTAAGCATATAGCCGCGCTGGCTGGCTTCAGCGCGATTGAGCTGCTTGCTTGTTTCCTCGAGGGTGTGAACGATACGTTCGGAATGAAGGATACTCTCTGTGGCTTCGCGGGTGCTGGTGATGGCGCTGTAGAGGGTCCAGCCCATGGCCAGAATCATGATGGCAACCAGGCCGAATCCGGCATGTGTGAGCAAGTTTGAATGAATCGTTACAGATTTCATCCTTGCCGGCCGGAATATATTACAGGGGTGGTGTTGGAACGGATGCCTTTTCTCACAGGTTTTTTGCAGGCAGGAGCTGTCCTGACTGAAATTAAGGCATCTGTCTGATCTGTATAACTATTGCCCATACATGTAACTCCGTTTTGGCAATCCGGCATCAACAGAGGAGTAGATTAAGGATTAATTTTTTAGTTCCATGGTCTCCATAGTCGCACAAGAATAAGGAATAGCAAGGTTTATCGGTAAAATGTTGTGGCACCAAAAGGCTGGATCATGAGTTTGTGAGAGTAAAGGATCATCCGCTGTTTTTATTCTCAGTGTGCTTTAATACAGTTATATTACAGCCGGTTTCTTTTCAGATCGCGGATAATAAACCTGCCCGGATGCAGTGCCATGGCCAGTTGTCGGGGCAGTGGCAGTGGGTCGCCACTGATCTGGCTGGCGATCAACTCGGCGGCCAGGGGGGCATAGGTAAATCCCCGGGAGCCGTGGCCACAGTTGAGCCACAAGCCCGGCCAGCAGGGGCCGGGCCTGGGTATGTCGGCGCGGGCGTTGCGGCGCAGATCGCTGTAACACACGATATAACCGTCAAGATTTGGCGCTGGTCCTGCAATGGGCAGGTAATCCGGGGTGGTGCAGCGCAGCCCGGCGCGGCCACTGATCGATAGCGGTGATTCTTCTGCGTCAAACAGTCGGCCCAGTGCAGGATCCGTCGCGCTGAGTGTTGCCAGGTTGCGCTGGTGATCTACTGCGCGAACGGTCGTTTCGGTATCGTCCAGGTCATAGGTTGCTCCCAGTGTATGCTCGCCATTGCAGGCGGGTGCCAGATACCCAGCCCCGCAAATAACCGTTTGCAACCGGGCTGACGCGGCATTGGCCGCCACAGCGCTGATCTGGCCACGGATCTGCCGCACGGGCAGGTGCGCGGTCTGCTCGAACTGCGTTACCCCATGGCCGCTGGCCAGTATCACTACAGGTGCTGTGGCCGTCACGGAATCCCCGCTGAAAACCTGCCACTGCTGGTGACTTGGGTCAAAATGCAGCCGGGTTACCTCCGCCTCAATAACCTCGCAACCTGCGGCAAGTGCTGCGCATACAGCAGGCGGGACGACCCAGCCAAGGCGGGGGAAAAAAAGTCCGATTGTGTGATCAAGGCCGACGCCAGCAGCATCCTCCAGCTGCTTCCCGTGCAGTGCTGTCACCAGTTTAGTGGCTTGCTGGTAGCGTTTGGCGATCAGGGGAAAGTGTTGGCGGTCCCGATCCGATTCAGGCAATACCAGCACGCCGCACTGTTTGCCAAGTCCCTCCTGCTGCCACAGGGGTTGGTAATAGTGGATGGCGTGGCACAGCGCCTGGCGGGCGAAGACAGACAGGGCCAGATCTTCCACGGAAAGCCTCGGGTAGAGAATGCCCTGGGGGTTGCCCGAGGCTTCTGCGGCAAGTTGCGGATGACGCTCGATAATGGTCACCTGCCAGCCGCGTTTCACCAAAGCTGCGGCGCTGGTGCAACCGGCTATGCCGCCGCCGATGACCAGCGCTCGCTTTTCACACTTGTGAAAGGGCGACAGATACCAGGGCGGCGCAAAGGCGGCATTGCGTCTGTGGTTGTTTTCGGCAGGGATGTGACCGGCGGAATCTTCTGGCGCGTTGAAGCTTGCCCGCAGCATGCTCCATTTGCGCCCGTGCCCCGGCGTTTTCCTGACGCTGAAACCGGCTTGCTTGAGCCCCTCGCGCACGGGTTTTACCACCGTAAAGGTGCTGGCGGTGGTGCCGGGTTTGCTCAGGCGCGCCATCAGGTCAAACAGCGGCTGACACCACAGGTCGGGATTTTTGGCGGGGGCAAAACCATCGAGAAACCACGCATCCGCCAGGGGATGATGGCCGCGATCAAAAAGAGGATGATCGGATGTGGCAAGGTCCTCCAGGGCTTTGATGCCATCGTCCAGGATCAGGGTCAGGCACACCCTGTTATCAAACAGCCAGAGGCGGTGAAAACCTGGCACCGGGGCAGGATAGTGTTCCAGCAACTGATCCTTGACAGTGGCAAGCTGCGGCCAGGCACTCAGGGCTTGCGCCATATCCTCGCGGCGCAAGGGGAATTTTTCCACCGAGACAAAATTGAGATAACTGCCGGGGGGTGACATTGCCAGCCACAGTTCAACAGCCACAAGAAAGTTAAGCCCGGTGCCAAAGCCGGTTTCCATAATGGTAAAGACTGACTGCGGGGGCAGGGCGGCCCAGCGGGTGCGCAGATCGTTGCCGTCGATAAAGACATGATTGCTTTCGGCATAACCGTTATCCCGCGAGTAGTACACATCGCCAAACAGCGTTGACTGGGGCTGCCCCTCGTGCCAGTGAACACTCGCGGTGGTGAGTTGCGCAACCCGGTTACTGCCCGTGCTCACGGTTGCAGGCCAAACTCGGTCAGGATCTGCTGGCACCAGCGCGCCAGACGCTCATCGCTGAGGTGAAATTCGCTTTCATCGTCGAGGGTGAGGCCGACAAAATGGCTGCCATCCCTGGTCAGCGCCCTGGATTGCTCGAAGCTGTAGCCCGCTACCGGCCACAGGCCGACGCTTTTGGCACCCTGATTGACCACCTTGGCCCACAGAAATCCCAGCGCATCCTGGAACCACTCAGGATAGCCCAGCTGATCGCCAAGGCCGTAGAGGGCGACGGTTTTGCCGTTGAAATCAACCTCGTCGAGGGCGTCCCACTGGGCCTCCCAGTCTTCCTGCAATTCGCCGTAGTCCCAGGTGGGGATGCCGAGAATCAACTGTGAATAGTCCGCCATCTTCGCAACCGCCGTATCCGCAATATTGAAAACATCGACACGGTCGGGACCGATCAGATCACGGATTTTTTCAGCGGCAATTTCCGTATAGCAGGTGGAGGAGCCGTAAAAAAGACCGATTTCAGCTGTCATGGTGCCGCTTGATCCGCAGTGTATAAAGGGTGCGCATGTTAACCCTTCACAGGCCGCCAGCAAAATCGAGTTGACGCCAGGCCTCGTAGACCACCACTGCAACAGTATTGGACAGATTGAGACTGCGACTCTGGGCCTGCATGGGCAGGCGCAACACCCGCTCAGGCCCAAGCGCGGCGAGAAAATCTGCGGGCAGGCCGCGGGTTTCCGGGCCAAACACCAGGGTGTCGCCGGGCTGGTAACGGATGGATGTGTGGTGATTGCGGCCCTTGGTGCTGAGGGCAAAAATGCGCTGTGGCTGCACTGTATCAACAAACTGCTGCCAGTTATGGTGAATACTGACCTCCTGCCATTCGCCATAATCCAGGCCTGCGCGGCGCAGGCGCTTGTCGTCCATGACAAATCCCAGGGGCTTGATCAGGTGGAGCATAAAGCCCGTATTGGCACAGAGGCGAATGATATTGCCGGTATTGGGCGGTATTTCCGGCTGGTACAAAACCACGTTGAGCATGGATGGATAACATCCTGTACTGAGGGTGGACTATGATGCTGTCAGGGCAGCGAAAAGGAAAGCAGCACAGCTAAAAGGCAACAAACGATGAACAACATTACCCGCAAGCAGCCGAAGGAATACTATCGCGCCACCCACACCCCCGGCCTCATCGCCGAGCGTCTGGATGCTGGCCCCGACAGGTTTTACCTCAAGGATTTTATCTACGGCGCCATCGACGGCGCGGTCACCACCTTTGCGGTGGTGGCAGGTGTGGCTGGTGCGGGGCTGTCTTCATCGGTGATCATTATCCTCGGTATTGCCAACCTGCTGGCGGATGGTTTCAGTATGGCCATCAGCAATTACCTGGGCACCAGGGCGGAAAATGATCTGCGGGAAAAAGCCCGACAGAGGGAGGTGGACGAGATCCGCAAGTTCCCCTCCGGTGAGCGGGAGGAGGTGCGGCAGATCTATGCCCGCAAGGGTTTTGACGGGGAATTGCTGGAACAGGTGGTGGAGGTGATCACAGCTGACCGCGAGCGCTGGGTCAATGTGATGCTGCAGGAAGAACACGGCATGGCCCTGCAGGATCACAATGCCCTGAAGGGCGGCACTGCCACTTTTGTTGCCTTTATCCTGATTGGCCTGATTCCCCTGTTGCCCTATCTCAGCAACTGGCTGGCGGGGGACAGGATCGCCAATCCCTTTCTGTGGAGTTCCCTGCTCACCGCCATTGCCTTTATCGCGGTGGGGGCAGGCAAGGCAAGATTTATCGACCAAAACTGGTACAAGGCCAGTCTTGAAACCCTGTTGATTGGCGGTGGCGCAGCGCTGCTGGCCTATGGCGCCGGGGTGTTGCTCAAGGGGCTGGTGGGTTAGGGTCCAGATCCCTGCCTTTGGCTCCGCCGGTAATGGCGATGCGCATGGCCTCTTCAATGCCGATATCGAGGATTTTCAGGCGATCCCTGGGGACATATACAGTAAAGCCCCCGATCTGGTAACTCATGGGCATATAGACACCGACCCGCTCACTTTGAATATCATCTGTGGCGGCTTCCCCAAACAGCCGCTTGCCGGAATGCTCGCCGGTGAGAAAACCTATCAGGTACATATCGTTGCCCACATCCACCGCAACGACGGTTTTCATCTGCTTTTTGTCTGCCAGACTGAACACCCGCATCATATCCTTGATGGCGCCAAAGACTGACTTGACCAGGGGAATGCTTTCCATCATCTGCTCTCCCCAGGCTAGCAGGTGACGGATCACATAGGCGTTCACCAGCAAGCCCGCAAAAAACAGCACAACAATGACAAACGCTATACCCAGTCCCGGAAAATACCAGTGAGCTGGCAACAGCCATAGCAGTGCAGGCCGGGCCAGATCCTCAATTTTTACCAGCAGCCAGAAAAGAAAATACAGGGTGAGTCCGAGGGGAAAAACCGCTGCCAGACCCTGTAGCACCAGTTTGAGGGGTTTTTTCATGGGCATTTTCCAGAGAGATACGGTTCAAGGATACTTAAACATCGGTAACATTACACTGGCCAGGATATTCATCCATGCCCTGGCAATCCCTGGCATGACGGCAGCGGGCAACAGTGATACCCTTTGGCCTCCATTCATCATTACCGCTTGCCCATAACAGCTATAAGCAGGAGTCCATCATGAGTCTGCCCCACGGTTCCGTGACCGAATTGTGCTATGTCACCCACGATATGGAAAAAGCCGCCGAACGCTGGTCGAGCCTGGTGGGTGGCGGTCCCTTTTACCTGATGCCCATGCCTGAAATGGTGTTTGAATCAGCCGGCAAGGTATTCAGCGGTCGCATCAAGGCCGCGCTGGGGTTTTCCGGCACTACCCTGGTGGAATTTATCGAGCCGCTAGGGGATTCGCCAGCGATTTTCCGCGAGGTGCTTGACGCCAATGGCGATGGTGCCATGCACCATATCATGACCAATGTGCGGCCAATGACAGCAGAAGACTTTGATAACACCTGCAAGGCCTACAGCGATGCGGGACTCGAAAAAGTGCTGTCTTTCGATGTGCCAGGCCAGGGTCGGAACTGCTTTTACGATGCGCGCCAGCAACTTGGCGCTTATATCGAGGTACTGCAAGTGCCCGACCACGCCTTCGATATGCTCAATCTGATGCAGGCCGCGCACCATGTGGGAGGCAAGCGCAAAGCCTTTCAGGATATTGCCGATCTGTTTGCCTGAACACACCATTGATGTGACACCCTCTAAAAATTCCTATTAAAAAAGGCAATCCCATGACCCATAACAACAAAGCCGCCCCAGCTCCGCGGCTGGCCAACAATGACCAGATTGAGCTGGAACGCCTCGCCCTGCGTATGGCGCTGCGACCCGAAGTGCGCCAGGCGCGGGAGCAAGCCCGGGCTTTACTGCTGGCTGATGACGTCACCAAAAACCCCGATGGCGCCGCAGGCCTTGACCGCGCCCTTGACCAGTGGGTGATGGGGCAGATAGCTTCTGTGATCAATGCCGATCCATCCCGACCCAGGTTGTTCTGGTCAGTGGACAACACTCCCCGGCAGTGGTGTGGCCATGTCTTTCCCGGTGCAGCTGTGGCCATCGACAACCCCGATAACGTCAACCGCGTCGCACCCCTCGACGGTGCCTGGCGCTACGAGCTTAAGGGCCAGTACGGCGAATTTCCCACCGCCCAGATGAATATCAACGTCACCCTGGCGGCGGACGGACAGTTGCGCTGGGGCGACGCCATCGCCACCTTTACCAACCGCGATATCGTCGCGGATGCCGATGGCCGTTTTACCGTGACCTTCGACAAGGACCCAGCCAATGGCCGCCCCAATCACATGCAACTGGTGGACGGCCCGCTGCAACTGGCCATTCGCGACAGCCACGGTGACTGGCGTCAGCAGGCGACGGTATTTGACCTGCAGGTTGTCGGCGGACCGGATCTGCTCAAGCAACCCGGCGAGGGCGAACTGGCCACAGAAATAGCACGCGGCATGCAGGATTTCGTCAAGTTCTGGGTAGGCTTTAAAAACACCTTCTGGAACAACCCCAGCCCCAATCAGGTGATCGGTCCCTTTGGTCGCCCGCGAGAGGGTGGTTGGGGCACCCAGGCGGGGGGGCGTTTTCACCTGGCCGATAACCAGGCCCTGGTCATCACCACCCTCAGTGGCGGCTCCGATTACACCGGCTTTCAGATCAGTGATCCGTGGATGATTTCACCCACACCGCTGCACAGAACCACCAGCCGCAATATTGCCCAGTGCACACCAAATGCCGACGGCACCTACACCTATGTCATAGCCCTGGTGGATCCTGGTGTTGCCAACTGGATTGATACCGCTGGTCTGCACGAGGGCTGGTTTATGCTGCGCTGGCAGAACCTCGGCACCGATGCGGTGATCGAGGAGCTGGTGCGGGAAGTGACGCTGGTTGACCTGGAGGATCTGGACCAAGTGCTGCGCGACGGCACCCCGGTGGTGACCCTTGAGCAGCGGCGGGCAGAAATTCTCGACCGTGTTGCCAGTCATCGCACACGGCTGGCTTGAGGGTGTTGCTGGCGCCGCAGGTTGGGAGTCTGTGGTCGGCAACCCAATCCCTTCAGATGGATAAACCATAATGACCTTGCAGGTATTTCTGACCATTCTGGTGCCACTGCTGATCATTATGGATCCCATTGGCAACCTGCCCCTGTTTTTGCTGTTTACCGCCGCCAACAGTCGATCTGAACAGCGGCGCATGGCCTTGATTGCCTGTCTTGCCAGTGCAGCTGTACTGACGCTGTTTGCCCTTTCCGGCGAAACCATACTGATGATTTTCGGTATAACCATGCCCGCCTTCCAGATTGCCGGTGGTTTTATCTTTTTTATCTATGCCATGCAGATGCTGGCACTGTTTCCCTCAGGGCTGAAAAGCAGCATTGAGGAAGAGAAGGAAAGTGTCCACAAGCACAACATTGCCCTGGTGCCCCTGGCGGTGCCTCTGCTGGCGGGTCCCGGCGCCATCACCGCAGTGCTGGTGTGGCAGCAGCAGTTATCACCGGCGGGCCAGCAGCCATGGCTGTGGCTTGCCATTGCCGTCGCCTGCGCCATTGTTTACATCACTCTCTATTTTGCCGACTTTCTGCGCCGCTTGCTGGGGGTTGGGGGGATTCGCGTAACAACCCGCTTGATGGGATTGTTGCTGGCGGTGATCGCCGTCCAGTTTATGGTCAACGGAGTTCAGGCGCTGTAGGGGCTTACTGCAGCCGGATGCCCTGCAAGGTATCCGGCGGCAAGTTGCAAGGCTCAGGATTCAGGCGGAGCCAGTTTCTCGGCAAGAAATGCAGTAAAACGCTGCCAGGATTTGCGGTCAGCGTTCTCTTCGTAATTATCGATACCGAACACCGTAAAGGCATGGGGCGCGCCGCCGTAGCTGATCATTTCGTGGGCAACACCGGCGGCTTCCATCTCCTCGGCCAGGGTGGCGAAATGGGCCATGGGAATGGCGCTGTCGGCGCTGCCGTGCAGTACCAGCACTTCACCTTTGGTATTGCCGTAATCCTGGCCTTCAGGAGTGGCCAGCACACCGTGGAAACTTACATAACCCTTGATATCGGCACCTGATCGGGCCAGTTCCAGGGCGGCTCCCCCACCCAGGCAGTAACCCGCTGCCACTGCGTTGTCTTTATTGGCACCCGCTTTGCCCGCAGCAGCGATGGCGGCCTGCATCAACCCGCGCATTTTCTCCCGGTCCGCCATCAGCGCCCCGGTGTGGCTCTGTTTATCTTCTGTGGTGGTGGGGCGCACGCCGGCGCCGAACATATCCGCTGCCAGCACCGCATAGCCCAGATCGGCAATCATGTCGGCACGGCGGATTTCGTACTCGGTCAGGCCATCCCAGTCATGGAGCAACAGCACCAGGGGCGACCCCGGGGTTTTGCTGACGTAGTAGCCTTCGTAGTCGGCACCGTTGTAGTGGTAGCGCAGGGCGGAGCCGGTTGTCGCACTAGCCAATGTGCTGCACATCATCAGCATCAAGGCAGCGAATATACAGACTGGTGTGCGATTGCCAGCCGTCAGTTGCAGGGTGTGTGGCTTGGCTGGGAAGAGATCAATTGCCATTGGAAAATCCTCAGATCAGGTTGCCGTTATGTTTGCCTTCAGGTTTTACAGGCTTTTTGTCAGCCGTCTTGTAAAGATAGCGGAAATAGCAGAGGTTAGCAGGCCCTAAAGCAGATGTCTTAAAAAAGCCAAACAGCTCTTTCCTGTGCCGGAAAAGCTGGGGTATCATCAGCCCCAACATGCTGGCATCCCCGGCGCCGCCACTGGCTTTTGAGAGGCACAATAATGACAAAAAGGATGGGGCTGATGCTTGCTGCGCTGGCAGTGATTTTCGGTGGTATTTTTGCCTACAAATGGTTTGAACTGAAACTCACCGCCGACTACCTGGCCAGCTATCAGCCACCGCCGGTGGCCATTTCCGCCACCCCGGCCCTGGAGCAGGCCTGGCAACGCTCACTGCGCGCCACGGGCACCACTGTGGCAGTGCATGAAATTGATGTCAGCGGTGAAGCGGAAGGGGTGGTCAAGGCTATTCACTTTGATTCCGGTTATCTGGTCAAGCAGGGCGATTTGCTGATCGAGCTGGATGATCAGGTTGAGCAGGCCAATTTGCGCAGCTACCAGGCCCGTTTGCGTCTGGCCAGGCTGAATTACGACCGCGACAGCAAGCTGGTGGCCAGAAAACTGATCTCCACCGATCAGTTTGACCGCAGCAGGGCCGAGCTGGATGAGGTAATGGCCCTGTCTGAACAGACCCAGGCGGTGATCGACCAGAAAACCCTGCGCGCACCCTTTGCCGGTCGGCTTGGACTGCGCCGGGTTTCAGTGGGCCGTTATCTGGCTGCTGGCGAGGCAGCGGTAACTCTCCAGTCTGTAGACCCGATTTTTGTGGATTTCAATTTCCCCGAACACTATCTGCCGGATCTACATGTCGGCCAAAAACTTGCCTTTACCATCAAGGCCTTTCCGGATCAGATATTCAGCGCCACTGTTACCGCTCTCGATGCGCGGGTGAGCACCAAAACCCGCAATATCGCCGTGCGCGCCCTGGCGCCGAACCCTGATCAGTTACTGGTGCCGGGCATGTTTGCCGACGTTCGGCTCAATCTGGGTGCCGAAGAACCCCGCACCATCGTACCGGAAACCGCTGTGATCTATTCCCTCTTCGGTCAGGCGGTGTTCGAGGTGGTTGAAGCCCGGGGCAAGGATGGCAAGTTGGAGCAGGTGGTGCAGCACCGCACCATCACCACTGGCGCCCAGCAGGATGGCTGGGTGCAAATAGCAGGGGAAATAGCCCCCGGTGCCATGATTGTTACCAATGGCCAGAACAAGTTGCAGAACGGCATGCGCATCAAGATCGTCAACCGTGAGGGTGCGCACCAGCCGCCGGGGGGGGCTGCGGTGGATGAACCTGTGCCGGACGAGCCCAGTATGCAGGGCAGTGAAGCCCAGGGAGCTGTGCCAGCGCAATCTGCAATTGATGGCGAAACCGCGCAGCCCGGCGACGGCGCTGCCGCCATCCACAACCCCCTCTAGCGCCAGGACGGAACCCAGCCATGTCGTTTACCGATCTGTTTATCCGCCGCCCGGTACTGGCCATTGTGGTCAACCTCTTTCTGTTGCTGCTCGGTGCCATGGCCTATATCCAGCTGGAAGAGCGGGAATACCCCAAGGTTGAAGATACCCGCTTGCTGATTTCCACTGTTTACCCCGGTGCAGAGGCGGAGCAGGTGCAGAGCTTTGTCACCACACCTTTGCAGGAAGTGATGGCATCGGTGGAAGGGGTGGACTACATCACTTCGTCCAGTGCCGATGGTGTATCCATTATTTCAGTGAACCTCACCCCTGGGTATGACGCCAATGAAGCCATGGCGGAAATCACCTCCCTGATAGCTCCGGTCAAAAACCGCTTTCCCCTCACGGTTGAATATCCGGAAATTGTCAAAAGTTCCGCCGCTCTGGGGGCGGGTCTCTATCTGCAGGCCTGGAGTGACAGCTACAGCCTGGAACAGCTGACGGATTATCTCGACAGGGTGGTCAAGCCAGAGATCCTCACTGTGCCCAGTGTTGGTGGCGTGATTATCTACGGCTCGCGGGAGTTTTCCATGCGCCTGCGCCTTGATCCGGTGCAGATGGCGGCCTTTGATATCTCCGTTGAAGAGTTTCACCAGGCCATTACCCAGGGAACCTTTCAAACCCCGGCGGGCGAGCTGCAAGGCCCCCTGGTGAATATCAAGGTCAAGGCGGATACAGAGCTGAGCACGGTAGAGGATTTCGAGAATATCGTGATCCGCCAACAGGGGGATGAGCGGGTCCAGGTCCGGGATGTTGCGCGGGTGGAACTGGGTGCTGCCGATAACACTACCTCTGTTTTTTTCAAGGGCCAGCGCGGCCTTTCCCTGAGCGTCAGCGGCGCCCCCGGTGAGAGCCCCCTGAGGGTCTCAAGGGAAGTGCGTAAAAAACTGGAAGACGTGGAAAAACAACTGCCGGAAGGGGTTTTTCTCGGTGTCAGTTTTGATGCTGCCGAAGCCATCGAGTCCTCAATGGGAGAGGTCTACAAGACCATTCTTGAAGCGTCAATCATTGTGCTGCTGGTGGTATTCCTGTTTTTGGGGGATGTGCGCTCGGTGATGATTCCTGTGGTGGCGATTCCGCTGTCCCTGTTTGGCAACCTTTTTATCATGTGGGTGCTGGGCTACTCCATCAACCTGTTTACCCTGCTGGCCATGGTGCTGGCCATCGGCCTGGTGGTGGATGACGCCATTGTCGTTGTGGAAAATATCCATCGCCATATCGATGAGGGCATGAAGCCCTTTGATGCCGCCCTCAAGGGCGCGTCGGAAATCGCCATGCCAGTGGTCTCCATGACCCTGACCCTTGCGGCGGTGTATGCCCCCATGGGTTTTTTGCAGGGCATGACCGGCGAGATTATCCGCGAATTTGTTTTTACCCTCACCGGCGCCGTTCTTCTTTCCGGGGTTGTCGCCCTGACCCTGACGCCGATGATGAGTTCACGGCTGCTGAGGGCGGAGAGCGGCAGTGGTTTTGCCCGCTGGCTCGACAGCAGGTTTGTGCAGTTACAGGCCAGGTATCGCCAAACTCTCACTTCAGCCATGACCCAACGCCCGGTGATAGTGGTGTTGCTGATGGTGATGCTCGCCACCATTGCCCCCCTGACCCTGCTGTCAAAATCGGAGCTGGTGCCTGTGGAAGATATCGGCTGGCTCAACGCCATGTTCACGGTGCCAGCCACCGCCAATATCCAGTACATGGAGCAGGAGTCTGAAGCCATCGATGATATTTTTTTCAGCATGCCGGAGTATGGCGGCTATTCCTTCCGCTACATCAATGTGTTCAACGACCGCACTTCCATGGTGGCGGTGCGGGTGTTGCCCTGGCACGAGCGGGATCGCACCGCCCAGGAAATTTTTCCCGACCTGGTTGCCGCTTTCAGTGAGGTCCCGGGACTGCAGATCAACCCGTTTATTGTCAACCGGGTTCCCGGTTCCATGGGGGGGTTGCCGGTGGGGCTGGTGATCAAGACAACCCAGGATTATCCGCTGCTGGCGGAAGTGGCAGACAGGATGCTGTTGGAGGCCCTTGCCAGCGGGCGCTTCATGTTTGGATTTTCCGACCTCAATTACGACAAGCCGGAACTGGCAGTGAATATTGATCGCCACAGGGCGGCGCAGCTGGGTATTTCCATGGCCTCTGTCGGCACAGCCCTGAGCACATTGCTGGGTGAGGGGGAAATAGGGCGCTTTACCCTCTATGGAAAAAATTACAAGATCATTCCCCAGGCGGATGACGCCAGTCGCAGGGACAGCAGCTGGCTCAACCTCTATCACCTGCGCACCGCCTCCGGCGAACAGGTGCCCCTCGGCACCATCATCGATACGGAACTGAGTGCAAAACCCAGTTTCCTCAACCAGTTTCAGCAGCAAAACGCCGCCACCCTGGCGCTGGCCCCGGCGCCCAATGTCAGCATGGGGGAGAGCATCGCATTCCTGGAGGAAAAAGCCCGGGAAATATTGCCCGAAGGGTTTTCCCTCGACTTTGAAAGTGAATCCCGGCAGTTCAAAAAAGAGGGCGGAACCCTGTACGTGGTTTTTTTCCTGGCGCTGCTATCCATCTACCTGGTACTGGCAGCCCAGTTTGAAAGCTTCCGCGATCCCCTGGTGATTCTCACCACTGTGCCCATGTCCGTCTGTGGCGCCCTGGTATTTCTGGTACTGGGTTTTGCCACCCTCAATATCTACACCCAGGTGGGGCTGATCACATTGATCGGCCTGATCACCAAGCACGGTATTCTTATCGTGGAATTTGCCAACAAGCTCCAGCTTACAGGTTTGTCCCGGGCCGAGGCTGCGGTGGAAGCCGCAGCAGTACGCCTGCGCCCCATCCTGATGACCACCGCCGCCATGGTGCTTGGGGTCCTGCCCCTGGTGCTGGCTTCCGGCGCCGGTGCCGTCAGCCGCTATCAGATCGGTCTGGTGATCGCCACCGGGATGATGGTGGGAACCCTCTGCACCCTGTTTGTCGTGCCGGTGATGTACAGCTATGTGGCCAAGGACAAGTCTCAAGTCGGACATTTGAAGTCTGATGCCGGGATGGTTGCAAGTAACGCGTAGTTGCACCTGATGCTTTTACGTCAAACCTGCAACCTGTAGCGTTAAACGGCTTCTAAAGCCTGCTTTCAAAGGCGCCATCGCTTCTGGCCGCCAGGATAAAGTCATTGAGGTGCAATCCCTTGATGGTATGGGTCCACCAGTACACCGTGACCCTGCCCCATTCGAGCACTATCTTCGGGTGGTGATCAGCCTCTTCGGCCATTTCTCCCAGTTGCAGGGTAAATGCCAGGCACTCTCTGTAGGTTTTGAAGCTGTAGCTGCGCACCAGCTGATCGATGCCGTTCTCGGAGATGATTGACCAGGCGGGTATTTGCTCAAGATAGCGCTGTACATCGGTCCTGTTGACAGGGTGGGAATCGCTGCGGCAGGGTTGGCATTGGGTTTGTGTCAGTTTCATTGTTTGCCTCTGGAAATGGTGACATCCACAGCTATGACAACCAATCCCGTCAATCCTTACAGGCAGTTTTTGGGTTTGTGCAACCCGGCTAATTTGCTGAGCGCCCGGGCAGGGCTGGGGGGGAAGAGCTGCATGAGGTAGATGCTGCGGCCTTTGTCCGGCCCGAGGGTAATGCCGATAAACTTGCTCAGGGGCCGCATGGACGGCGAAAAACCGTACTGGGCATAAAATGCCCGGGTGCAGTGGACAAGCTCCCAGCGCTCGGGGTCAAGGCTGATATTGTCCTGTGCCGCCACATGCTGCACAAAATCTTCGTCCCACTCAGCAGGGTTTTCCAGAAATCCCTCGTCATCCACTGTGTAGCTTTTCGCCACCGGCTGATTCTCCCGATTATCAATTGCCAGACAAGAAAAAGGCGGCCTGGAGCCGCCTTGAAATGTCAGGGCTGTAAATCAATCGTCGCCGCCCATGCCGATCAGGTGCAGCAGGCTGCTGAAAATATTGTAGATCATCACAAACAGCGTCACTGTGGCGGAAATATAGTTGGTTTCACCGCCGTGGATAATGGCGCTGGTCTGCCACATGATAAGACCGGAGGCAATCACCAGGAATACACTGGAAATGACCAGGGAAAGGCCCTGGATTTGCAGGAAATAGTTGGCGATGGCGGCCACAAAGGCGACGATAACACCGGTCATCAGGAACCCGGTCATAAAGCTCAGATCCTTGCGGGTGCCCAGCACATAGGCGGAACAGGCAAAGAAAATCAGCGCGGTTCCACCCAAAGCCGTCAGTACAGGCTCTGAACCGGAGGTTTTCAGGTAGTGGCTGACGATAGGCCCGATGGTAAAACCCAGCCAGCCGGTCAGGGCGAACACCCACACCAGACCCATGGCGCTGTTCTTGTTCTTTTCTGTCAGCCACAGGAACAGGAAGAAGGGCAACAGGGACCACAGGCCCAGGTAGGGTGTATTCATCGCCATGGCGGTAACGGCGGTGATGGTGCTGAAGAGAATGGTCAGACCAAGCAATGCATAGGTATTGCGCAAGACTTTGGTCACTTCCGGTGAAAGACTGGTGGATGTAATGGCTTTCTGCTGGTTGATCATAGTCATAGGACACCTTTTGTCATTAAATCAAGGACTACATGGTACGCGATGCGGCTCCTAAATCAAGTTTTCATTGCCAGCTGACTAGGGTTGGCGAGATGGATGTGGATGGAACCATGGATGGAACTTGCTCGATTGAGAACAACAGGTTACATTCCAATCACGGTTGCGTTGAATTCAATATAAAAATGATGTTAAAAAATGCTCGAACGGAGGATGCAAGAGATGGTTAACCAGTCCGTGACCGGTTGCCTGCGAATTTTCTGCTGTTTGTTCCTGCTGATGGCGCCACTGGCCAGCCAGGCCAACCGCCTGTCGGCGTTTCAGCCAGCCCCGGTTACAGGCTCCGTGGATCTGGTGCTGGTGGAAAAATCCGCCAAGACATTGTATCTGCTCGATGGCGAACGGGTGCTCAGGAGCTATCCCATCGCCCTGGGCAAGAATCCTGTTGGTCACAAGGAAGAGGCGGGCGATGGCCGCACCCCTGAAGGGCGCTATACCCTCGATTGGCGCAATCCCGAAAGTCGCTTCTACCGCTCCATTCATATTTCCTATCCCAATGAACAGGATCTCGAGAGGGCCCAGGCCAGCAATCGCGATCCCGGTGAATTTATCATGATCCACGGCAGCCCCGCCTGGGTGCCCTCTGCCGATTGGGCCAAGCAGTGGCTCAACAAGGAAGACTGGACAGAAGGTTGCATCGCCGTGACCAACGACATGATGGATGAGATCTGGCAGTTGGTGGCGGACGGTACGCCCATTGAAATCAGGCCCTGACTTGAGCTGACTTATTTCCTCAAGATTACCCTGCCTGCGGCTTTGCAAGCCAGCTCATACCTGTACCTGGAATCCTTCAGCAGTTGAATTCTCCAGCACCTTTCAGGTTCAGTTCGGGGCCCTTTTTGAGTGCATGCCATACACCCTTGAGCGCAAGCGGCTCACTTCCTTTCTTACCACGGCGTAACATTCGCAGGCCTGGGTTTCCAGCCCTGTGCGGTCCAGCACCGAGATGTGGCCGCGCCGGTAGCTGATAAACCCGGCGCGCTGCAAATTGCCCGCAGCTTCTGTGATACCTTCACGGCGCACACCGAGAATATTGGCGATTAACTCCTGGGTAATCACCAGCTCCTGGGTGGTCATCCTGTCCAGGGTGACCAGCAGCCAGCGGCACAGCTGCTGTAAAATTGAATGGTGGCGGTTGCAGGCGCCGGTTTGGCTCACTTGCGTCATCAGCGCCTGGGTGTAGCGCAGTAAAAAATACTGCATTGAACCGGCGCGGGTAAATTCCTGTTTCAGCACCCGGCTATCGAGCCGGTAGCCGTGGCCGGCAATCTGTACGGTGGCGGAGCTGGGGGTAGAATCGCCGCCCATAAATACGGAAATGCCCACCACACCATCATTGCCCACTGCGGCGATTTCAGTGGATGAACCGGATTCGGTGACATAGTGCAGAGAGACGATAGCCGTGGTGGGGAAATAGCAGTACGGCAAGCGCTCGCCAGGCCGGTAGATAACATCACCGAGGCGCATGGGGACCAGTTCGAGCTGTGGCGCAAGGCGTTCCATTTCCTCTGGGGAGAGGGCTGCAAGAAGCAGATTTTGCGTCGGGCTGTGGGGCACTAACATCGCTGACCTCCCGATAGTGTTTTCTATTTGTGTTTGGTGATTTCGACGCCGATGCCGCGATAGCCAACGTAGCCACAGGAGTGGTTGAACATCGGTTCGCCGCTGACCCGGAACTGTTGCTGTGATCCGTCGGCTTTGATGCGGGTAAAGGTGAAGTCCAGAAAAGGCTGGCGGGCTTCAATGGTTGCGCGCAACAGTTCACGTTCTTTCTCGCTCCAGCCCGTCATCCATTCGTCAGGCTGGCTGGGGGCGTCATTGGCAAAGGGCTCGACACGGATACCGAGCATCTCCAGCACCGGGCCGGAGACCTTGGTGAAATTGCCCTGCTCATCCTGTTCCCAATACCAGTCGGAGGCGAGTTCGGTGAGGCTGCGATAGCGCGCCTCACTTTCACGCAGTTCCGCTGTGCGCTCCTCGACCATTTTCTCCAGGGTGTTGTTGTGCTCTTCAAGGAGTTTGTACAACAGCCGCACTTCCAGCATGTTGTGGATGCGGGTTTTCACTTCGACCAGGTCAAAAGGCTTGCTGATAAAGTCCTTGGCGCCCGCCTGCAGGGCGCGCAGCTTGTGGCCGGGCTGGGCGGTAAGCACGATCACCGGCAGGTAGGGGTCGGAGAGATTGGTTTTGAGCCCCTCCATGACCTGAAAGCCATCCATGCCAGGCATTTGCAAATCCAGCAAAATCAGGTCGTAAGCGTGCTTGCGATGCAGGGCACACACCTCCTGGGGATTCATGGTGGCAGTCACGTTGCTGTAACCGGCCTCCACCAGCAGCTGGTCCAGCAGGCTGATATTGGCGTCCTGGTCATCGACGATAAGGATTTTCGATTGAAGAATGGCGCTAGTGTGATTCATAACAGCTGTTCCAGTTGCTTGCCAGGTTTGATGTGTGCCGCCTGTGTTTCTGCAAACTTCAGCACCAGGTCCAAAGCAGCCATGAACTCCTTGACGTTGATCGGTTTGGTGAGATACAGAAAGAAACCCGCTGCCAGGCCTTTCTCGATATCCCGGGGGATGGCGTTGGCGCTCAGGGCAACCACCGGGATATGGGCGGTTGTCGGGTCGTCCTGAAGAATTTTCAGCGCTTCAATGCCGCTGATACCTGGCAGGTTGATATCCATCAGGATCACATCCGGCAGGGTTGCCCGCGCCATGGCTACGCCGCAGATGCCGTCCTTGGCGCTCAACAGCTGGATATCCGGGCGGCGCGCAATAAGATCTTCCACCAGCATCAAGTTGGCGGGGTTGTCCTCCACATAGAGAACGGTGCGCGACGGACCTTCTGCGGAAATCTGTGCATCTGCGAGGGTTTCCAGGTCCGCGGCGCTGAGGGTAACTTCCGGGGCCGCTGTCAGATCAAGCTCCACCCAGAATACACTGCCTACCCCTGCGGTGCTTTCCAGGCCGATTTTGCCATTCATCAGCTCAACCAGTTGCTTGCTGACAACCAGGCCGATACCGGTACCCTGTTCGTCACTCGCCTCTTTTCCCAGGCGATTGAACGGCTGGAACAGCTGCGACATTTTTTCAGTGGTCAAGCCTTCGCCGGTGTCCCTGATACACACGCGGATGCTGCCGTGGCTGCTCTGCCCCGGGTCCACTTCATAGTAAATATCGACGCTGCCAGCGCTTTTGTTGTACTTGATGGCGTTTGACAGCAGGTTGATAAGCACCTGCTTCACTCTGGTCCGGTCTGCTTTGACAAAATAGGGGGTTTGCAGTTTGGGGAATGTCATGCGTATACCGCGGGTTTTGGCCTGCGTCTCTATCATTGTCTGGCATTCACGCATGATTTCGTTGAGGGATATGGTCTCCATGGACAGGGCAAGCTTGCCGGATTCAATCAGGGCGAGATCGAGGATTTCGTTGATCAGATCCAGCAGGTACCAGCCGGCTTTGAGAATCTGGTCGATACTGCGTTTTTGCGAAAAGGTGGGTGGTGGAGAACCGGATTCAATCAGTTGGGCAAAGCCGAGTATGGCACTCAGGGGTGTGCGCAACTCGTGGCTCATGCTCGACAGAAAATCGGATTTGGCGTGGTTGGCCCGCTCCGCTTCGGTCATGGCCCGTTGCAATTCCACTTCAACCTTCTTGCGCACGGAGTTATCGGTGCTGATCAGCAGATAACCGATAATGTCGCCATCATCGTTTCGCAGACCTGTGACAGAGACAATGGCTGGAAAGCGACTGCCATCCTTGCGGATATGGGTCAGTTCGTAGATATCTTCGATCTCGCGGGATGCCTTGAAGGACAGCGCCTGGAAGCCCGGTTCGATGTGGGTATCGAGTTCAAGGCTCAGGGCCTGGGCGCGCAGAATCACTTCTTGCGGATCATGGATATCGCTGGGGGTGATTTTATTGACCACCTCTTCGGCCTGATATCCAAGCATGCGTTCAGCGCCGACATTGAATAACTGGATGATGCCTTTTTCGTCAGTGGCAATAATCGAAAAATTGCCGCTGGTGAGAATGGCGGTTTGCAATGCACCTGTTTTCAGCAGTGCTTCGCGGTGCAGTTTTTCAGTCTTTCTGTCGGATTGGGTGCCATGGCCCTTGGCGACGGTACTGCTCTTTTTCTGGATGATAAAAATCTCCCTTGTGCGGCGGTAACGTCGGGGTGGTTGGCTTCAGGTGCTGGCGAATGGCACAGACCGTAAATCCGGCTGATTGATCAGGCACAATGATCACACTTGTGGTGTGGTGCCATCTGTGCGGCAAGACACATAGGGTTGTGTTCCCATTGCCCAGCCTAGTATTGCGCAGTCCAGCCGCCATCGATGGGCAGCACATGGCCGGTCACCATGGCCGCATGGTCGGAACACAGCCAGATGATGCCGTCGGCCTGCTCGGAGGTTTCTATGGCGCGGCTGATCGGCTGGTTGATCACCTGCTGGTCGATCAGGGTTTTGGCGTATTCGGGGCCGGATTTGTAATAGGCTCTGGTGGGCGTCACTCCAGGGGCGATACAGTTCACGCGGATGCCTCGGTCAGCATAGCTGACAGCGGCAAACTTGGTCATGCGGATAACGCCGGCCTTGCCAGCGCCGTAGGCGGCGCCACCCCAGCCGTTGTAAAGCATCCCGGCAAGGGACGTGACGTTGGCAATGGCGCCGCCGTGTTCTACCATGTGGGCAATTTCGTGCTTGAGGCACAAAAAGGTGGTGCTCAGACACATCTTGATGGTGTGCTCAAAGGCCTCCAGGCTTTGCTGGTGAAATTCCGGCCCGGCAGAACCGGGGTGAGCGTCGCCCACCACGTTGGCCGCCAGATGCAGCCCGCCAAAGCGTTCGACAGTACGGCGTATCAACGCCTCGACATCCTCTTCGTTGGTGGCATCCGTGCGCACAAAATGCGCTTCATGGCCAGCGGCACGCAGCGCCTCAGCGCGCTGCTCCCCCAGTTCCACATTGATATCTGCAAGGATTACGCGGGCACCGTTGTGGGCAAATGCCTCTGCGGTGGCCGCGCCAATGCCGTCTGCTGCAGCGGTAACGAGGGCAACCTTGCCATTAAACTGACCTGCCATAACTCCTCCTGTTTTAATGGGCTGTTGTTTGACGACATGGGCAAAACATCCTGTACACGATTCTACGCCAATAGCCGTGGGTTGCGGGTCACTATAGCCAGCGCAGAGGCGGATTCACGTTGACTGACAGGATCGACAGACTAAACTGGCAACTCTCTTATTTTCAGACAAATCAGGCCCTGCCGGGTGGAGGGCGTTCAGAAGCTGTTTGAGGCAGCGTCTTATAACAACACTAATGATTTTTACAACAACCCAAGTATGACTTTCATAACAAAAAACGTTTCAGGAGGCATTGCATGAGTGTTCCAGATTCCCTCGAACTGCTTGCCGTAGGCGATTTGCAGTTGATGACCCGGGAGCCAGCCGCAGATTTGTTCGAGCATGTCACCCCGGCGCTGTCAGCGGCGGATATCACCTTCGGCAACTGTGAATGGCCCTATGCGGAGGAGGCCGGTGACACTCATCCGGTGGAAGCCCATATCAACGATGATTTTGACCTGGGCGATCTTTTTGCTCCCGGCAGCCCCGAGTCGATACGGATGATGGGGCGCGCGGGCTTTGATGTGATGTCGGTGGCCAATAACCACACCATGCATGGCGGGTATCGCGCTTTTTTGCGCACCATGAGCTTGCTGAAGGAAAACGGCATTGAAAGCGTCGGTGGCGGCATTGATATCGCTTCTGCGCGCGAGCCTGCGATTATCGAACGCGATGGCTGCAAAGTAGGCTTTCTTGCCTGTACATCGGGGTTTTTGCCGGGTGCCCATGCCGGGCGCCGCACCCCCGGTATCGTGCCGCTGCGTCAACACACCTATGCCGAGAACCCGGTGTGGGAACAGTGGGGTATCGAGCCGGACGTGCGCACACTGATCAATCGCGACGACCTTGGCGCCCTGTGCGACAGCGTGCGGGCGCTGAAGGCGCAAACCGATATTGTCGTACTCAGTTGCCACTGGGGCATTCTGGAGCATCCGTTCAAAATCGGCGAATACCAAAGAGAAGCAGCGCGCGCCTTGATCGACGCCGGGGTTGACCTTATCGTCAGTCAGGGGCCACTGGCCATCAAGGGCTTTGAGGTTTATCGCGGCGTGGCGGTGCTCTATTCGATGGGCAAATTCATGATGATTTCGCCCTGGTCCCGGGACGAAACACCCTCCGGCATTACCGCGTCGCTGCTGGACGAAACCAACCGTGGCCTCGCTGCCTCTGCCACCATAGCGGGGGGCGCCATCACCGGCGTTCAGCTGGTGCCGGTGCATCTCAGCGCAGGCAAGCCCAGGCTTCTGCAGCCCGGCGATGAATGGCACAAGAGCATTCTGGATGTGGTGACTGAACGCACGGCGGCAGCCAATCTTTCCGGCACCATGGATGCTGATGGCAGGATACTTTTCCCATGACGAACGACGCCAAATCACAAACTGACCCACAATTGATCGACAAACTGCGTACCTGGCTCGCTGCCAGAATGCCCGGCGCATCTGACCTGCAACTCGGCAATGTTGTCGAGCCATCACAGGGGTTTTCCAGCAGAACCATTTTGTTTACGGCAACCTGGAGCGAGCAGGGTGTTGCCCGCGAGCGCGATCTTGTCGCCCGCATCCAGCGCGATACGGTCTGCCCGATGCTGGCCGATGTGTTTCACCAGTACCGGGTGATGAAAGCGATTGGGGAGCAGTCCTCTGCTGCGGTGCCGCAGGTGGTGTTTGCCGAAGCCGATGCCGCTGTGATCGGCGACCCCTTTTTTATCATGGAGCGCGTCGAAGGTCGGGTGCCGCCGGACTTCCCCAGCTATCACGAAAAAGGCTGGTTTGCCGAACTTGGCGCTGCCGAGCGCGAACTGGCCTGGTGGAATGGCATACGAGAAATGGAAAGACTCCATCGGCTGAGTTGGCGTGCTTTTCCCTTTATTGCAGAGCTGGGGGAGGAGCCGCCCTCAGCGCGCTTTTACCTCGAGGATTTCGTCGGCAGGTGGCTGGACTGGGCGCGCCAGGGGCAGTCCTACCCGGAAATTGAAGAGGCGCTGGCTTTTCTGCTCGCCAACGTGCCACCCGTACACCAGTCGGGTCTGGTATGGAACGATGCGCGCCTGGGCAACACCATGTATCGCGACGATCTGACTGTGGCATCCCTGTTCGATTTTGAAGTGGCTTCCCTCGGGCCGCCTGAACTCGATATGGCGCACTGGCTGTATCTGGACGAGGTGTTCAGCACGCAATTCGGGATTGAGCGCATCTCCGGTATTCCGGAGCGGATGGCGACCATCAAAGGATTTGAGGAAATTTACGGCTGGAAGATGCCGTATTTCGCCTTCTACGAAGCGGTGGTCGCACTCAAGATCGTCATTCTCACCATCCGCGATTACAGCAACGGAAAAACCATGAACGCACCGGAGGCCTTGCCGGGCTTTCTGATGGACCGGTTGCGGCAGTATCTGGATGAGTATCGTCAGTATCTTGCAACACTATAAGTTGTGAACCATACATAAAACCCCGCCTTTGCAGGCGGGGTTTTATGTATGGCGCACTCGGGTGGATTGACTCAAAACGCCTTGTGGGCGTTTTGACCCCTGCGGGGCTGCGCCGCCTCATGCTCCCTGGCGGGGGCGGCTTGGTCCAAACTCCTGTCGGAGTTTGTCGAACCCGGGGTGGTTCTCACCACCGTCGTGCACCATAAAAAAACCCCGCCTTTGCAGGCGGGGTTTTATGTATGGCGCACTCGGGAGGATTCGAACCTCCGACCGCCCGGTTCGTAGCCGGGTACTCTATCCAGCTGAGCTACGAGTGCGTTATCTGAGTCACCTCAGAGGGGGTGCACTATAGGGAGTGACGGTGGATCAGTCAAGATTGAAACGGCAATTTATTTACTGGTGAGGCGTATTTTCAGCTCCCCACAGTGGTCAGCCCTTACAGCATCTCGCTGGATATGCCGAACACCTGGTCGAGTCCCTGTTGCTTGATGATGGAGCCCAAATCCATATATTCACGCCAGGCGATGATTTTATGGTCGGCATTGAGCTCGAACACCGCCACCAGGGGGATTCTCGTCCAGCCATCGGCTGTTCTGGCGCTGTCCAGGCGTTCGGTAAAGACATGGGTGTCACTGGAGCCAATGGCCAGCACGTCGCTGTTGTTGGACTCATATTTATGCATCATGCCCTGGATTTCGGCTCTAATGGCCGCCTTTCCCACTATAGGGGGCGTGACCGGCACAATCATCTGGTAGACGGCGTCATCGGCGATATGGGACATGGTTTTATCGAGGGTTTCCGGCCAGCCGGTGGCGAACGTTTCGATCATGTCCAGTACGACCTGCTCATTGATTTTGCTCATGGGGTTTCCTCGGTTTGCGGACAAAAAGTGAATGCCCCCAGCCAGGGTTGTCCCCTGGCTGGGGGTTAATGGCATCAGTGGGCGTTGGCGCCGAAACGATAGCGCACTGACACACCGTAGGCTCTGGGATCGTTGTACAACACCGAGCGTACAGGCATGGTGGACGTAGACAGTGAGCTGCTGATCACGGCATCTTCATCCGCAAGGTTGCGCACCCATGCGCCAATATCCCAAGGGCTTCCCGCCACTGAGTTCCAGTCCAAACGCAGGTTTACCAGGCTGTAGTCGTCAGTCTTGTAGCCGGTAAATTCCAGGGAATCGGACCAGAAGTAATCGGCATTGAATACCACTTCACCCCATTTTGTATCGACGGGCAGCAGATAACGCAGGTTGGCGTTATAGCTCAGTTCTGGCTGATAGAAAAAAGGAATTTTGTCATTGCCTGTAAATTTCCAGGAGATTGATGGGTCGGGAGAGAATTTATCGGTATTCTGCTTCACAAGTGTGGCATTGACACCCAGGCTGAGATGGTCGGTGGGCATCAGGGTGAACTCCAGTTCACCACCCTTGGTGATGGTGTCGCCGGCGTTGATCAGGATAACGGTGAGGTTCGGGTCGTTGGAAGGATCACAATCGCCATCGGGAGAGGCAGGCGGTACGGGATCGGCGGGATTACAGTTGGGAAGCGTCTGCACTCCGTTCAATGTGTACTGCACATCTTTCGATTTAGCATAGAAGTAGGACACATTTAAACGAGCCTGCATGTCGCCGAGGTTCCAGTCAGACCGCATGCCTACCTCAACATCAATCACTTCATCGGGGTCGAAGAATTGCACCGGCTTCAGTCCGACACCGAATGCAGGGGTATTGATGCCTCCGGCCCGGTAGCCCTTGCGACTCGATACATAGAGGAAAAGGTCGTCGTTCACCTGGTAATCAAGGCCGATGATCCATGTGTCGGCGGCGGAATCCGTTTTGAGGTCAGCCACGGTGCTTGGCACCAGACGCGGGTCGCCTGGGCAAGTGCCTCGGCCAATCCCGTAAGGAGCTGCTGCTTCGCCGGCGCCCGCGCAGGTGGCGTAGTCATCCCAGGTGTAGCGGTAACCGATATTCAATTTAAGACCTTTGGCCCAGCCCGACAGATCGATGCTGGCGTTGGCGAACAGTGCCCGGCTTTCCTGTTCGTTGAATGAATAGCTGAATCGTCCCGCAGTGCTGAAGAAAAAGTCCAGATCAGAGCCATAGGGACCCATGGGTTCGTCTTTCAGGTAAAAACCACCCACCAGCCAGTCCACCTTGTCATTGAAGGCAACGCCTTTGAGCTGTATTTCGTTGCTGATCTGGCGATTGGTGTAAATATTGTGGGCAATGATAAAGCCGACGTTATTGCCAAACATGCTGTTGTAGCCAGGAAAGCCATCGGTTCTCACCTCATTGCGCCATTCCTGCTCGCGGTAGCCAAAAATATTGGTGAAGGTCAGGTTGTTGCCAAATTCGATATCAGTGCGGTTGTAGAACCCCTCCACGTCCACATCGCTTAAGGGGTCGTAATCACCGTAGTCGACTTTCCAGGGACCAAGTTCGGCCTGGCGGTCGGCGCCAAACTGGGCGATGGCGGCAATGGCAGGGCCATAGATATTCAACGCATCGGTGGTTTCGACGATGCGCGGCGCCGAACCCGTCTGGCGCTGCTTGCGGTATTCGTAGATAAAGTTGGTCTTGACGTTATCGGTGGGTTCCCACAACAGCGAAACCCTCAGGTTGTCGGAATGCAGGTCCTCTAGGTCATCGCCGTTGCCAACGTTTTCAATAAAACCGTCGCGACGGTCAAAGTAGGTGGCAACCCGCAGTGCCAGCTTGTTGTCAATCAGGGGCACATTGACCACGCCCTCATAGGTGTTGAGATTGTAGTTGCCGAAATTGGTGTTGAGGTAACCACCAAATTCATAGTCGGGCTGGTTGGGGTAGGTAAGAATCGCACCACCGGTGGTGTTGCGGCCAAACAGCGTACCCTGCGGACCCTTCAGCACCTGCACACTGGCGATATCGTAGGCCGGCACCGAGCTGGCGAAGGTGGGCATCGGCACATCGGCAAAATAGGTCAATACACCGGGCTGGCCTGCACCCGCTACCGGGCGACCCTGGCCACGGATGGAGTAGATGGCATTTTCCTTTGGACCGGCGCCGCCCATATACAGGCCGGGCACGGTGTACATCAGATCCTGGAGAAGAATAAAGGATTTTTCCCGCAGACCTTCACTGCCGAAGGCGTGCATGGTGACAGGCACGCTCTGGCTGTCTTCCTGGGTGCGCCGTGCACTTACCAGTATTTCCTCGATCTGCCGCGCTGCGGATTGACTGTCCTGGGCCTGGGCAACCATTGAGGCTAAAGGTAACAGAGTCAGAATCAATGCACTTTTTTTGTATGAAATGGCGGAAATTGGTTTCATGGTGTTTGCCTCTTGCTGTGTTATGACAGTGAACAGAGCTTGTTTTTATTTTCCGGGTGGTGGTGGAGCAATTATTGTTTGATGGTTTTTTGCATTTCCTCAAAGGAAAGGCCGTGCTGGCTGAGGTTGTTGTACATGTCGAGATACTCGCGCCAGCCGCAGATCTTGCCTTGATCGTTGAGGTCAAACACCGCCACCAAAGGCACTTCCACCCATTTTCCATGACGCAGTGAGTGGTCGCAGCGCTCGGTAAATACCGCATTGCCATTGGCGGCAACATTGAGCATGTCGTGTTTTTGATCCTGCACTTTGGTTTTCATGATTTCGAGTGCTTCGCGGATGGCGGCTTTGCCCCTGACAGGCTCGATGGTGGGAACAACCATCTGGTACCAGGCGTCCTCGGCCAGATATTCCATGGGCTTGTCAAAACTCTCGGGCCAGCTTTTTTCAAAATAAGCGATAAATTCGCGCACAATTTTTTCGTTATTGGTCATGGTGGTTCCTGTCTGATTCGTTTTTGAGAATTATTATTTCACTTGATGTTGTGGCTGATGAACGCAACAACGAGAATAAGTGCCTGTCTTGCCGGAGGGCAAGGTGGATCACTATTGCTGAAACCCGTGGTGACTTTTATCAACTACATCTCAACTAAATCTTGACTGCAGAACTCAACCGCCGAACGTGGTTATCTGAGTCGCAGATATTGGATTAAGTCAGAGTGCCAGATTATCCTGCGCGATCGTCTCGCGCGGATAACTGGCCATATGAATGGTGTTGTTCGGATATGGTGAGTTTTATCCGGCGATTTTGGCCACGGTTACCGGTATGCCATTAAGCACCGCATTGCCGGATGCTTCATCCACCAGTGGGCCGGGGCTCAGCACGTTGATATTGGCCCCCCCATGGCGGCTGGCGACCCGCAGTTTTGAACGGGCTTCGCAGTGACCCCAGCCGTGGGGCAGGCAGACAATCCCCGGGCGGATATCCCCAGTGATTTCAACGCGGGCCTCAACAGCGCCACTGGCACTTTCTACCCTGACCCTGTCGCCGTTGCTGAGATCGGCGTCATCTGCATCGCCGGGGTGGATCTGCAAGGTGCAGCGATCCTTGCCGCGCACCAGCTTGTCGATATTGTGCATCCAGGAATTCATTGATCCCAGGTGACGGCGGCTGACCAGCATCAGGCGCTTGTCCTGCAATGCCATGTCGGCTTCGAGACGCGGTAAATCGCCAACAATGTGGGGGTGCGCCATCTCTATCTTGCCGCTGGGGGTAGTGATGGCGGCGGCGCCCTGCACCCTGGCGTGGCCCAGCAACAGGCCGTCGGGTTTGTCCTTGAAGGTTTGCAGATTCAGCCCTTCAGGGTTTGCACCGAAGCGATCGCCAAAGGGTCCGGTGCGGATGCACAGGTCTAGCACACGCTCCGGTCCCCGTTCGGGCAGGCGACTGAAGGCCACTTCCCGGGCAACGCCCACCTGGTCGCACATGGCGCCGAAAAATTCGTCATCCAGGGCGTTGAGATCGGCATTGGGGTTACCGCCAAAGATGGTGCCGAGGCGCGCCATGACCTGCCACTCCTCCGGTCTGTCGCTGGGGATAATGCTGGCGGGTGAATAGTGGCCACCGCTGGTGAGACACCAGGGCCAGGCCCACACATCCCAATGGGGTTGTTCCAGCAGGGAGGGGCTGGGCAGGATCACATGGGCGTTGCAGGTTGTTTCGTTGATGTAGATATCGAGGCTGACCATGCATTCCAGCATGGGCAGCGCCGCCGCCAGCCGGTCTGATCCCGGCACCGTGAGTACCGGGTTGCAGCCCAGGGTCAGCAGGCCTTTGATCTGGCCCTCTCCTGGGGTGTCGATTTCCTCCGCCAGGCAGGATGCAGGGTACTGGCCAAGAATGCCTTTGACGCCACGCACCCGGTTGGGTGGCGAGAGTATTGGCGAATCGGACGGGTAGGGTGGCGCAAGTTCGAGGTGCGGCGCCACCTGGGTACTCCACATGGAGCCGCCAACCTTGTCCAGATTGCCGGTGATAATGGCGATGACATCCACCATCCATGAGGCCAGAGTGCCGAATTTTTGCGTGCAGGTGCCAATGCGGCCATAGATGGCGGCTTTGGGGGCGTCGGCAATGGCGTGGGTCAGGGTGCGAATGTCGGCGGCGCTGATACCGCAGAAGTCTGCCACCCGCTCGGGGCTGAAGCGCGCGGCGATCTCGCGCACCTCGTCGAGGCCGTTCACCAGATCCGCGAGGTGCCCCAGCTTTACCTTGTTTTCGGCAAACAGCACATGGGCGATAGCGAGCAGCAGGGCGGCGTCAGCACCGGGCTTGATGGCCAGCCACTGGTCGGCGGACTGGGCGGTTTTGGTGCGCACCGGGTCAATCACGATCACCTTGCCGCCGCGCTGGCGCAAAGCGTGGATCGCTCCCATGACATCCCGGTGGGCAAAGATGCTGCCCTTGGATGCCGCCGGGTTGCCCCCCATGATCACCAGCAGATCGGTGTGGTCCACATCGGGGATGGGCACTTTCCACATATTGCCGTACATGATCTGGCAGCTGACATTTTTGGGCAGCTGATCGACGCTGGAGGAGGAGAATGTCTGGCCAAACTTTGCCTGGCGCAGTAAAAGCATCATATAGCGGGCGCTGGCAAAACCCTTGCCGGACATATTGCCGCCGTAGAATGCGAAGGCCTTCTGACCGTATTTTTCCCGCACCTGGTGCACCAGTATCTCGATATGGGCAAAGGCTTCTTCCCATTCTGCCTCGCGCCACTGGTCACCCTCGCGGATCATGGGTTGGGTGAGGCGATCAGGGTCGTGGTGCAGGGCGCCCAGCTGGATGCCCTTGGGGCAGACGTGGCCGCGGCTCCAGACATTGTCGAAGTCGGGGCGGATACTGGTGACCTGCTGGTTTTCTACCGTCAGGCTGATGCCGCACATGCCTTCGCACAGGGGGCAGGTGCGGCGGTGGACGGTGGTGCTGGAGTCTGTGTCAGTGGTCATGGCGTGCAGTTACCTGTGATGATGCCCTGATCATCTCCCTGGCAGGTACCGGGGTCAATGGCGCAGGCTATTGATGGAACGCAAATCCCCATCGATTAAATTATTGGATCACAGGAGCTTGGTGCAAAATGGGGCTGAGCAGGTTAAACAAGGGAAATCCATGCATATCGGTGTGCCGAAAGAAAGCAAGACACTTGAATTCCGCGTTGGACTGATCCCCGCAGTGGTGAGCCAGTTGGTGAAAGCGGGGCATCAGGTTAGCGTCGAAAGGGGCTGTGGTCTGGGCTCGGGCTTCAGCGACGAAGACTTTCGCAATGCTGGCGCCAGGATAGTGTCATCAGCCGCAGAGGTGTTTGCCGTTGGGGAGCTGATCGTCAAGGTCAAGGAGCCGCAGCCCCATGAATTGACCATGATCAGGCCCGGCCAGACCCTGTTTACCTATCTGCATCTGGCGGCCAATCCGCAACTCGCTCAACAGATGCTCGACAGCGACTGTATCGGCATTGCCTACGAAACCGTTACCAGCGATGAAGGGCGATTGCCCCTGTTGACACCCATGAGCCAGATCGCCGGGCGTATTGCGGTGCAGGCGGGTGCTCACTTTCTGGAAAAGGGCGCGGGTGGCAGGGGTGTGTTGCTCAGTGGTCTGGAAGGCGCGCCAGCAGGGCAGGTGGTGATTCTCGGCGGTGGCAATGTGGGCAGCAATGCAGCCCTGATCGCCATTGGCATGGGGGCCGATGTGGCGATTTTTGATGCTTCAACGGCACGCATCAGTCAACTGCAGCAGCAGTTCGGCAAGTCCGCCACCTGTCTGGTTGCTGATCACGATGCGGTGGAACAGGCTGTATTGGCGGCGGATCTGGTGATCGGCTCGGTGCTGATTCCCGGCGCCACGGCACCCACTGTTGTCAGTGCCGATGTGGTGCGGCGTATGGCGACAGGTGCTGTGCTGGTGGATGTGGCCATAGACCAGGGTGGCTGCTTTGAAACCTCCAGGCCCACATCCCTCGACAACCCGGTGTATGTGGAGTACGGGGTGATTCACTACTGTGTGACCAATATGCCCAGTGCCGTGGCGCGCACGGCAACCCTTGCACTTAATCACATCACCGGCCCCTATGTGCTGGCGCTTGCGTCGGCGGGAATTGATAAGGCGCTGCAAGCCAATGTGCATTTACAGCACGGCGTGAATATCTACCGGGGCAGGGTGACTCACCGGGCGGTGGCGGATTCACTGCAATTACCTTTTACCGAGCTATGTGATCTTTTTGCCTGTTAGAGAGAGGGTCAGACTTCCGCGAGGAAAATACCCCGTTGCGGGGCAGGGTAACCTTCCACGGTCAGGGCAGGGTTGGCGGGATCAAGAAAATCCGCCAGGGATTCAAAGGTCATCCAGGGTGTTTTGCGCTGTTCACCTGTGCTGGTGATGCAGCGATCCACCAGTCGCCCCTTGTTCAGCCCGCACTCTTCGAACCACGCCAGCACAGTGGCCGGGGAGGGTATGCACCACAGATTGCGCATTTTTGCGTAACGCCTCTCGGGCACCAGCATCGCGCCGTAGGCATCGTCCACAATCAGTGTTTCGAGTACCAGCAACCCGCCGGGTTTGAGACAGGCCATCAGTTCGCGGATATGGGCCAACGGGTCGCGGCGGTGGTAGATCACCCCCATGGACAGCACTGTGCCAAAGCCGTGGAGATTTGGCGGGACGTGCTCGATGCCGAGGGGCAGCACATCCACGGGAATATCCGGGCAATAGTGCTTGAGGGTGTAAAACTGGTGAATAAACCGCGGCGAGGGGTCTATACCGATCACCTGTGCTGCCCCCGTGCCAAACAGGCGCAGGCAGTGGTAGCCGTTGCCGCAGCCCACATCGAGAACATGCTGCCCATCCAGGGAGGGGAGGTGGGGCCGCAGGCGATCCCATTTCCAGTCGGAGCGCCATTCCGTATCGAGATGGATGCCGAAGATGTGGAAGGGTCCCTTGCGCCAGGGGTGCAGCCCCATCAGGGTGTTGGTCAGTTCAGCTCTGGCCTCATCGCTGCAATCCTCCGCGCTGCCTATCCGCACTTCATGGGCAAAGTCCAGAGACGAGGGTGCAATGGCGGGCAATCTGTCAAGCACCGCCTGCCATTGGGGCAGATCACCCCAGCGCTCAAGGCTCAGGCCCTGGTTGATCTGCGCGGGCAACGTGCCTGCCCACTCACTGAAAGCGGGCGTGCGCTGCATCCAGTCCAGCAATAATTGGTAGTCGGGCATGGGAGCGCCTGGGTGGCTTGGGTGAAAAGGGGTGTGCAATTTACCCGCTGACCGTAGCTCAGGCAAGTTGCAACCGTTTACTTGTTGCTGGCCACAAAGATTTTCTTGAAGCTGCCATCCCGATCAAAAATCAGATGCTTCAACCCGCCCAGCACATGAAGAATCACCCCGAAATACAGCACATCCGCACCGAATCCATGCACATCTTCCATCAATTCATGGAACGATTCCGACTTTTCCATGGGCGTGGGAATACTCACCAGATCAAACACATTGATGGGGTTGCCGGTGGACCACACCACCAACGGACCGCTGATTAACATCAGGGCAATACCCGCCAGCAGCACATAGGGTACCCAGGTGGCGAGAAACCCCAGCAGGGGGTGCTGGACGGGGCCCGCAGGCCTGCGAACACTTACCCGCCAGAAAATCCGCGCCCACAGGACAAGGTAAAGACTGATGGCAATGGAGATATGCAGGCCCATCAATCTGAAGCCTTCTTCCTTTGACGCATCTTCGGCAAATTCTGCAAGCAGCCACAGGGTAATAATGGTTACTGCGGTTATCCAGTGAAAGAAAATCGAAAGCCAGCTGTAACCGGAGGCTGAATCCTTGAGTGTCATGATGTGTCCTTTGGACAATGATAAAGGGATTGGATGCCAGGGAATTAAACAGGGGAAATCTTAAACCACTTTTAATGGGCAACAGGATTTTTATCAATATGGGTTCAGCCAGATCATGGGTGCAGCCGGTTATCAGCCCGCCTTATCCTTGATGGCGACCATGGAAGCAAAGTTGAAACACTGAAACCACACATCGACACTGCTGAAGCCGACTTTTTTGAGGCGTTCGCGGTGGACTTGCAGAGTCTCGGGCAGCAGTACATTTTCAAGGGCAGTGCGTTTCTGGCTGATTTCCAGGTCGCTGTAACCGTTGGCTTTCTTGAAGTTGTGGTGCAACTCGATCATCAGCTCGTTGTGGTGAGCGTCGTCAAAGGCCACTTTTTCTGACAACACCAGAATACCGCCAGGGTTGACTCCGGCCCAGATCTTCGCCAGCAATTCCTCGCGGTGCTGTGGCGGGACAAATTGCAGGGTGAAATTCAGCACCACCATGCTGGCGTTGACGATGGGAATATCGAGGATATCAGCGCACAGCAACTCGCTATCGTGCTGCTGGTTTTGCCGCGCCAGTATTTCCCGGCAGCGGCTTGTCATGGCCTCGGAATTATCCACACCCACCAGCTGCCTCGGCCTGTCTGCCGTCGCCACAGCCATTGCCAACAGGGAGGCACCGAGGGAGCAGCCGAGGTCATAGCAGCGGGTGGCGGGGCGCACATATCTGCCTGCCAGGGAGCCTGTCATGGCGATAATGGTTTCGTAACCCGGCACCGAGCGCTTGATCATGTCGGGAAACACCGACACCACCTGCTGATCAAAAGTAAACCCGGCGATGGTCAGGCGCGGGGCGGCATAGATCCTGTCGTTGGGCTGGTCCGTCATTAGGGGTATCCCCTGCCAATCACAGGGAGTTGACCTCAAATCCCTTGCCCTCCAGTTCACCAGCGCGACTGGCACTGGTGATTACCGCAGTATTTTGCCGCTCTGTGGTCAGGTAGGTTGACGCCACCCGTTGCAGATCGGCAAGGGTGACTGCCAGCACCCGGCTGCGGAAGCGCTCGCGGATTTCCCGGCTATTGCCATACAACTCGGCATGGAAGGTCTGCTTGGCTTCACCGGCAGGTGAGCCGGGTTTGTCGATGGCGCTGATCACTCCGAGAATGGCCTCCTCAACCTGCTGCCAGCTGTGGCTGTCGCTGTGCAGCCAGTCCAGGGAGGCATCGAAATCTGCCAGGGTTTCCTCCAGGCGCGGGTCGCGGTAGGAGTAAAAACGGAACGAGCCGCCGTGGCTGTCCTGGCTCGCGCCACCACCGTAGGCGCCGCCCTGTTCGCGGATCGCCCGGTGCAAAAAGCCGTTGCGCAAAAAGCCGCCCAGTACCGTGAGGGGCGCGGCATCGGCATGGCCGCCGGGCACCGTGGCGTAGGCGCGGGCGCAAAAATTCACCTGGGTGCTGGTTTTCCACGCAGCGTTGGCGAGGTTGGTCTGGCTGGCCAGTGTCAGGGTGCGGTTACCGCCAGTAGCCGCAGGGCTGCTGCTGAAGGTGCGGGCTATTACCGTCTTGTATTCTTCAAGGCGCTGGGCTTCACCCACGGCAAGGTACTGTCGCGGCTGGGCCAACATGCGCTGATGGATAGCGCTGAGCTGGCTTGAAAGCTTGTCGAGACTGTCACCCTTGTCGAGGGATTTATCCAGGGTCTTGAGTGCGCGGATGCCCTCCAGCCCCCCCCAGCGGTGAGACAGCTGCGCACCGGGGCTGATGCCCCGTGCCGCCGCTGTCATGGCCAGGGAGTGGCCGTTGCCGGTGATGGAGCTGTCGCGCCGGGCGCGGGCCTGGGATACCAGATCGCGGATACGGTCGAGTTCATCAAAGCGCACCGCGCGAAGAGTCTCCTGCATCAGCTGGGTAAGTTCCTCCTGATTCCGTGCCAGACCTTTGGCAGACAACACCAGATGACCTGAAAGCGCATTCACATCAAGGGGATTGCCGCGGGCGCTGATCATGGCATTGATGGAACCACAGACCCGTGACTGCCACAGCTGGGCCTCAAGGTAATCCCGCTCGCCCACGCCCAACTCTGTCAGCACATTGGCATAGAGCGGCAGCAGTGCCAGTTCCTGTTCAGAAAAATCCGGCATGGGCATCACGATCTGCTGATACACCAGGCCATTGGTGCCAGCGCTGTAAAGGGTCAGGGGCAGGGGTTCTTGCAGTTTTTCGGCGGCAGCCACATAGGCCAGTTGAGCGGGAATGTCCTCAAGCCCCACCTTGGGCAGGATTGACTCATCGTCCTTGCGGCCCTGGCGCTCCTTGAGAACCTCGGCCTGACGGATAATGGCGGCTTTCTGTTCCTCGTCGAGTCCGGCCTTGATGGTGGCCAGACGCGCCATTTCTGCCTGCATCTTGCGGGCAGACAATCCCTGGTCGGGGCGCAGGGTGAGCGTTACCCGGTGCTGGTTATCGAGCAGCAGGCGCTGGGCCAGCGCCTTGATGTAGTTATCGTCCTGGATGCGCTCGCGCAGGGTGGCGATAACCGGGTCGAGATCCAGCAGGGCAATGGGATCGCCCCGGTGGGTGGCGCTGGTGAGTGAGGTCATCAGCAGTTGCAGGCCGTAGGGATAACCGTCGCCGGTGATTTCCCGCTGTTGCAGTTCCAGCTGGTGGAGGCTCGCTTCGACCTGATCGCGGGGGATGCCGCTCTCTGCCACACCGCGCAGCACATTGAGCACCAGCTCCTCAAAATCCCGGACCTGTTCGGCATCGCTGCCCTCGATGCCGCAGACAAAACACAGCTCTTTCTGTGAATCGTCGAGACCGCACAGCGGGGAGGGTGCAGTGCCCAGTTCAGTGGTTTCGAGAGCCATCTGCAACGGCGAGGCGCTGTTGTCCAGCAGGGCACTGGCCAGCAGGTGCGCCTCCATGGATTCCATCAGGTTGGTGGCGGCGCCCAGCAGCCACCCCATCACCAGGTGGGTTTTGCCATCGGGGGGAGTTTCTTCATCGTAGGCGTAGGCCTCTTCCACCCTGATCGGCGCCAGGTAGCGCTTTTCATCGGGTACGGCGATTTCCACGTCCAGGCGCTCGAAACGGGCCAGGGCCTGCTCCTCAAAACGCGCCTGCAGCTCTGCGGCGGGGATATCGCCAAAGGTCATGAAAATGGCATTGCTGGGGTGATAGTGGGTCTGGTAAAAATCCTTCAGTTGCTGGTAGCTCAGGTCGGGGATGGATTCCGGGTCGCCGCCACTGTTGTGGTGATAGGTGGTGGCGGGGTACAGGTACTTCGATAGCGTGTGCCACAGGGTGGAGGGCACGGAACTCATGGCACCCTTCATCTCGTTGTACACCACACCCTTGAATACCAGGGGGGAGTCGGGATTTTCCGGCTCGCTGAACTCGATGCGATGGCCTTCCTGGGCAAAGTCCAGTGGGTCGAGGCGGGAGAAAAACACCGCATCCAGATAGACATCCAGCAGGTTGTAATAATCCTTGCGGTTGAGGCTGGCGAAGGGGTAGGCGGTCCAGTCGGAGCTGGTCATGGCGTTCATAAAGGTATTGAGCGAACGCCGGATCATCATAAAGAAGGGGTCGCGCACCGGGTATTTTTCACTGCCGCACAGGGCGGTGTGCTCAAGGATATGGGCGACGCCGGTGGAATCCTCCGGCACCGTGCGCAGGGCGACCAGAAAGACATTTTCCTGGGAGTCGCTGGCCAGGTGGATATGCTGGGCGCCGGTATGGCGATGGCGGTATTCCTCGACCACCAGATTGAGGGACGCAACCTGTTGACTGCGCAGGAATTCAAAAGCAGGGTGTGTCGCCGTTTCGCTCATAATCTGATCATTGCCTTGTCTGAAGTGGCGCCATTGTAAATGAATTGAGGCTGCTGGCGCGCCCTTGTCAGGCTGATGCCGGGCTGATTGCTTGCCGACGAAAACCATGGCAATCTTGGCGCGCCTTACTTTTTCCAATAATCCTACGGGGGATATATGTCCAGTTACAGCAAGATCAAGCAATGCCTTCTGATTTCCGCCGCTCTCGGCTTCAGTTCACTGGCCCTGGCCAATGACTGTGGAGAAGCCCCTGCGGCACCTGCCCTGGTGGATGGTTCCCAGGTCACCATGGATGAAATCGTCGCCAACAGCGAACAGGTCAAGGCCTATATCGCCAGTGCTGATGCCTACCTGGATTGCCGTGAAACGGATATGGCTACAGAAGGATTTATCGCCAAACCAAAGTCAGAACAGGACCGCTACAGGGAAGCCAACAAAACCATTCTCGACAAGCGCAATGGCATTGGCGAGGAATTCAACAAGGAAGTGGCTGCCTTCAAAAAAGCCAATCCCTGACACCTGTTGGGCTGGTATTGCCTCCTCCTGCGCGGATATCCCTGTCCGCGCAGTCTCCCTGCAAGCAGTCTCCCTGCAAGCAGTCTCCCTGCAAGCAGTCTCCCTGCAAATTGATATACCCCTTTATGGTTTTTCATGAATAAAAAAGTACTGGTCCTTTACAGCGGCAATGATTGCCATCTGTGTGATCAGGCAAGGGATATCATCTATCAGGTTTTGCCAGCTGACTGGCGCCTTCAGCAAATCAATATTCACGGCACACCGGAGCTTGAGGCCCACTACGGGCTGCGCATACCTGTGATTGCCATCGCCGGTGGCGAAGAGAAGGGTTGGCCCTTTACGGCTGGGCAGGTGCGGAAGATGGTGGAGAAGTCTGGCGTCTGACGCTTAAGGCAAAAGCGTATTACAAGCGGCATCCTCGTAAATTTCAGTTCTGCGGCTTTTGCTCTTGCGTCAGACGTCCAGCGTCAGACGTCAGACCAAAACCCCCAATCCGAAAGAATCGCAACGCATTCTCAGTAGTCACCGCCGCAATTTCCTCCTCCGATTCCGTCCGGTGGGCGGCAGCGCCTTTCAGTACCTCCGGTAGAAATGCCGGTTCATTGCGGCCATTTTTGGGTTTCGGCTTGAGGGTGCGGGGCAGCAGGTAGGGAGCGTCAGTCTCAAGCATCAGGCGTTGCAGGGGGATTTCCCTGACCAGTCGTTGCAGTTGCAGCCCGCGCCGTTCGTCGCAGATCCAGCCGGTCACGCCAATATGCATATCCAGGTCCAGATAGTTGAACAGGCTCTTGCGATCGCCGGTAAAACAGTGGATCACCGCCGCGCTGATATGGTCGCGCCAGCTTTTCAGTATCTCCCGCTGGCGCTGGTGGGCGTCCCGCTCGTGGAGAAACAGGGGCAAGCCGAGGGTGGCCGCCAGCTCCAGCTGCGCTTCAAAGGCTTTTTCCTGGGCGGCAGGGGTGGAAAAGTTGCGGTTGAAATCCAGCCCTGTCTCGCCGATGGCCACCACCATGCCCGGATTTTCGCGGGCCAGGTCCCGTAAAAACGGGATGGTCTCTGCGGTGTAGTTATCGGCCTCATGGGGGTGTACCCCCACAGTACAGCTCAGCATGCCGGGGAAATCCCCACTCAACTTGCGGCACAGCTCCAGGGCATCGAGGCTGCCTTTTTCGCTGGTGCCGGTGATCACGCAATGGCTGACGCCGGCATCCCTCGCGCGCTCAAGGGTTGCGTGCCAGTCATTGTCAAAGCGGCTGTTGGTGAGGTTGACGCCGATATCCACCAGGGGGAAGTTTTGGGATGAGTCGTTCATAGACGAACATTTTTCTCCGCTTCACTGAGCATGGGGGCATCGCTGTCAAGGTGATGGGCGTAGATCATCGAGAATGCCAGTACGTTTTGCACATAGTTGCGGGTTTCGGCGAAGGGGATCACCTCAATCCAGGCATCGAAGGGCAGGGTGCCGGCGCTTTGCCGCAGCCAGCCCTGAACCCTGCCAGGGCCGGCATTGTAGGCGGCGGTGGCGAGAATGCGGTTGTTGTCGAAGCGATCAAGCATCTGGCGGTAATAGTGGCTGCCGAGCTGGATATTGAGTGCCGGATTGTTGAGATCCTGCACACCCCGGTAGGGCACCCCGTGGCGCTTCGCTGTTTCCTGAGCCGTGGCGGGCATCAGTTGCATCAGCCCCCGCGCCCCGGCGGGTGAAGCAATGCTTGGTTCGAAGGAGCTCTCCTGACGGGACAGGGCAAAAAGCAGGTGCAGGGGAATATTGCAGGCACTGGCACTCCTGGCAAAGTTTTCCCGCCAGGCAAGGGGGAAACGGATATCCACATCGTCCCAGTAATTGGCCTGGATCATGCTGGTGATGGCCTGATGGTGCCACTCCCAGCGCTGTGCCAGACGCGCCGCGGCAATCCAGCTTTCCTGGGGCTTGCCCTGCAGCTGGTACAGCCATTCCCGTCGGGCTGACACCAAATCCTGATGGTGGACAAGTTCACGGATGCGTAAAAATCCGGCGCTGTTGGCGAGGCTGTCGAGTTGCTCGTCGGGAATTGCCACGGGCTGGTGTTGCATCTGATAGGGACGACCCAGTTTTTCACTGGCGAGAAAGCCGTAAAAAGTGCGTTCCTGTGCCAGCAGATTGTAAAGATGCTTGACCTCATCCTGATCCTGTTTGCCCGTGTTGCTCAGCTCAAGGGCGCGGGCGCGCCAGTAGCGCCAGCGGGGGCTGTCTGCCAGTGGCTGCGGCAGCCAGCTGCTCAACTCCACGACGGTGGTCCACTGGCTGGATTTGATCGCCTGCTGCAGACGCCAGTCCGGCACAGTGGGACTGACCTTGCTGATGGCCTCCCGCAGCAGATTGTCGGCGGCAGTGATATGGCCCTGATTGAACAGCTGGCGCACCAGGCTGGAAAGCACCAGTGTCTCATCGCTGGCATCAAATGAATGGTTGTGCTGATAGTACTGCCAGTGTTTCAGGGCCAGAGGAGCATCACTGCTTGCCAGGTGGCTGAGGCCATGGGCAATTACCGCGAGGATTTCAGGGCTGTACACACTGAACAGGGAGTCGTTGCCCAGGGTAGTAGGCTGGCGATCAGCGGCAACCAGGTTTTTTGCCTGCTGGCGGTAGGCTGCGCTGGTAAAAAAGCGCTCGATATAGTTTGCCAGACGGAATTCGTGGTTGAGCACGGCGCTGCTGTAGCGGCGCCAGGCCACGGCTTCAGTGATATGGCCGCCGTTGACCAGTTCGGCAAACAGGGGATCGCAGGCATTGGGCTGGGATTTGCCCTCCACCCACAATTCGATTCCCGCCGCTATCGAACTTTCCTTTTCACCGGCAAGATATTTCAAATAATGAAAATAGCAGCGCTGCTCCACCGTGGCCTTTTGCGGATTGTAGAAGGTCAGGAAGTCGCTGCGGCGATCCTGGCGGCGCAGGCTCTCAAGCCATTGGTGGCGCAGGCGGTCTGCCAGGGGCGAATCGATATTTTCCGCCAGAAAGCGACTGATGGCATCAGCGGGGATGCCGGGCAGATCGGCGGTGTACTGGGCGTAATCCAGATACGGATAAAGGGGATAGGCCGTCAGCCTGCTTTTGAGTGCCTGGAATTCAACCCGGTCGCCACGGGCCAGGGCTGAGGTGGCACGCTGATAGAGTTCACGCTGTTGCGCCAGGGTGTCGCTGGCATGGGCGGGAGACAGATAGAGTGCTGAAAAAAGCAGGGTCAGAAAAAGCAGGGGGAGAATAGCAGTGATTTTTGTAACAGCCACTTTTGTATCAGGATACAGCATGATAAACGCAATCCGGCAGTTGGTGCGCCCGGTGTGACCGGGCGCAACGGCAAAAAGAAAATCATTTGTCCTTGATGCGCACCGCCAGCACATCGCAGACAGCGCCATGGAGGACGCCATTGGCAGTGGAGCCAAAAATCAGTGCGAGACCGTGGCGCCCGTGGGTGCCCACCACAATCAGATCGACACCATGTTCCCTGGCAAAGCGGTGCATTTCGCTGGCTGGCTGGCCGATAATGACACGGGTGTCCACGGTAAATCCTTCCAGCTGGTTGCGCAGCTCCGCAAGGCGCTGATTGGCCTGGCTTTCAAGCTGGTTTTGAATTTCGCTCAGATCCATGGGAATATCGCCGCCGTAGGCGAAGGACAGAGGCTCCTGGACGTGTACCAGGCTGATGCTGACATCTCTGTCTGAGAACAGGGTTTTGACGCGGTCAATAACCTGTTGTGATTCCGGGGACAGATCCAGTCCGACAAGGACGCGATGATAGTGGGACATACCTTACTCCTGTTGATTATTGGGATACCGCATTCACTGAGACTCACTCATTGCCACCAACTGTATTTACCACAAATCAGGAATCCCGGATTGTTAAAGTATCTGCTTATTGCCTTTGTTATTGCGATGGTTATCTCGCCCGTGTTGTGGCTGCGCCAGAGTCCCGGCCAGGCAAGAATAACCGCTTTTCGCAATCGCGCGCTACAGTTGGGACTGAAGGTGCAGATAGTGCCCGCTGCCGATGCCGCCGAATCCGAGCGCAGTCCTGATGCCGTGCGCTATCTGCGACCTTTTATGCCGGATTCTTCCGGTCAAATGCCTGCGGTTTCCGGCCACTGGACATTGCTGCACCACGAGCGCCGCGGCTGGGAGTCGCCCTGGCCCCGCTGGCGCTGGTTTCGCGCCGAGGCCAGTCCAGACCTGCACCCGGCCATCGGCGAGTGTCTGAAACTTTTGCCCGAGTCTGTTACCGCGCTGCGGCTCGATGACCAGGGGTTGTCCGTCTACTGGCCTGAAACCGGCAAGATCGACGATGCGGTCAAGGTTGCCAATGCGCTGGGCACCCTTTTCCAGAGTTTGTCCAGTAACGGTTTGCAACGGGCAAAACCTGTAACCTCAGATAGTTAAGGGCGATCAGCGGGCCAAGCCACTGACCTTCCATCCGATTCAGGCCATCACCGGGATTCTTCGCTGTCTGGTGAAAAACCTGTGGGGGGCATTGCCACTGCCCGACAAATATGCCTTTAATAAAAAAAGAAACGCTCTCCATCCGGCCTGTCCAGGCCTCACGAGGAAACATACAAGCACATGGGTAAAGCTCTGGTCATCGTGGAATCGCCCGCCAAGGCGAAAACCATCAACAAGTATCTCGGCAAGGATTTCATCGTAAAATCCAGTATCGGCCATATCCGTGATCTGCCCACTGGCAAGTCCACCGTAGCCGTGGATACCAAGGAGAGGGCCAAGCAGGCTGCTCTGACCCGCAAGTTGAGCCCGGATGACAAGGCCGCTCACAAGGCCAGCAAGTCCCGCCAGCAACTGATTGCCCGCATGGGTATCGATCCCGAGCACGGCTGGAAAGCCCACTACGAAATCCTCCCCGGTAAGGAGAAAGTGGTCAGCGAGTTGAAAAAACTCGCCAAAGACGCCGACATCATCTACCTCGCGACCGACTTGGATAGGGAAGGGGAGGCCATCGCCTGGCACCTGCGCGAGTCCATTGGTGGCGATCACAGCCGTTACAAGCGGGTGGTGTTCAACGAAATCACCAAAAAAGCCATTGCAGAGGCCTTCAAAAAGCCGGGCGATCTGGACACCAACAGGGTCAACGCCCAGCAGGCGCGGCGTTTTCTTGACCGTGTGGTGGGCTTTATGGTGTCGCCCCTGTTGTGGGAGAAGGTCGCCAGGGGCCTGTCCGCCGGGCGCGTGCAGTCTGTGGCGGTGCGCCTTATTGTCGAGCGCGAGAGGGAGATTCGCGCCTTTATTCCCGAGGAGTTCTGGACCGTTCACGCCGATACCGAAACCGCTGCGGAAGAGAAAATCCGCTTTGAGGTGAAGAAATTCCAGGACCAGAACTTCCGCCCGGTCAACAAGGCAGAGGCTGACAAGGCCCTGGCGGATCTGCGCTCCGGTGACTATCGCATCAGCGCACGGGAAGACACACCCACCCAGTCCAAACCCTCGGCGCCCTTTATTACCTCCACCCTGCAGCAGGCGGCCAGTACCCGTCTGGGGTTCGGGGTGAAGAAAACCATGATGATGGCCCAGCGGCTGTACGAAGCAGGCTATATCACTTATATGCGGACGGATTCCACCAATCTCAGCGAAGATGCTGTGGCTGCCTGTCGTGAACATATCGAGGCGCGTTTCGGCAAGAAATACCTGCCTCAACAGCCGGTGCGCTACAGCAGCAAGTCCGGCGCCCAGGAAGCCCACGAAGCTATACGTCCCTCCAGTGTGGATATCCTGTCGGGTGACCTCGACGGTATGGAAGAAGATGCCAAACGGCTCTATGTGCTGATCTGGCAACAGTTCGTCGCCTGCCAGATGATGCCGGCCCAGTTCACCAGCACCACGTTGACTATTGAAAAAAACGGCTACCAGCTGCGCGCCAAGGGGCGGGTGATTCGCTTTGATGGCTACCTCAAAGTGCTTCCCCTGGCCCGCAAAAAGGACGAGGACGAGGAGCTGCCGGATATCAAGGTGGGCGACGAGGTCAGGCTGCTGGCCCTAGTTCCTCAGCAGCACTTCACCAAGCCCCCGGCCCGCTTCAGTGAGGCGGCGCTGGTAAAAGAGCTGGAAAAGCGCGGCATTGGTCGGCCCTCCACCTACGCCTCGATTATTTCCACCATCCAGGATCGCGGTTATGTGCGGGTGGAGAACAAGCGTTTTTACGCCGAAAAGATTGGCGATATCGTCACTACCCGGCTGACGGAAAACTTTGCCGACCTGATGGATTACGGTTTCACCGCCAGCATGGAGGAGTACCTCGACGACATAGCCGAAGGCCAGTTGCCCTGGAAACAGGTGCTGGATAATTTCTACAAGGATTTTTCTGCCAAGTTAGCGGCAGCGCAAGCCGATACCCAGGGCATGCGCCCCAACAGCCCGAGCCAGACGGACATCCCCTGCGACCTCTGCGGCCGACCCATGATGATTCGCACCGGGACCACGGGTGTGTTTCTGGGCTGCTCAGGCTATGCCCTGCCCCCGGCTGAGCGCTGCAAGGGTACCCGCAACCTGATTCCCGGTGATGAAGCGGTCAATGCCGAGGAGGACGAGGAAGCGGAATCCCGCCTGCTGCTCCACAAGCGCCGTTGCAGCCTGTGCGGCACCTCCATGGATGGCTACCTGCTGGATGACAGCCGCAAGTTGCATATTTGCGGCAACAATCCCGACTGTGCCAGCTACGAGCTGGAAACCGGCAATTTCCGCATCAAGGGCTACGAAGGCCCGGTGCTTGAATGCGATAGATGCGGCAGCGAGATGCAATTGAAATCCGGTCGCTTTGGCAAGTATTTCGGCTGTACCAATGATCAGTGCAAGAATACCCGCAAGCTGTTGCGCAGTGGCCAGGCTGCGCCGCCGAAAAGCGATCCTGTGGTGATGCCTGAATTGCGCTGCGAAAAGGTCGATGATCACTATGTGCTGCGGGATGGCGCCTCGGGCCTCTTCCTGGCTGCCAGCAAGTTTCCCAAGCACAGGGAGACACGGGCGCCACTGGTGTTGGAACTGATTCCCCACAAGCACGAGCTCGACCCGAAGCATCTTTACCTGCTCGACGCGCCGCAAAAGGATCCCGATGGCAATCCCGCCATACTGCGTTTCAGCCGCAAGGCCGGCGAGCAGTATGTGCAGACGGAAGTGGATGGCAAACCCACCGGATGGAAAGCCTTTTATCGCAAGGGGTGCTGGCAGGTGGTTGAAAAGTAGGGGCTGGCAATGAGCCGTTATTTGTCCATGGTCAACCAGAAGCTGCTGTTTGCCCGACTGCTGCTGGAGGATATCGATCAGACCGGGGTCAATCCTTATCGCCATCAGGCGGTTCTGGAATCTGTGGTATTCCAGTTGCGGCTGGCATATCACTTTCACCTGCAGGAAATTGCCGCCAATTACCAGTGTCCTCAGCCTGGGCAGGTGAATGTTGTTGCTGAGCTGTCGCAACAGCTCAGGGCCCTCAACAAATGGCCTGCGGAAGCTCAGGAGATGCAGTCCCTGCTCGATACTGACGGCAGCTGGCTGGCGCAATTGCTCACCAGCCATGACAACTGCTTCCTGGCTGGTGACACCCGGACACCCGAAACTGCCGATCCTGCACCGCAGTTTATTTCCCTGACCCGGCTTGATGATGGTTCTGCAGCCATTGAATTAACCGCTGAGAGTGTCAGAAATTGGCTGTCCAGCCTTGTCGAAATGATTGATCGCCACAGGGAAGGGATGTTTGAATGCTGACTTTTCCGGTTCCAGCTTTGTCCCCGGTTAACCCCTGAATCCCCATCGCTGTTATACTGCCCCTTCATTTGCCCTTATCTATAGTCCATGTCTGTCATTTTCTACGAAATTGTCATGCTCCCCGATGGGGATTTTGCCCTGCAACGCACCGATGAAGACGCTGCACCCCTGGTAAGAATCAGCTTTTCCGATGAGGCCAAGGACTTTGTGGGTGAGGCCGGTTTGGAAATTGCCCGCGCCATGATTGATGCCGGTATGGAGGCCTTCGAGATGCTCGGCAGCCCCCCTGACGATGATGTGGATTTCGACATGGATGAGGGCGAAGTGACTGTGCAGCACCGGGTGCTGCACTGATCCTTAGTAAAGTCGGCCTTTGTGCCTCAGCGCAACCTGTCACCGGCAATATCAGACCCTGGTGCGTATTACCCCCACGCCCAGCCCTTCAATAGCGAAATCCGCATCCCGCAAATCCACCTCGATTGGGTCAAAATCCGGATTGGCAGGCGATAGCTGGATCAGATAACGGCTGCTGGTTTTCTTCAGGGTTTTTACCGTCACTTCGTCGTTGACGCGGGCCACCACCATCTGTCCATTGTCGGCCACTGCGCTTTTATGCACCGCCAGCAGGTCGCCATTGCGAATGCCCGCATCCCGCATACTCTCCCCCACAACCCTCAGCAGGTAATCTGCCGCCGGATGGAACAGGCTGGCCGGCACTTCGACATAGTCTTCGATATTCTCCTCGGCAAGGATTGGCTCGCCGGCAGCAACCCGGCCCACCAGGGGGATTCCACTTTGCCCCCGGGCCAGGCGAATGCCCCTGGAGGTGCCGGGGATAAGCTCGATGGCGCCTTTTTCTTCCAGGGCGCGCAGATGATCTTCGGCGGCATTGGGGGATTTGAAGCCAAAGCGTTTGGCAATCTCCACCCTTGTGGGGGGGTAGCCTGTGGCGTCAATGGCTTCGCGGATCAGGTCGAGGATCTGCTGCTGGCGGGCGGTAAGCTTCATGGCGGTGACTCAAGAGGAAAGTACTGTGATTGTATACAGTATGTCAAGGCTGTGCCAACAGCGCTGAAATTCTCCTGTGATCTTTATTACAGCGGATAACTCTGCGGCGGTTTATGGAATGACGGCATTGGTATAGGATGGCGCCTCTCCTGCCGGAGCCTCTTCCGGTCCGCCTCTCTTCCGGATCTACAGCAAAACCTGCGATGACTGATTTCAAGGTGATTACCTACAATATCCACAAGGGCTTCAATACAGGTAACCAGCGTTTTGTCCTGGCGCAGATGCGGGAGCTGCTGGAAGCAGAACATGCCGATATTGTTTTTCTCCAGGAAATCCACGGCGAAACAAGGCGCTACAAGAAAAAGCGAGGCAGCTTTCCCGATGTTCCCCACTTCGAATACCTGGCGGACAGGCTCTGGCCCCACTATGCCTACGGCAAGAACGCCATTTACAAGAAGGGCCACCACGGCAATGCCATCCTCAGTAAGTACCCTTTCACCTTTTGGGAAAATATCGATATTTCAGATCAGATCTATGCCAGCCGCAGCATTCTTCACGGCATTATTGAGATGCCTGGCCGCTCCGTGCCACTCCACACCCTCTGTGTCCATATGGGGCTGCTGGAGTCGGAGCGTCGCCGCCAGGTGGACACCTTGATGGAACGCATCCAGAGCCATATACCCCGCGATGAACCCCTGCTGATTGCCGGTGATTTCAACGACTGGAAATCCCGTATTGAAAACCGGATGGAGGCCGATCTGGGTGTGAAGGAGCTGTTTGTGGAATTGACCGGGCGCCATGCAAAAACGTTCCCGGTGTGGATGCCCATATTGCCCATGGACCGTATCTATTATCGCGGCATAACCCCCACTGGCTGTGCTTGCCATGCCGGAGGTCCCTGGCGAACCCTGTCAGACCATGCGGCCATTTCCGGCACCTATACGTTTTGAGGTAATCCGTTGATTCTGGTCAAGATCCGGCATGACGACCATGCTATTCTTCCTGCCCGCAATACTTTTCCATGAGTGTATAGAACCATGCAAACCCCCTATGAACTGCTCGGTGGCGAGGAGAAAATCCGCGAACTTGCCAACGCTTTTTACGATGCCATGGACAGGCTGCCCCAGGCTGCCGGTATCCGCCAGATGCACGGGGAAAATCTCGATGTCATCAAGGAAAAGCTCTTTGAGTACCTGTCCGGCTGGATGGGTGGTCCGCCCCTGTATTTCAACAATCACAACACCATCTGCCTGACTGCCCCCCACAAACCCTTTGCCATCAAGGCCGAACACCGGGATCAGTGGTTGCTGTGCATGGATCAGGCACTGGAGGAGGTGGGGGCATCCGATGAGGTGAGGGCAATGCTCAAGGAGCCTATGTTCCAGCTGGCCGACATAGTTCGCAACACGCCGGACTGATCAGCCCCCTGAGGCAGGGATCAATCATCGTTGCCGCCATAGTCGCTGTAGCGACTGAACAGGCGGGGATTGCGGGTAATGAACTTGTCGATCCACACTTCGATAAATGAACGCTCCCTGCGCACCAGATACCACCAGCCCAGCAGACTGATGATCAGCGCGCCGATGGCGTCAACGATCAGGTCCCACATGGTATCTGTGAGGCCTGAATCGTCACCCAGCATGGGTTTTTGCATGTTGGTTCCCGCCAGGCTGTCCATGGCAAATTCGAAAATTTCCCAGAGGGCGCCCACCGCCACCGCGAACAGAAAGGCAAACAGTGCCACAAAGCGTGGTCGCATGGACAGCTGGGCCCGTTCGTTTTCATTGAGCACATAGACCAGCAGGAAGCCGAAAATCCCCAGCAGCAAGCCGGAGCTGGCGTGGAGGGCAATATCCCACCACCACCAGCGGTCGTAGTAGCGGTGTATTTCCCCCAGAAACAGGGCGGCGAACACGAATACGATGGTGAGAATCTGGAATTCTGCCGGGATATGAATCTGCAATCTGCGACCCAGCACTATGGGCATCAATGTAATGGTGCTGATGGCAAGCAGCAGGAAGACATGGACCCAGTGGCCTTCGTAGATCACTGCCAGCAGCTCTACCCCCATCACCAGATGGAGGAATATCACCAGGTAGCGGTGTATGGCTTCTGCCCTGCCTCTGGCATGGGGAGTTGTGGAGGAGTGGGGTTTCACGGGCATATGCAGGGTTACTGGTCGCCGGGGGCGCAGCTTGCAGGCATCACTACGGTTTCTGCCATGGCCAGCTGTTCCCGTTCCCAGGCGCTGAAGTGATCAATTTCCACCGCCACCTGGCGCAGGGTCCAGGTCAGCAACATGGCGTCATCAAGCAGACCGACGCCGAAGATAAAATCCGGGATCATGTCGATGGGCATCACGAAGTACACCAGCGCTGCCACAATCAGCATCAGGTTATACCAGGATACCTGGCGATACTGGCCATTGCTGACGGCTTTTACCAGGCGGAAAGTGGTATAAAGTGCGTCGCGAAATGACGCCAGAGGGCCGCTGTCGATGCGTTCGGCTTTGTGCACAGCATCCCCTACCAACTTGTTCAGTCGCCTGGGCTTTTTCAGTATTTTGCCCGCGCGGGCCAAGGCTGCCCTGTAGGCACGGGATTTTTTCACTCTTGGCTCACCGCTTTGGGGTGACAGTAATTCCGTATCGGACATGGAGTGGCAGTGTTTCCGTCGTTGTCCAGAGCGGCACAGTGTCCTCACTTTTGCCCCCGGACTCAAGCCCCTTGGTGTACAGGTTAGGAGTTATCCATGACTCCCGCTGAAACTGGGGGGATTTCCGCACAACAAACGAGGTGAATGCAGTCAATGAGGGGTCAAAAAACACAGATTGAGTTCCATGAGGTCAATTGGTCTGCCCTGGGCAAGCTGTGGTACTACCTGCTGGAATTTCGCGGTCGCATTGTGCTGGCGGTGCTGTGCCTGATCGCCGCCAAGGTGGCGAGTGTGGGGATGCCCTTTATACTCAAGCACATTGTCGATGATCTCAATGCCGCCAGCGCCAGTGATATGGCCCCCTATTTGCTGATGCCCCTGGGGTTGTTGCTGGCCTATGGGGTGGTGCGCTTTGCCAATGTGATTTTCGGCGAACTGCGGGACACCCTGTTTGGCCGTGTCACCGAGCGCGCCATGCGTCGCATTGGCCTCAAGGTGTTTGAGCACCTGCATTCCCTGGACCTGGAGTTTCACCTCAATCGCCGCACCGGGGGATTGTCCCGGGATATTGAACGGGGCACCAACGGCATCAGCTTTTTGCTGCGCTTTATGGTGTTCAATATCGTCCCCACTTTTGTGGAAATCGGCCTGGTGGTGGTTCTGTTGTGGGTGAATTACAGCGGGCTTTATGCCCTCATCGTGCTGCTGTCGGTGCTGGTGTATGTGGCTTTCTCGGTGTTCGCAACCGAATGGCGCACCCGCTTTGTGCGGGAAGTGAACAGCGCCGAGTCCCGCTCCAGCACCCGCTCCGTGGACAGCCTGCTCAACTACGAGACCGTCAAGTATTTCACCAACGAGGCCTATGAATCCCGCCACTACGACCAGGAACTGGAGCTGTGGGAAAGTGCCCGGCGCAAAAACCGTCTCACCCTCTTTGCCCTCAATGGCGGGCAGGCACTGATTATTGCCATGGCGATGACAGCCGCCATGGTGCTGGCCGCCTTTGATGTGGCCAACAAGGCCATGAGCATCGGTGATTTCGTGCTGATCAACGCCTTTATGATGCAGATTTTCATGCCCCTGAACTTCCTCGGTTTTGTCTACCGGGAAATGAAAGGCGCCATGGCCAATATCGAGAGCATGTTTGCCCTGCTGGATCAGCAGCCTCGGGTGATTGAAAGCCCTGATGTGGCAGAACTGAGAGTCAGTGCTGGTCATATCCGCTTCGAGAATGTGGCTTTTGGTTACAGCACGGAGCGCGGGATTCTGCACTCTGTCAGTTTTGATGTGCCGCCCCTGAGCAAGGTGGCCATCGTTGGCGCCAGCGGTGCGGGCAAATCCACCCTCTTCAAGCTGTTGTTCCGGTTTTATGACCCCGATGAGGGCCGCGTCCTTGTCGATGGCCAGGATATTCGCGGTGTCACCCTGCAATCATTGCGGCGCGCCATCGGCGTGGTGCCACAGGATACAGTGCTGTTCAATACCAGCCTGTTTGAAAATATCCGCTACGGACGTGTCAACGCCAGTGACGAGGATGTTCAGGAGGCCATTTGTATGGCGCACCTGGATGACTTTATCAAACAACTGCCCAAGGGCGCTGATACCCTGGTGGGGGAGCGCGGCCTCAAGCTCTCCGGTGGCGAAAAGCAGCGGGTGGCCATTGCCCGCGCCATTCTCAAACGCCCGCCCATCATGGTGTTTGACGAGGCCACCTCATCCCTCGACAGCCGTTCCGAGCAGAGCATTCTCAACGCCATCCGGGAGATTTCCGCCAATCACACCAGTCTTGTGATCGCCCACCGGCTCTCCACGATTGTCGATGCCGATACCATTATTGTCCTTGAACAGGGCAGGGTGGTGGAGGAGGGTAGCCACCGGGTTCTTCTGGCACAGGGGGGGCGTTATGCCCAAATGTGGGCGGTGCAGCAGCAGGACCGTTCGCAGCAGGATGCATTGGGTGGTAACCTTTCACCCCATACAGTGTCTTACTGATCACATCGGTTTGAGGCCAATGCTTTTCCCACCGACCATCAACAACCAACGTTAAGGAGTTCAATGTGACTGGATTTGCCAAATTTTTGTTGCCCCTGGCGCTGCTGCCTACCCTGACACTACTGCCCGCTCTGGCATTGTCCCAGCCCGCCGGTGGCATGAGCCAGGAGCAGATGCGCATGCTGATGCAGGGCGCGGCCCAGATCCAGGCCTGCCTGGCCAATGTGGATCAGTCCAAACTGGAGGAGATGGGGAAAAAGGCCGAAGCGGTACAGGCCGAAGTCAAACAGATGTGCGTCAATGGCGAACGGGACCAGGCCCAGGCCAGAGCCATCGCCTTTGGCAGGGAGTTTGCCGAGTCAGATGACCTCAAGCAGCTGAGTATGTGCGGGGAGATTGCCAAGGCCATGATTCCCCAGATCATTGCCTATGCTGAAGCCAATGAGTCCAATCCCGAAGGCAGTACCCATGTCTGTGACAACCTTTGAGCCCGGGCTGCAATTGATAGTGATATGGATGAAAATTCGACTACCATAAAGCTGTAACAGCGAGTATAAAATCAGCCAGTCGAGAGGTGCCGCTGCTGTCTTGCGGGCCAAAGCCAGTAAATACGTGACCACGATAGGGAAACCTTATGATCAGATCATCAGTAGTTGTGCTTGCTTTATCCCTTGTAATGGCTGCTGCAGGCAGTCACGCCACCACCCCGAAAATGGGCGGCGCTTCCGGTATGACCGCCACCGGAGCGGCGGGGGGCGCCAGTTCTGAAGGTGCAAATCCGCAGCTGGAATACTGCCCCCAGACACTTGGCACCCTGGCGGTGGTTGAAAACACCACCGAGTCCTGGTGGAACGACTATGTGGGTCGCTACCCGCGTCTGGGCAGTACGGTGCCAGTACTGCGCATGATGATTCAGCAGTCCAACTGCTTTGTGGTGGTTGAACGCGGCCAGGCCATGAACAACCTGATGCAGGAGCGTGCCCTGGAGGATTCCGGTGAAATGCGTGCGGGCAGCAACTTCGGCAAAGGCCAGATGGTGGCCGCTGACTTCACCATGAGCCCCAGCATCCAGTTTGCCGAGAAAGGTACCGGGGGCATGGGTGGTGCTCTGGGCGGTCTTATCGGTGGCAATAGTGGTCGTGTCTTCGGCGCCATTGCTGGCGGGGTCAAATCCAATGAGGCGGCAACTACCTTGCTGCTGATCGACAATCGCTCTTCTGTGCAGATTTCCTCTTCTGTAGGCAGCGCCAAGAATATGGACTTCAACCTGTTTGGCGGCGCATTTGGCAGCAGTGCTGGTGGTGGTGCCGGGGCCTTTACCAACACCCCCGAAGGCAAGGTGATTACCGCAGCATTTGCCGACTCCTACAACCAGATGGTCAGAGCGCTGCGCAATTACCAGGCGCAAACCGTTGAAGGCGGTCTGGGCAAGGGTGGTTTGTTGCAGGTTGGCGAGTAACCGTTCCGCTATTGCCGCAGCCCTGAGCAGGGCTGCGGCAATGATTTACATAAACAGGCGTTTACGCCTGCTTCCCTTTTCCGCTTCATCCCCCATTATCCCTCATTGTTTGTTTTGGTCAGCACTCCCCTGGCTCTAAAGCTTTGCTGGACTGATGTACAATCGCCGCCAAAATTTTCCCCTGTCTGCCCTCTGCAGCAGGCTTTTGCGAGGAGGCCAGGTGCAATCCATCGTTTCCATCAACAATCTCGACAAGGTCTACGACTCGGGTTTTCGCGCCTTGAGCACTATCAATCTCGATATCCACCGGGGCGAAATCTTCGCCTTGCTGGGACCCAACGGCGCAGGCAAAACCACCCTGATCAGTATTATCTGCGGCATCGTCAATCCGGGGCAGGGCACGGTGTTGGTGGATGGCCACGATATTGTCAAGGATTTTCGCGCCGCCCGCTCGCTGATCGGTCTGGTGCCCCAGGAGCTGTTCAACGAGGGATTTGAAACAGTCTGGTCCACGGTGAGTTTCAGCCGTGGGCTGTTCGGTCTGCCTGCCAATTCGGGGCATATTGAAAAGGTGCTGCGGGATTTGTCGCTGTGGGACAAGCGCAACACCCGCATCATGGAGCTGTCGGGCGGCATGAAGCGCCGGGTGCTGATCGCCAAGGCCCTGTCCCACGAGCCGAAGGTGCTGTTCCTGGACGAGCCTACGGCGGGTGTCGATGTGGAGCTGCGTCGTGAAATGTGGATGATGGTGCGCAATCTGCGGGACAGCGGCGTCACCATCATTCTTACCACCCATTACATCGAGGAGGCGGAGGAGATGGCCGACCGCATCGGTGTGATCAATCGCGGTGAAATTATCCTGGTTGAGGAAAAAGCCGCACTGATGAAAAAACTGGGGAAACGCCAATTGCGTCTGCAATTGCAGCAGCCGCTTGCTGTCATTCCCCCTGAACTGGTATCTACCGGGCTGGAACTCAGCGCCGATGGCGGCGAACTGGTCTACACCTTTGACACCCAGCGCGAGCACACCGGCATTGCCGATTTGCTGCGCAAGCTCGATAACCACGGCATTGATTTTCGGGACTTGCAAAGCAGCGAAAGCTCCCTTGAAGACATTTTTGTCAATCTGGTCAGGAATAATTAATGAACGTCCATGCCATCAAGGCAATCTACCTGTTTGAAATGGCCCGCACCTGGCGCACCTTGCTGCAAAGCATCGCCTCGCCGGTGCTTTCCACCTCCCTGTATTTTGTGGTGTTCGGCTCGGCGATCGGTTCGCGCATGGTGGCGGTGGACGGTATCAGCTATGGCGCCTTTATTGTGCCTGGCCTGATCATGCTGTTGCTGCTCACGGAAAGCATCTCCAATGCTTCCTTCGGGATTTTTATGCCGCGCTACTCGGGCACCCTTTACGAGGTGTTATCGGCGCCGGTGTCGCTGGTGGAGGTGCTGCTCGGCTATGTGGGCGCCGCCACCACCAAGTCGGTGATTCTCGGCTTGCTGGTGCTGGCCACCGCCCGCTTGTTTGTCAGCTTCGAGATTGCACACCCGCTGTGGATGTTGGTGTTCCTGCTGCTGACTGCAGTCAGTTTCAGCCTGTTCGGTTTTATTATCGGCATCTGGGCCGACAGTTTTGAAAAACTGCAGATCATTCCCATGATGGTGGTGATGCCCTTGACCTTTCTGGGTGGCACTTTCTACTCCATCAGCATGCTGCCGCCCCTGTGGCAGACCATTACCCTGTTTAACCCGGTGGTGTACCTGATCAGCGGCTTTCGCTGGAGTTTTTACGGGGTGGCAGACGTGAACGTGGCTGTGAGCTTCGGCATGACACTGGTCTTTATGCTGGTGTGCCTGGCCCTGGTGTGGTGGATCTTTAAAACCGGTTACAAGCTGAAAAACTGAAGCAGCGGAAAGTTACTCGCCCACCAGCTCCAGTACCCGCCAACTGCCACGCCCGTCTTCGCCCACCAGCGGCGCCAGGTATTGCAGAGCGGTGGTGATCTCCGCGCGCAATTGCCAGGGCGGATTGATCACCACCATGCCGGAACCATTCATCCCTGTCTGGCGCTGCTCCTTGTCCCGGTACAGCTCATACACATCGATGCGACGGATGCCAGAGCGCACCAGCTGGCGGTGCAGGCGTTCGATGCGGTCCTGCTCAACCACGGGGTACCAGAGGGCGTAGATGCCGGTGGCAAAGCGCTTGTGCAGGGCGAGCAGATGATCCACCACCTGCTGGTATTCCTTTTTTTCCTCGTAGGACGGGTCGATCAGCACCAGCCCGCGTTTTTCAATGGGTGGCAGCAGTGACAGGCTGTGCTTGTAGCCGTCCTCGTAGTGGCAGCGGACCTTGTTGTCTCCGACAAACTGCTTGCGCAGGCGGGCGTAGTCCGTGGGATGCAGCTCGCACAGTTCCAGGCGGTCCTGGGGTCGCAGCAGCTGGCGCGCCAACCAGGGTGAGCCGGGATAGAAATTCAGGTTAGCCGCACCGCGATTGAACTTTGCCACCAGAGTCATCAGTGGCTCGAGCGACGGCGGAATATCATCGCGGCCCCATAGAGTGCCAATCCCGCTGCGGTATTCCTGCAGTTTCAGGGCTTCCTTGCTGTCAAGGCGGTAACCGCCGCTGCCGCTGTGGGTATCCACGTACAAGAGTGGCGCTGGCTTGAGTGCCAGATAGGTGAGGATGCGGGTCAGCACCAGATGCTTGAGAAGATCGGCATGGTTACCGACATGGAAAGCGTGTTGATAGCTGAGCAAGGTGACATTCCTTTTGCAGCGAGAAGCCTGTTTCTGTCTTGATTTTCTGTCTTGACAATGGAGCGTCGCGGGCCTGTCAGACCCGCAGGGCGGCGAATTCTTCACCAGATTGCCCGCCATGGCAACCCTGGCCCGGGTCAAGTCGGGCTTTATTGCCAGCCCCATAATCGGCACAATAGCGCCCCCGCGCCATGGGCGCCACGATTACCCCAATTCCCACCCTTGGGAACCCCTTTAACAGCAGGTATGGTTTTATGATGATCGACAAGAACAAGGTGGTGTATTTCCATTACAAGCTCAGCGAAGTGGGCCAGGAGCCGGTGGAAACCTCCGATGCCGACGAGCCCGCCGCCTACCTCCACGGTTACGGCAATATCCTGGCTGCCCTTGAGGAAGCCATGGAAGGTAAATCCGCCGGGGATGAACTCAGCCTTACACTGACTGCCGAGCAGGCCTACGGTGAGCGCCAGGAAGGCATGCAGCAGCGCATTCCCATCAAGCACCTGATCACCAAGGGCAAGCTGCGTCCCGGCATGGCGGTAAAAATCAATACTGCTGATGGCGCACGGGATGCCCGTATCCTCAAGGTGGGCAAATTCAACGTGGATGTGGACCTCAATCACCCCTTGGCGGGGCTGAGTCTGACCTTTGATATCCGCATCGTCGATGTGCGCGAAGCCTCGCAGGAAGAAATTGCCCACGGCCATGTGCACGGCGCTGGTGGTCACCACCACTGAAGGACGTCCAGACAGGGTTGCGTACAGCTTTGCAGCCCTGGAGCCGTCCGGTTGACTGCATATTCCCCTGAGTAGCCAGAAGGTTGCTGTAGTGCATAGAGGGGAGTATGGTTGCAGCTGCCTGACCAACCTAATTGGTATTGTTTATGTTTATCCGACGCAAAGGTTCCCGCGACGAAGGCGGCGAACTGCACAATAACCCGCAAACGTCAGGGCAGAAGACGCCACAGGATGTTGTTCACAGCGCGCAGGAAGCCCGCAAGCCCACCCCGTCGACAACCTCAGCAGTGAGAACCACAGCCATGATTGGAATGACCGTCAAGATCAAAGGTGATATCAGCAGTGACGAAAACCTGGTAATTGAAGGACAGGTAGACGGCACCATAACCCTCAACAGCCACGAGCTGACCGTGGGCCAGTCTGGCCGCGTCAATGCCAATGTGTCCGCCAAGATCATCAAGATCGATGGTCAGGTAAACGGTGATATCGTCGGCAAGGAAAAAATCATTATCTCCAAGACCGGCAATGTACGCGGCAATATCGTTGCGCCGGTTGTTATTCTGGAGGAAGGCGGCAAATTCAAGGGCACCATCGACATGGGCGCCACTACCAATACAGCCACTTCCAGTGCTGGCGGCGAACTTCCCATTGCCGATTTTGCCAACGCGGCCAGAGCCCAGCGCACGGGTGGCGAGAGCAAGCCTGAGGCCGCCCGGGGCGAACAACCCGCTTCCATCAAGCACGGTTGAGGGGTTCCAGGCTGGCGGCCTGTGTCGCCAGCCTCGCTCCCGCTGATCTTGCCCGCCATTTGCAGCCGACTATTCCAGCAGCCGATAAGTCCATGAGCATCAAAGCGCCCATACCCAACGGCATTAACAGCCAGTTGTTTCCCGTGTTGCTGGAAAGAATCCAGCCTGTGGAGGGAAGCCCGCTGCGGATACTGGATCTGGGTCCGGCCAGTGCTGCCACGGTGACATTCTTCAGCCAGTATCACTGCAGCCTGCATTTTGCCGATTTGCCTTTAGCCGGACTGAATCCTGTCGTCGAGGCGCAGGATGAGAATGAGGTGGATACAGCGCTTGCTGAAGCAAGGCTGGTTGACCATTTTCGCAGCCTGCTGGATCTGCCTGACAACAACCGCTTTGATATCCTGCTGTTCTGGGATTATCTCAATCACCTCAATGATGCCGCCGTCAGGGCGTTTTCCAAGGTCATTCAACCCCATTTTCACCCTGCAAGCCGCGGCCACGGTTTTGCTGTACTCAACCGCAATGCCCAGCTGTATCACCAGAGTTACGGGGTGCTGGCCAACAATCTACTGATGGTCAATGCTGTCAACAAGGCCTGTCCCCTTGCGTATCCCCACAGCCAGTCAGGGCTCAACAACTTGTTGGCGGGGCTTGAGGTCAACCGCAGCGTGCTGCGGACCGATGGCCGTCTTGAAGTATTGATGCGGACTCATCAGCACACCTGAATCCTGTCAGGGGTTTACCGCGACGCTTGCACTGCTTCCCGTGGAAAATCATCCACATTGATCACATCCCGCACCAGGGCCATGGTGCTGAGTATTTTGTCCGCTTCCTCCCTGGTCACCAGCCGCGCCTCCAGGGCTTTTTCCGCCTGCTCTTCAAAATTGGCGATGGTCAGCGCCTCGCCAAGCTGTTTGCGCAGGCGCTTTTCCACCGCAGCCAGTTCCAGCACCCCTTCAAAAGCCCGCGCCAGCTTGCCGGTCACATCATCTCCTTTGGACAGATAGATACCGTCTGTGAGTCGATCACGGGCTGCAGAGCTGGTAATGATCAACCGCGCCACATGCTTGCCGAGATTGTCCGACGGCTCCTTGTAGGGCCTGCCGAGGGGAAAGATCAGCCACTGAATCACCAGGCCAAGCGGGCGGATAGGGAAATTGCGCAGGGTGTTTACCAGGGCATTCTGGATCTGGAACAGGCTGTCCCGTACTGCCCAGTGCACCAGCGGGTGGTCATCCTGGGGGCAGCCGTTATCTTCAAAGCGCTTCAGGACTGCCGATGCCAGATAGAGGTGGGTCAGCACATCGGCCAGGCGGCCTGATATTTTCTCGCGGAATTTGAAGGCGCCCCCCAGGGACAGCAACACCATATCCGCCACAAAGGCGAAAGCGGCACTGAGGCGGGTGAGTTGCCGGTAGTAGTGAGCGGTGCGCCCCTGTACCGGTGACTGGACGAGGCGCGCGCCGGTAATGCCCATGACAAAGGCGCGGGCCAGGTTGCTGAGGGTAAAGCCCACATGGCTGAACAGGGTGTGATCAAAATCCGCTTGCACACCATCGCTTTCATCGGCTCGCGCCAGCGCCATTTCCTTCAGCAGATAAGGGTGGTTGCGCACTGCACCCTGACCGAAAATGATCAGGCTGCGGGTGAGGATATTGGCACCCTCTACGGTGATGGCGATGGGCAGGGCCTGGTAGAACCCGGCCAGGTAGTTGCCTGGGCCGGTGATAATGCCTTTGCCACCGTGGATATCCATGGCGTCGTTGATGGAGTGCCGGTTGGCTTCGGTGGCGTACCATTTGAGGATGGCGGACAGCACCGAGGGTTTTTCCCCCAGGGCCAGGGCGCTCAGGGTGAGGTTGCGGGCGGCATCAATGCGGTAGGCTTCACCGGCAATGCGTGCGAGTGCTTCTTCCACCCCTTCGAAATAGGCGATGGGCATGCCGAACTGCTTGCGGATACGGGCGTATTCGCCGCTGTAGCGGGCGCTGAGTTTGGCTCCCGCAGCGCCCAGGGCAGGCAGGGAGATCGCGCGCCCCGCCGCCAGGCAATGCATCAGCATGCGCCAGCCTTGGCCTAAGCGCTCCTGGCCGCCGATCACATTACTCATGGGCATAAAAACGTCTTAACCCCGAGTCGGCCCGTTCATAAAGACACTGCCCACCGGCAGATGGCGGTTGCCGGTGATAACGCCAGGGGTGCTGACGGGAATCAGGGCGCAGCTGATGCCCAGCTCCTGCTCCGCGCCGATGAGGTTGTCCGGGTCGAATGTGTTGAAAGCCAGGCCCAGCACCGTGGCCACCGGGGCGAGGGTGATATAGCGTTTGTTCCAGGTCAGGCGCAGGCCCAGCACCTGTTCGCCCTCCCACTCGCCGTAGCAGATGATGCCCTGATCGGGCATGGCGGCGGCATCTGATCCTGCGGCGGGGCCAGTCAGGGCAAAGCAGGGAATATCGGTGCCATCCGCCAGTCGCGGCAGGTAGTAATCGCGCTGGTCCTGGGTGCCGAAATGGCTGAGCAGCTCTCCTGGCCCCAGGGAGTTGGGCACCATTACCGTGATCGCGACGGTCAGATTGCGGCTGGCCAGTTTCATCACCACGGCGGAATTCCCCAGCGCTGAAAAATCCAGGCCGCCGTACTCCTTGCCGATAATCATGCTGAAGAAGCGCTGGTTCTTGAGGTATTGCCAGATTTCGGCCGGTAGATCCCCGTTCTGGTGAATCTGCCAGTCATCCACCATCTTGCAGAGTGTTTCCACCGGGCCATCAAGAAAGGCCTGCTCTTCTGCGCTGAGTTGTGGCTTGGGTGTTCTCAATAATTTGTTCCAGTCGGGATCGCCCGAAAAAAGCTCCGCATCCCACCACACTGTACCGGCATCCAGTGCCTCCTGTTCGGTAGCAGATACACGTGGCAATACGGTGCGAAACCATTGCAGGGCTGGCGTGCTTACCCACTGACGGCGCAATTCGGCGATGGCCAGAAAGCCCAGTACGACGGCAACCAACAGGCAGATTGCCGTAACCCAGAGATTGCTCAGCCCCAGCAATGGTGTGGCAATAGTGAGGATTGCGACGGATATGGCCGCCACAATCAGGTTGGCGCGCCAGTAGGCGAGGGCAATCAGCAGTACGGGCAGGAGGATCAATCCGGTCATGTCATACAGCTCCTTCTTTACAAACTCATTTTTTACAGCGTCATTGCTACAAACCCGTTAGCAGCGGTTCGCACACAAGCCCTGTTTATTTATGGCTCAAGGTGTTCGGTACGGTTAAAGAAAATAAGTTCCTTCCTGACCAGGCACAGCTCCGATACTGCCGTGTTGTGTTTGATGTATTCGAGCCAGCGGGTGGTGTCATTGTGGAGGTAGTGGGCGATGGCGATGCCAAGGGCAGTGCCGTGGGATACCAGCACCACGTTTTCATCCGGGTGGCGGGAGGTGATTTCCTCAATGGCTTCGACCATACGTTTGCGCACCATCAACTGGGATTCACCATTGGGAGCCGCATAGGTGGAATCACTGTAGAGCAGCTGTGTGCCGCCGGGATGACTTTGCAGGTCGTCAAATTTGATACCTTCCCAGTCGCCGAGGGAAAATTCCATCAGTCTTGGGTCAAGCTGCACCTCCAACCCGTGCGCATCGGCGATGGCTTGTGCGGTATTGTGTGCCCGTTGCAGCGGGCTGGCGTAAATGACCTGGGGTTCAGCAATGTTGTGAAACCAGGAGCCCAGCTTGCGGGCCTGTTCGCGCCCCAGATCAGTGAGTGCAGTGTCGGTTTTACCGTGCCATACCTTGTCGATATTGGCCGAGGTCTGGCCATGCCGGACCATCATCAATCTGCCTTTGCGAGTCATTATCCAACTGCCTTTTTGTGTAGGGTAGACAGTGTCGATTATCACTCATTTTTACGGTGAATAACGAGTCAAAGGAACAAAGGGTTGGTCATTCCAGGTTTTCTGAAAGAAGCCAGGCGCTACGCTGGACAGTGAATAAATCAAGCGATGACAAGCGCCGCGATAATCAGGCCAACAGTGATGGCCACACCAAATGCCACCACCATGGCAACGCTTGCCAATGTATGTTTGTCTTCGCTGATCATGTCTGTCTCCTCGTGGTTTGAGACATGACTCTAGCCTGAAGCGGTCTTGCGTCTGTTGACCGAAATCAACAATAGTGCATTCGGATCAAGCGTGGGAGCGATTGCGATACTGCCGTGGAGTAAAGCCGGTGGCCTTGCGGAATGCCTGGGCAAAGGATGACTGGCTCTGGAAGCCGCATTCCCAGGCAATCTCCTTGATCAATTGATCGCTGTTGGCAAGTTTGATACGCGCCTTGTTGATGCGTACCTCGGTGATATATTCGGTGATGGTCTTGCCGGTAGTGCGTTTAAACATACGCGCCAGATGGCGATTGCTGATGCCACATTCCTTCGCCAGCCAGGAGGTTTGGGGGAACTCCCCACTGGTTTCACTGATGCGTTTTTCTATCAGGCGCAACTGCTGGGGAGACAGCTTGCCATGGGGTTCCTTCGCGACAATGCGGGTGGAGCGGATATGGCGGCTGAGTTCCACCAGCAGGGAATCGAACAGGGCGTCCACCAGGCGTTCGCAGCCGTAGTCCGGGCTGATGGCTTCCTGGGCCAGGCGCGCCAGGGTGGAGCGGATATTGATATTGTTGATATTAAAGCAGGCGGCGATTTCCAGCGGTGTCCACTCCCAGTCCACCAGGGGTTTGAATACGTCCATTTCAAACAGGCATCCCACCACTTGCTGCTCCCCCTGGGGGCCGCGCATCATGGCGCCGTGACCTGCGGGGATAAACGAGCAGTTGCCCGTGGCGACATAGCTGTTGGGTTTGTTGCCTCCCAGGTAGCCCACTTCACTGCCCGCCGGGCGCGGATGCAGGGCCAGCTCCAGGTAGCACACATCGGAGCGGAATAGGGTCGGTTCCAGCGGTTTGTCCCAGCGGTAGTGGCGCACTTCAACCTGAAAGTGGGGACGGGTGATTTTGGCCTCCACCTTGCAGCTGGAGGTGGTTCTGGGACGACACAGGTCGAATTTTTCGGCGGTTTTCATTTCCGGGTTGCGCAGCAGCCGCACTGGTGAAATTTCAGCTACGGTATACATTTCAACTTATCCTTATGTCCTTCTGGAAACACTTTTATCATAGTGGCGTAAAAGTGTTTGGTAAAGGACACAGTGCAGCGCTCATATAACTATATGTTCCATAAAAGGGCGCTGTTACAACAGTTGTAAGCTGTGCCAGCCAAGTCCTGATAGCAACAGTTTATACCCTGTGCGACAGACTTGATTGTTGTTAAAACGCCATCCCCTGTTTAGTCTGGAGGTCACAATCACTCCCCATAATTGCAAGACCATAACTGCGAGAAAAAATAATGAGCGCAATTGACCAAATCAAAGCCCTGGTGGACAGTGCCGATCCCTACCGTGATGCCCCCGCCAATCTCCGTGAGCTGCAACTGGAAGCCGTACGTGAGCGGTTTGCCGAAAAGCGCCAGCAGTTGAAAATTCTCGATCGCCGCGCCACCGAGGCGGGCATAACAGAAGTCAGCTCGTTGCAGGATCTGGTGCCATTGCTGTTTACCCACACCAATTACAAAAGCTACCCGGAATCGTTTGTGGATAAAGGCCAGTGGGGCCACATGAACACCTGGCTGCAAACGTTGACCGGAAAGCCGGTGACCGGGGTCAACCTCGAAGGCATCAAGGATGCCGATGACTGGCTGGATCGCCTCAAGGATGCAGGGCACCATATTTTTGCCTCCAGTGGCACCTCCGGCAAATGTTCATTTCTCGACCAGACCGAAGAGGATGTCGCCCTGGCCAGCAAGGCCTATATGCAGGGTTTTCTCGGTCAATGGGCGCCCCGCAAACCTGATCACAATCGCCCCAGCTTTATCTTTTTTCCCCCCACCGGCGTACACCGTCTGTGTATCCACAACTACCGATTTTTCACTGAATATGTCGCGCCGGAAGGCGAAGCCCACTTCATCTCTGAAGATCCCCTGCGCGCTACCCCCGGCATTCGCGCCGGCCAGTTGCGCCGCGCCCTCGCTGCCGGTACCGCTCTGCCGGAAGAGATCGCCGCCTTTGAAGCGGAAAACCAGAAGAACGCAGAACGGGCCGGTGTGCGCTTCAATGCCTTTGTCGACAAGATCCACAGCAAAATTGATCAACCCATCTGCCTGGGTGTGATGTGGCCGGCGGCATTCCAGCTGATGGAAGCCCTCAAGGCGCGGGGCGTAAAGGACGGCGCTTTCCATCCCGACAGCATGTTCCAGATGGGTGGCGGCATCAAAGGTGTGGTGCTGCCCGATGACTTCAAGGAGCAGATCCAGCGCTTCTTCGGCGTTGCACCCGAGAATTACCTGAACAGCTATGCCATGGTGGAAATGACCGGTCTCAACCCCTTCGTCCAGCACCTCAACGCCTACGCCATACCCCCATGGATTGTGCCGCTGGTCCTCGACAAATCCGCCGAGCAGTTGCTCAACCCGGCTGATGGCAAAGGGGTGGTGGAAGGGCGCTTTGCGCTGTTCGATCTGCTCACGGATGCCCGCTGGGGCGGCCTGATCTCCGGCGACAAGGTGGTGGTGGATTTTGATTCTGCCGATGGTTTCAGCGGCCCGCTGGTGCGCTCGATTGCCCGCTATCAGGATCTGGAAGAGGGTGAAGACAAGCTCACCTGCGCCGGCACCATCGATTCCTATGTGCGCGGTGCCATCAACCTTTAGCGCTTTCAAGGTTTACAGCAATCCTTTTGGAGGATTCGACCATGACCAGTACAGCCAAAACCGACAACCTGCCCAACCGCCTTGAAATACCCCACTTTATCAAGGGCGCCGTGCAGCACGGCGCCGAAGTGGAGCAGCGCTCCCGCGCCCAGTCCACCCCGGTATTCACCCCGAAAATCAGCATGGATGATCTGGTGTGGCGTCGCCACCAGCCCGTCCCGGCCTTCAATACCCCGATCAATGACATCATCGATTTTCTGGTGGAAGTGGGTGAGCGGCTGGATTTTGACAGGAACAGCTACCTGCAGGAAGCTGTGGAGAAAATGGGCCATTTCAGCACCCTGGACTCCCGCGTACTGGAAAACAGCTACCGCGACATCCAGTACATGTTCCGTCGCGGCGGCCTGGTGGCGGAAGTGGAACAAACCCTCGGCTCTCTGGATGTTCTGGATGGCTGGGTGGCGCGCAACCCCTGGCTGCCGAGCAGCCAGGTGCGTGCCGTGCCACCCCGCATGGTGCATATCCTGGCGGGCAATGCCCCTGTTGTGCCACCGATCACCATTATTCGCGGCGCCCTGACCAAAGGTGTTCACCTGCTGAAGTTGCCTTCCAACGATATGTTCACCACTACCGCCATCTTGCGCACCATGGCGGATGTGGACGCCAATCACCCGACCACACAATCTTTCAGTGCGGCCTACTGGCGCGGTGGCGACGAAAAGATCGAGTCCGGAATCTACCGCTCCCAGTATTTCGACAAGATCGTGGTGTGGGGTGGCGAGGCCGCTGTGCGCCATGTGGTCAAGTATATTGGCCCGGGTTTGGAGATGGTGTCCTTTGATCCCAAGGTATCGGTATCTCTGGTTGGCAATGCGGCCTTCGCATCACAGGAAACTGTCCGGGAAGTGGCTGCCCGCGCCGCTGCCGATGTCATCGGCTGGAACCAGGATGCCTGTTCCGCTTCGCGTTTCCACTATGTCGAAGGCACCACTGAACAGGCTGACCAGTACTGCGAAGAGCTGGTCAAGGCCATGGGCGTGGATACCCGCTACGGCCCCGGCAAAAGCAACCTGATCCCCCCTGCGGATATTCGTGAAGAGCTCGATATGCTGCAAAACCTGGAGCCCATTTTCCGGGTATTTGGCAAATACGACGGCAACGGCATGGCAATCCGCTCCGATGAGCCGGTGGCTTTCAGTCCCAGCGGCAAGCTGGTCAATGTTGTGCGGGTCGACAAGCTCTCCGATGCCGTCCAGTACATCACCGTGGCCACCCAGACAGTCGGCATCTACCCCAGTGAAGAGCGCATTGCCCTGCGCGACAGCCTCGCCAGTTGCGGCGCCCAGCGCCTGGTAGATCTGGGCGAAGTGAATGGCGGTGAGGGTTTTGGCGGCACGCCCCACGATGCCGGCATGCCCCTCAACCGCTTTATGCGCTGGGTGGTGGAATCCGGTCAGGGTTGAAGTAAGACCAACAAGCGCAAGCGGGGTATAACAATAATGACTTCGACATTGACCAGGGCCAATGCCCTGAAACTGATGGCGGGATTGCTGGCGGCGGAGGTGCTGTCGGCGTTTGAATTGTCGATGCTCTACGCTGCCCTGCGCTTTATGATCAGCGATTTTGGCAGCGCTGAAGCGGTGGGCTGGGTGATGACCAGTTTCTTCCTGGCCAGCGCCGTGTCAGCCGCCATCTGTGGTCGGCTCGGCGATATTTTTGGCCGCAAGAAAGTCCTGCTGATCGTGATATTTTTCAGCATTATCGGCTCGCTGATCGCGGCGTTTTCCACAACCCTTGAGGGGGTGATACTGGGCCGGGTGATCCAGGGTACGGCGGGGGCCATTTTCCCGCTTTGCATCGGCCTGGTGCGGGAAAACGTCAAGCCGGAATCTGCCCCGATGTTTATCGGTATCCTCGCTGCCAGCCTGACTGTCACCATGGGCTTGGGTACCTTCCTCGGTGGCGTTATCGTCGACAATTTCAGCTGGCACGGGGTGTTCTTTGCCGGCGCACTGGCGGGGATTGTGGCCTTTATCGCCATCTACTTCTGGATGCCCAGATCATCCACCACGACCTTTGACCGGCGCACCAATATCCTTGGCGGTATTCTCTTTGCCCCAGCCGTGGTATTGCTGCTGCTCACCATTACCAAGGCGCCAAGCTGGGGTTGGACCTCCACCAGCACGGTGTTGTGTCTGGTGGCGGGACTATTTTTTATGACCGTCTGGGTTGCCACTGAACTGCGTGCCAAGGTGCCATTGCTGGATGTGCGTTTGCTGGCAAACCGCCAGGTGTTGCTGGTGAATCTGGGCAGCGCCGTACTGGGACTGACCGCATTCCAGTCGCTGCAGGTGTGGTCAATCGTTTTGCAGCAGCCCACCGCCACCGGTGTGGGGTTGGGTGTTACCGCCACCCTGGCGGGGCTTATCCTGTTTCCCAAAACACTGATCGCCCTGGCCAGCGGCCCCACGGCGGGCTGGCTGATTACCCACTACAGTGGTCGTGCGTCCATGGTGGCTGGCGCAACCATCATGATGCTGGGCTGGATTATCCTGGCCATGAAACATGACTCGCTGATTTTTCTCACCCTGATGCTGACGTTCCTCGGCTTTGGCATGTCGATGTTTTATTCCAGCATTCCCATCATTATTTCCCAGGTAGTGCCCATGGAGCGTACCAGCGAGGCCAACGGCATGATGCTGGTGATCCGCTCCACCGCCATGGGCATCGGCGCGCAAATCGTCGCCTACACACTGGACACCTCCACGATAGAGGTGGCGGGCGCCAGTTTTCCTGATCAAACCGCTGTCTACAGGGTGATTGCCTATGTGATCGGCGGCTGCATGCTGATGATTCTGATTTCTTTGTTTGTGTCCAAAGACCGCGCCAAAGGGCCTGTTTCGACTCATGCCATGCCCATGGCGCCGGTCATTAACTCCAGAGCAGTTACAGGAAAATAATAATGACTCACTACGATCTGATTATCCGCAATGGCACCGTTGTCGATGGTTCCGGCGCTCCATCCTCAATTGCCGATATCGCTGTCACTGATGGCCGCATTGCCCTTGTAGCACCTTCAATTGCCGCTACGGGGCGGGAAGAAATCGATGCACTGGGGATGTTGGTTACCCCCGGTTTTGTGGATGTCCACACCCATTACGACGGTCAGGCCAGCTGGGATTCGCGCCTGGCGCCATCCTCGCGGCTTGGCGCCACCACCGTGGTGCTGGGCAACTGCGGCGTAGGCTTTGCCCCCTGTCGCCCGCAAGACCGCAACGTGCTGATTGAATTGATGGAAGGGGTTGAAGATATTCCCGGCACGGCCCTGGCGGAAGGTTTGCCCTGGAACTGGGAAAGCTTTGGGGATTATCTGGACGCCCTGGCAGCAAAGCCCCGGGATATTGATATTGCCTGCCTGTTTCCCCACTCGCCGTTGCGGGTGTATGTCATGGGTGAGCGCGCCATCAGGCGCGAAGTCGCCACAGTGGATGATATTGCCGCAATGAAAGCCCTGTTGTCTGACGGCCTGGCGGCGGGGGCGGTGGGCTTTTCCACCTCCCGCACCGTTATCCACCGCACCCTGGCGGGCAGCCAGATTCCCACCTACCAGGCCGCCGCACAGGAGCTCGAACAGCTCGGCTCGACCCTGGATAAAAACGCCGGGCAGGTATTCCAGATGGTGTCGGACTTCTCGGATGCCGACCACGAATTCGAGATTATCCGTCAGGTGTGCAGCAACACCGGCGCCGTGGGCACCTTCACCCTGCTGCAAAGCGACAGACAACCCACTGTGTGGCGGGAGCAGCTCTCACGAGTTGAAAAGGCCAAGGCGGATGGTCTGGATATCCGTGCCCAAGTGCTGTCCCGGCCCTTGGGTGTTCTGATGGGGCTGAATGCTTCCCTCACACCTTTTTCCGCAAGACCAACTTTTCGGGAGCTGGAAAAACTGCCTCTCGAAGAGCGTGTTGTAGAACTGGCACGACCGGAAATAAAAGCGCGCATCCTCGCCGAACAGGATGTAAATCCCCATGTGTTTCTCGAAGGTATGGGACAGCGTTTCGAGGATATGTACCCGATGGAACCCCCCATTGAATACATGCCCGCCAATGACAAATCCGTGGCCGCCAGGTCGCAAGTGGCGGGGGTTACCGCCCCTGAATGGCTGTATGACTGGTTGCTTAGCGATGGCGGCCACGCCCTTATTTATATTCCGGCGATCAATTTCAGTGACGTGATTCCCACCATTCTTCAGCACCCTTTTACGGTGCCAGCCCTCGGTGACGGCGGCGCTCATGTGGGTTCGATCTGCGATGCCAGCGCCAGCCTCTACCTGCTCACCAAATGGGTTCGGGAGCGCAAGGCATTCAGCCTGGAAGCGGGCATTCATATGCTGACCCGCAAGGCTGCGGAACTGTATTCGATGTACGACCGGGGCTTGTTGGCGCCGGGCATGAAGGCGGATATCAATATCATTGATTTTGACCGCCTGGCGATTCATTCGCCGCGCATCGTTCACGATCTGCCTGCGGGTGGTAAACGCTTTTTGCAGGATGCTGACGGTCTGGTGGCCACCATCGTTGCCGGTGAAGTGATCTACCGCAACGGTGAACCCACTGATGCGCTGCCGGGGCGGCTGGTGCGCGGTGGACAGTGCGATCCGCGAGTTGCGGCTGCACTGAATTGAATCCAGAGTCGTATAAAAAACTGTTTTAAGGAGTGTTTCAACAATGTCGGCTTTTTTTCAGTCCCTGCTCGATGATCCCACCAGTTTCCACAACGCCGTGTACAGCGACGGTTTCAAGCTCAGCCGCGAGCAGATCGACGAGGTGCAGCTCAATGGTATACGCAAGCGCTTTGCCGAAATGCGCCCCCTTATCCCCATGCTCGACAAGCTTGCCACGGAGCAGGGCGTGGATAGCATCGACAGCATTAACGATGTGATCCCGATTTTGTTTCCCCACACCGTGTATAAATCCTACCCGCTGTCCTATCTCGAAAAGAGCCGCTTTGAAAAGCTCACCCGTTGGCTTAACGGTCTCACCACTGTTGATCTCTCCAATGTGGACGCCAGCGGCATTGAGCTTATTGACGATTGGCTCGACCTGCTCGACAAGGAAACGCCGCTGCTGGTTTCCCACACCTCCGGCACCACCGGCAAGCTGTCGTTTATCCCCCGTACCAAGGAGCAATGGCGCCAGACGGTGGTTCACTCCGGTTGCATGTTGCGCCACTGGTGGGGCGAGAACACTGGCCCCGATCTGTTCAACGACAAGCGCCCGTTGATTCTGCCAGGTTACCGCTACGGCGGCAGCGCCACCCAGCGGGCCAATGACTACATGATCGAACTGTTTGCGGGCAGCGAAGACAACGCACTGTTTATGTATCCCAATGCGCGCTTTTCCGCTGATGTGGTGTCTCTGGCAGGCCGTTTGCGTTCGGCGGAAGCGCGCGGTGAGCAGGGCATGCTGGAAATTTCCCCGGCCCTGCTCAAGCGCCGTGAAGGACTGCTTGAGCTGGAAAAAACCCGCGCGCAGGATTTGCAGACCTTTTTTGATACGGCCCGCACCAAATTTGGAGGCAAGGATGTTTATATCGCCGGGGTGTGGACCATGCTCTACGACTGGGCCGAGGCGGGGCTTGCCGATGGCCACTCGGGGATATTCGGCAAGGGCAGCGTGTTGTTCAGCGGCGGCGGCATGAAGGGCAAGGCGCTGCCCGAGAACTACCGTGAAGTCATCAAGGGTTTCCTCGGTTTCGATACTACCTATGAGATGTATGCCATCAGCGAACAGATGGGTTACAGCATCAAGTGCGAAGAGGGGCACTACCATGTCCCCCCGGTGATTGTGCCGTTTTTGCTGGATCCGGCAACCGGTGAACCGCTGCCCCGCAAGGATGGTACGACGGGGCGTATGGCACTGCTGGACCTGATGACCCAAACCTACTGGTCGGGCCTGATTACCGGCGATGAAGTGACCTGGGGCGGCTTCGACAAGCCCTGCGCCTGTGGTCGCACCGGCACCTATGTGCACGATGGCATTCGCCGTTACAGCGACAAGGAAGGCGGCGACGACAAGATTGTCTGCGCCGGGGCGCCGGAGGCTCACGATCAGGCGTTGGCGTTTCTCACCGAGCTTTCTCAATAAGAGCTTTCTCAATAAGAGCTTTCTCAATAAGAGAATCACAATAATTATTTTCCAGAGCAAAAGACCATGGACAAAAAATATCAGGTTCCCCTCATCATGCGCGGCAAGGTCATCACCGACCCCGATCTGGAGTTTGGCGGACGTCGCGGCGGCGTCGCCTTCACCAGCCCGGACGTGCGCATGTATCTCAGTGCGCTGACGCTCTCGACGCCATCAAAAATGGCCGATCTTTACAGCATCAGCCTCGATGAAATTCTCGATTTTCTGGCAGAGCTGGGCAACCAGCTGCGTTTTGACACCAACCCCTACCTGAACGAGTCCTTCGAGCTGTCGTGCTTTACCTCCGGCCTGTCGGAAAGCATCCTGCGTCACCAGTACGAAAACATGGGGTTCTTTTTCAACCGGCAGGAAATGGCCATGATGGTGGAGCGCTCCTGCGGTGCCAATTACCTCGAAGGCTGGGTTGAGCAGCCCGGTGGCATGCCCGGTCTCACGGCAAAAACCCGCGCCTTCGGCTCGCGGGCTGTGCATGTGATTGCCGGCAACGCGCCTATCGTCAGTATTCTCACGGTGATTCGCAACGCCTATACCCGCTCGGACGGCATCATCAAGACGCCCTCGAATGATCCGCTCACCGCGGCGGCCCTGGCCCGCACCATGATCGATATGGCGCCGGATCACCCCCTCACCAGGCATATTTCCGTGGCCTACTGGAAAGGCGGCGATGATGCCGTTGAGAGCCAGATTTACGACCCCCGCAAGATTGAAAAAATTATCGCCTGGGGTGGTTTTGATTCCATCAAACACGTCACAAAATACCTGCAACCAGGCATCGACCTGATCACCCAGGACCCGAAACTCTCCAGCACCATTATCGGCAAAGAGGCTTTTGCCGATGAGGCTACCCTCAAGCACGTGGCAAAACGTCTTTGCCTGGATATTGGCGCCGCTAACCAGGAGGGCTGTGTGAGTGCCCGGGTGATCTACGTCCAGTCCGGCACTGATGAAAAGGGGCTGGAGCGCGCCAACCGGCTCGGTGAGCTGACTTTCGAGGCCCTGCAGCACATCCCTGCCCATATCAGCACGCCCCACAAGAGCTTCGATATGAGCCTCAAGAGCGAGATCGATGGCATCCGCCTGATGGACGAGGAGTACAAGGTTTTCGGTGGCCGCAGCAATGAAGGCGCGGTGATTGTCTCCCAGGAAGACATTCCCGTGGACTTTTCCCGACTGCTTGCGTGCCGTGTGGGTAATATCGTGCCCATCGATGATTTGCAGACGGCGGTGCGTTCCGTCAACGCCTATACCCAGACCATCGGTATTTTCCCGGAGCATCTCAAGGAAGAGCTGCGCGACCAGCTCGCCTTCCAGGGTGCACAGCGGCTGGTGTCCCTCGGCGGTGCTGCCACCATGCAACACAATATGGAAAAACAGGACGCCATTGAGCCGGTGCGTCGCATGGTGAAATGGGTAACCGACGAGGTTGGCGATCCCGCCACCCTTGAAGCAATCGCTGGCTGAAGCGTTATACCGGGCTTTTAAGCAGGAATTTAAACAGGAGAGAATAATGTCAAATCTGAACAATCAGGTCATTATCATCACCGGTGCCAGCAGCGGCATCGGTGAAGCCACTGCACGCCACCTGGCATCCCTCGGCGCCAACGTCGTGCTCGGCGCCCGCCGTGGCGACCGCCTCGCCAAACTGGCGGCTGATATTGGCGCCAATGCCAGCTGGAAGGAAACCGATGTCACCCAACGTGATGACCTCAAGGCTTTGGCCACTCACGCACTGGAAAAATTCGGTCGCATCGATGCCCTGGTCAACAACGCCGGCATCATGCCGGTGTCATTGATTGCCAGCGGCATGGTGGATGACTGGGACCGGATGATCGATATCAATATCAAGGGTGTGCTGTACGGCGTGCACGCTGTGCTCGACACCATGCTGGAGCAGGGCAGTGGCAGCATTATCAATATCGCCTCTACCGCTGCCCACGATGTTGGCCCCGGTGGCACCGTCTATTCCGCCACCAAGACGGCTGTGCGGGTCATTACTGACGGCCTGCGCAAAGAAGTGGGTGGCAAGGTGCGGGTGTGTACCATTTTTCCCGGATTCACCGAGTCTGAGCTGTCGGACAGTGTCAATGATCAAGGTATGAAACCTCTTGTTGCACAGATTTTTGAACAGCTGGCCATGCCAGCCCACGCCATCGCCGAGGCAGTTGCCTACGCCCTGCTACAGCCTGCCAATGTGGCGGTGAATGAAATCACTGTGCGCCCCCTGGCTGGCCAGGATCACTGATACCGTAGGTGATTTGATGGGTATCGCTTCGCTCAACCCATCTACGGGCTCTGCTGCTTTGTGAGTAAAGCCATAGGTCGCAGAGCCTTTATCCCTTATATTTGGTGGCCCTATACCCGGTACAAAGCAGTTGGAACATCTACCGCTGGCTACAACTGAGCGCCAGGATCATTTCGATACCATCTGCCAGGATCTTTACCAGCGCGGCTGGGCCGTTGTTCCCGACTTTCTGCACCAGGATCAGTGGCAACCGTTGTTGCTGCGGGCCAGCGCCATTGATCACTATCAGGTAGCTGGCGTTGGCCGCAGGCAAGATCTGCTGCACGATGAGCGCGTGCGCATCAGCCTGATCCACTGGCTCAACGACCACCACGCCATCGACCGCAACTGGCTCTCGGCAATGGAAAGCCTGCGTCTTACCCTTAATCGCCGCCTGTTTCTCGGGCTCTTTGAATTCGAGGCCCACTACGCCTGCTATCCACCCGGTGCGTTCTACAAGCGCCATCTCGACGCGTTTAAAGGTGCGGGCAATCGCGTTGTCTCCACGGTACTCTATCTCAACCCTGACTGGGGTGATGGGGATGGGGGTAATCTTTCCATTTTTCAGGAGGGGAACAAGGTAAGGAATGGGGGCTGCATTGAGGTTCAGCCCAAAGCAGGCACTTTGGTGGTATTTCTCAGTGAGGATATCCCCCATGAAGTGCTGCAAACAGTCCGTACCCGCTACAGTATTGCCGGCTGGTTCCGCATCAATCCGTCCATCTTTGGCAACTTGGACCCACCCCGTTAGCAGCCATGCTGACGTTATAATTCCTGCACTGACAGGGGAGGTACCGGTTTGTGGGGGATATCATCGCGTTCAAAAAGAAGCCGGCAAAAGCTCGCGGGCTGTGCCAGCACGGGTTTCATAAATGGGTCATCTGGAATGACAAGCAGTTCGATGTCAAGTCGGGCAAGCTGGTGACGGTTTATCGCTGCAGTCGCTGCGAGGCGCAGAAGGTTGTTGCGTTGTAGTTTTTCGAGTTGGCGGTTTGCAATTTTGTGGGGTTATCCCTTTGCCTGGTTCCTGCCTGCGGCCCAACAGCCTTGTTTGGTGCGCTCATGGTTTTTCCAGCACCATAATTGTGCGCGCTGAGCTGTTGTCACTGGTTTTCGCATAATCCGCACTCCGGCCAATCTATAACTTGCTGAAATAACGAGACTTATCCATTTGTTTTGATTGGCACGCATATTGAATAATAAATACTGTGCTCAACCCGTCGTAGTGGACGATATACCATCAACCCCCCTGTAGCTGCCAACGCTGGCACTAGCAGTTTGCGTTAAAACACCTCGGGTAGCGAAGCCCTTGCCGCTGAATTGTGGCAAGGGTTTTTTTTCGTGGGTCGCAAACCGGTTTCACGGCTACAGGGAACAGGTGTCAAGTGAGGTTCCGGTTATGGAGAAGCAAATAGTGGCAAGGCAAAAAATCGTGGTGGTGGGCAATGGCATGGTGGGGCACCACTATGTGGATCAACTGCTGCAAAAGAACCTGAACGTGGAGATCACGGTGATTGGCGCCGAGCCGCGCCCTGCGTATGACCGCGTGCATCTGTCGGAATTTTTTGCCGGTAAAAAACCCGAGGAGCTGGCGCTGACCACCCGCGAGTATTACCAGTCCCATGGTGTAAAGGCCCACTTTGGTGATGCCGTCAAACAGATCCTGCGCAGCGAGAAAGTCGTCGTCACCGCAGCGGGCCGCCGTTTTGACTATGACAAACTGGTGCTGGCCACCGGTTCCTATCCCTTTGTGCCGCCCATTCCCGGCTCAAGCCATGCGCTTTGTCTGACTTACCGCACCATTGATGACCTGGGTGCCATCAAGCATGCAGCCAACGGGGCTTCGGTAGGTGTGGTGGTCGGCGGTGGCCTGCTCGGCCTTGAATGTGCCAACGCCATCAAAAACCTGGGGCTTGAAGCCCACGTGGTGGAATTCGCCCCCGGCCTGATGGGTGTGCAGCTTGACGATGGCGGCAGCAAAATGCTGCGCCGCAAGATCGAGGCGCTGGGGGTTTATATCCACACCAGCACCGGCACCAAAGAAATTGTCGCTGGTGATGTGTGCAAATTGCGTATGAATTTTGGCGATGACAAGCACCTTGAGACGGACATGATCGTGTTCTCCGCCGGTATCCGCCCATATGACCAGCTGGCTCGCGATTGTGGCCTGGAGGTGGGCGAGCGCGGTGGTATTGTGGTTGACTACCACTGCCGCACGTCTGATTCGGATATTTTTGCTATTGGCGAGTGCGCTTCCTTCGGCAACTTTATTTATGGCCTGGTAGCCCCCGGCTATCGTATGGCGGAAGTGGCCGTCAGCCAGTTGACCGACACCAAGTCTGTGTTCAACGGCGCGGATATGAGCACCAAGCTGAAGCTACTGGGCGTGGATGTTGGCTCTATCGGTGATTCCCATGGCCGCAAGGAGGGTTCCATCTCCTACGTGTTCTCCGACGAGCGCGAAGAAATTTACAAGCGCATCAATGTGAGTGCCGACGGCAAAACCCTGCTGGGTGCGGTGTTGGTGGGTGATTGCGGTGATTACGACACGCTGTTGCAATACTTTTTGAACGGTATCGAACTGCCCGCCAATCCTGAATCATTAATCCTGCCTTCTGTAGCGGGTGGCGCGCCCAAGCTGGGTCCTGCGGCACTGCCTTTGACGGCGACAATTTGCTCCTGCCACAACGTCAGCAAGGGGTCGATTGTCGATGCCCTTGATGCCGGTTGCTGCTCCCTCGGCGATATCAAATACTCCACCAAGGCCAGCACCGGCTGCGGCGGTTGCAGCGCGCTGCTCAAATCCGTGGTGGATTACGAGCTTGAAGCTCGCGGCGTAAGCGTTGACAAAAGCCTTTGCGAACACTTCCCCTACACCCGCCAGGAAATTTTTCACCTCTGCAAGGTTAACCAAATCCGCACCTTCGAGGAATTGCTGGAAAAGCACGGCAAGGGCAAGGGCTGTGAAATTTGCAAACCTACCGCCGCGTCGATTCTCGCCTCCCTGTGGAACGATTATGTGCTGAAGGACAAGCACGCCGGATTGCAGGATACCAATGACCGCTTTCTCGCCAATATGCAAAAAGATGGTACCTATTCAGTGGTGCCGCGTATTCCGGGCGGCGAAATTACGCCGGACAAACTGATAGTGCTGGGCCAGGTGGGTAAAAAATACGGCCTGTATACCAAGATTACCGGCGGACAAAGAGTAGACCTGTTTGGCGCTCACATGAGCGATTTGCCCGCTATCTGGAAAGAGCTGGTGGATGCCGGTTTTGAAACCGGACACGCCTATGGCAAGGCGCTGCGCACGGTGAAATCCTGCGTCGGCTCCACCTGGTGCCGCTACGGCGTGCAGGACAGCGTGACCATGGCGATCTACATTGAGAACCGCTACAAGGGTTTGCGTTCGCCCCACAAGCTCAAATCCGCCGTGTCCGGCTGTACCCGCGAGTGCGCCGAAGCCCAGTCAAAGGATTTTGGCGTGATCGCCACCGAGAATGGCTGGAACCTCTATCTCTGTGGCAACGGCGGCATGAAGCCGCGCCACGCCGATTTGTTCGCGACCGATCTGGATGACGAAACCCTGATCAAATACATCGACCGCTTTTTGATGTTCTATGTGCGCACCGCCGACCGCCTGCAACGCACCTCCGTGTGGCTCGAAAATCTTGAAGGCGGCCTTGAATACCTGCGGGAAGTGATTGTCGACGACAAACTGGGAATCTGCACCGAGCTTGAAGAGCAGATGAATGCGGTAGTGGGCACCTACCAGTGCGAGTGGAAAACCACCATCGACGATCCGGAAAAACTCAAGCGTTTCCGCCAGTTCGTCAACGCCCCGGAGGCAAAAGACAGCAACGTGATTTTTGTTGAAGAGCGCGGGCAGTTGCGGCCTGTGAAGGATGAGGAGCGGCTGGACATTATTGCCAGGTCGGCGTGATTTTTTAGGTCTGAAGTCGGACGTCTGAGGTCTGACGCATAAGACAAGAGCGCACTGCTCTCGAAACGTGCTTGCTTTAAAGCGTCAGAAGTCCAGCATCAGACGTCCGACCAGAACAACGAGGTAGAGGAATGAAAGTGGTAAAAGCAAATCAATGGCAGCCCCTGTGCGCCACCAGTGATCTGGTAGAAAACGCCGGTATCTGTGCGCTGCTCAACGGCGAGCAGGTGGCGATTTTTTACCTGCCAGCAGAAAACCCTCGGGTTTATGCCATCGGCAATCATGACCCCATCGGCAAGGCCAATGTGCTGTCGCGGGGCATCGTGGGGGATATCAAGGGCGAGCTGGTGGTGGCATCGCCGCTGTACAAACAGCATTTCAGCCTGCTGACGGGCAAGTGCCTGGAGGACGAGAGCGCCACTGTGCCGGTGTACGAAGTGGTGCTGGATGGCGATACCGTGCTGATCGAAGTGTAACGGATGAAAATTCTTTAATTACTGGATGTTTTGTAAAAATTGAGTGGAGCCGCAATGATTTTTGGCAGAAAGAAACCCAAGCCCATCGTGATTCCCACCAAGCCGGTAAAGGAGTGGAAGCTCACCACCTGCAATTACTGCTCCACCGGCTGCTCCATCGAGATTGGCCTTGATGAAGCGGGCCGCGTGGTGACCAGCCGTGGCGATGCCAGCGCTGATGTCAATCGCGGCAAGCTGTGTATCAAGGGTATCCTCGAACACGAATTGTTTGAATCCCCCGGACGCGGTGTGCAACCCCTGATTCGCAACCGCTTTCAGGATGAATTTGTGCCTGCGGATTGGGGCACGGCGCTGGACCTCAGCGCCCGCAAAATCCAGGAAATCCAGCAAAAATACGGGCGCGATTCCTTTGCGGTGGTATCCACCGGGCAACTGTTGACGGAGGAGTTTTATACACTTGGCAAACTGGTGCGCGGTTGTATCGGCACCAATAATTACGACGGCAATACCACCCTGTGCATGGCGTCGGCTGTGTCCGGCTACAAGCGCTCCTTTGGCTCCGACGGCCCACCCGGTTGTTATGAGGATTTTGAACACACCGAATGCCTGATGGCCTTTGGTTCGAACCTGCCGGAACAGCACCCGATTATTTACTGGCGCTTGAAAGAAGCGCGGGAAAAACGCCATTTTCCCCTGATCGTGATAGATCCCCGCGTCACCATGCTGGCGCAATTTGCCGATATTCACCTGCCCATTACCCCGGGCACCGATTGCGTGCTGATCAACGCCATGCTCCATGTGATTATTTCCGAGGGGCTGCACGATGAGCAGTATATCCAGGCGCACACCAGGGGCTTTGAAGAACTGAAAGCACTGGTGGCGGAATACAACCCGATCCAGGCCCAGCATATTTGCGGTATCGACGAGGATATGATTCGCCATGTGGCGCGGCTGTACGCCAAAGCCGGTTCCGCCATGTCGATCTGGACCATGGGCATCAACCAGAGCACCCACGGCTCCGATGGCGTGGTGAATATCAACAATCTCAATCTGGTGACCGGCAATATCGGTAAGCCGGGCGGCACCAGCCTCTCCATCACCGGCCAGTGCAACGCCATGGGAACCCGCGAGTGGTCATCCTGCTCCGGCCTGCCCGGTTACCGCATGCTGGAAAAGCCTGAGCACCGGGAAGAAATTGGCAAATTCTGGGGTGTTGACCCGGAATTTTTCCCGAAAAAACGCGGCCTGGCCCAGACCGATATTTTCCCCGCCATCGAATCTGGCGAGATCAAGGGGTTGTGGCTGGTGGCCACCAATCCCATGACGTCGATGCCCAATCTGGGCCGCATTCGCAAGATGATGGAAAAGCTCGAATTCCTGATTGTGCAGGATGTGTATGTGGATGTGGAAACCAACAAGTATTCCCACGTCTATCTGCCCGCCGCCGTGTGGGCCGAAAAGGAAGGTTGCCACACCAACACCGAACGGCGGGTGAACCTGACCCGCAATGTGCTCAAGCCCTATGGGGATTCACAGCCGGATCTGTGGATTTTCAACCAGATGGCCAAGCGCTTTGAAAACGGCCAGAAAATTCATTTCCCGGAAACCGCCGAAGAAGCCTTCAACGAAATGCGCCAGTTGTCGGTGGGTGATAAACGCACTCTCGATATCTCCGGCATGACCTACGACAAAATTGAAAAGGCACGGGGCATCCAGTGGCCTTACCGGGAAGGTGCTGACGGGTTGAAAGGCGATCCGCGACTCTACACCGATGGCCAGTTTCAGACTGAGGATGGCCGCGCCAACCTGATCGCCATCCGCTTTCGCGACAATAACGAAAAGCCCGATGAGGATTACCCGTTCTGGTGCAACAGCGGTCGGGTGGTGGAGCATTTCCACACCCGCACCCGCACCGGCAAGATTGGCAACTGCAACAAGTTCAGCCCAACCCCTTACATGGAAATCAACCCCGATGCCGCCGATGCACTGGGCATTGAGCAGATGACCTATGTTCGCCTGCTGTCGCGCCGTGGCGATGCGGTGGTGCTGGCGCAGCTGACCCACCGGGTGCCGCGCAATATGGTGTTTATCCCGTTCCATTTTTATGACTGCGTTAATCGCCTGACGTTGGGCTTGCTTGATCCCCACTCGCGCCAGCCCGCCTTCAAGCAGTGCGCAGTGCGCATTGAGAAGATTGATCAGCAGGAAGCGGCGCGACTCAACCTTGAACGCCGGGCATTTTAAGCGTGAGATTGCAACCCATGAATGATTTAGCTCAAAAGACTTTCGTTGAAAAAACTCTCGTTGACAAAGCCACAGTTGAGAACGGTGTAGCCCAGGCCGATGGCAGCACCCTGTGGGAAGTGCGCACCGGCGAACAGCCCTACGCCTTTTTGTCGGATAAAAAAATTGACGAGCTCAACCGCTACGGCCAGAAAATCGACCTGATCGATCTGGTGGGTGATTTGCTGCCCCGTGGCCGCTCCATGAATATCAACGACAACCCGGAAGTGGGTTGCAACCCCAACCGCAATAAACAGCATTCCTTCTTTTTTACCGCTGACAACTGCATCGGCTGCCACGCCTGCGAAGCGGCCTGCGCCGAGAAAAACGAAACCCCGGCGCATTTGTCGTTTCGCTCGGTGGGTTATGTGGAAGGCGGTTCCTACCCCGATTACAAGCGCGTCAATATTTCCATGGCCTGCAACCACTGCGACGACCCGGTGTGCCTGAAAGGCTGCCCCACCGCCGCCTATACCAAACACACCGAATACGGCGCCGTGCTGCAAGACCCCGAAACCTGCTTTGGCTGCGGTTATTGCACCTGGGTGTGCCCCTACAATGCGCCGCAGCTTGATCCCATCATGGGGCAGGTATCCAAGTGCAATATGTGTGTGGATCGCCTTGAAGTGGGTTTGAAGCCCGCCTGCGTGTCCGCCTGCGTGGGCAATGCCCTGGATTTTGGCGTGGTGGAAAATATCCCGGAAAACCGCGAAGAGGCCAAAGTGTCCATCCCCGGCTTTCCCGACCCGGATATCACCCATCCCAATATCCGTTTTCAGCAGATTAAAACCCTGCCCGATGAAATGAAGCGCACCGACTCCATGCCGGTCAAATATCACCGCGATACCCAGGGCAATTACAAGCCCATGGTCGATCCGAAAAAAGGCCAGAAAAAACACTGGAACCTGGGACGGTTGAGCTCCCGCGAGAATCCCCTGGTGCTGTTTACTCTGGCGGCGCAGGGCGCGCTCGGCACTTTCTCGGCCATTTTCCTTGGCGCGCAGTCGGGTGTTGACGGTTTTGTGGATTTTGCCAGCAGCGCGGTGTATGCCCCGCTGGTGATGGTGTGCCTGGGCATGGTGGCGTTTGGATTGTTTATGTCTACTCTGCACCTGGGCAAACCCCTGCGTTTTTATCGGGGTTTTAACAACCTGCGCCATTCGCCTGTGGCGAGAGAAGGGTTGGGCATCGCTGTTTTTATGGCATTCCTGAGCTTGCACATTCTCTTCAATTTGCCGGGCAATAGCCTGTTTGCGACGTTGTGGGAGGCTGTGGTGGGCGGGGATATTCGCCAGTTGGTGGACCCTGCGGCGATTGCTCCTTTGTCATCCGTCACCGGCTACCTGGCCATTGCCGGTGGCGCGGGTGGTCTGTATTACATGATGCGCTGCTACCGCATACGGGCGCGGCCTTTCTGGAATCACCTGCAGGTATACACGTCCTTTGGCGGCTCGATGCTGGCCCTGGGTGCGTTGGTGACGGCTCTTTTTATGATTCCGGCACTGATCCTGGCGGGTCAGGATCACGGCCCTGTGTTGCAGATACTGGGCGGGATTTTTGTTGTCGGTGTCGCCATCGAAGGACTTGGCCTGATCAAGCACGCCCGGGATATGAACGCCGCCGAGCATGAAGGCGCGGCTTCCCACTACATCCAGCGCACCACCTTTGGCAAAACCTATATCCTGCGCAATGTGCTGGTTGGCATCACCTGTGTTGCCGCCCTGGGGCTGCTCATTGGCGGTGGCAGCAGCCTGCTGGCCCTGCTGGCCTGGGTTGTCACAGGGTTGATGCTGGTGGCTGCCAGCCTGATTGGTCGCGCACTGTTTTATGTGCTGGTGATTCCCACCACCATGCCCGGTGCGTTTTTCTGGAAGAACAAGGGTTTTGAGCAACACGCGCGAGATATTGGCTTGGCCAATATGCCCCAGGTGGGTGTGGTGCCGGATCGGCATTAACGGTTCGACAAGCTCACCGCGAACGGGTTGGCTGAGTTCAACAAGGGTGCAATCGACAAGCTGGCGCCAATGCCCAGACCTGTTTCGCCTTACGAATTGCGGCCCCGCTCCAACCCCCGATCACCCGAGCTTGTCGAAGGGACGGTGCCTTTCAAGGGACGGTGCCTTTCGAGGGGCCATCAGCTCCATCCCGATCGCCCTGAGCCTGTCGAAGGGCCTGAGCTTCCCGAACGGCAGATGAACGCGCCAGCCGTGAAACTTCCGCCCAATCGCCGCGCATCATTGCCTCTTTCTTTTTCCGGCTCCAACCTTTGATCTGCTGCTCAGCCAACAAGGCTTCCTCGCGGGTAACACAGGGTTGGCTGAAAACGAGAGTTACGGGCCGACGCTTGAATGTATAGCAGCTTGGGATATCACCATTCTCATGTTGAGCAATACGACGATCAAGATCATCCGTGTGCCCCGTGTAGTAGCTGTGATCGGAACATCGGACTATGTATACCCAGAATGGCTTCATGCCTGCCTCCGCAAATGGTCAATCGTTTCCCGTTGGTGAAGATTGCTACTCCGTTCGTGTCCTTCGACAAGCTCAGGATGAGCGGGATCCCGTTCGTGGTGAGCTTTGCCCTCCGTTCGTGGTGAGCTTTGCCCTCCGTTCGTGGTGAGCCTTGCCCTCCGTTCGTGGTGAGCCTTGCCCTCCGTTCGTGGTGAGCTTGTCGAACCACATAAAGCCCTTCGACAAGCTCAGGGTGATCGGATTTGACTGGTGGCAGAGTTTGTAACGCGAAACAGATTTGGCCATTGGCATGAGCTTGTCGATGATTCCGTCGTTGATGAGCATGTCGCGGATTCCGTCGGTGGTGAGCTTGTCGAATCCATTCGTCATGAGTATTAGTACTCCGTTCAAGTCGTTTGAAGTCTAACAGGGCGGGGGCTTGGGGGCCAACCATGCAAAAACGCCGGAGGAATATGTCTTCCCCGGGCGCTTTGCTGTGTTTTGCTAATGGTGATGCAAGTTTTCTGGCTGAGGCTACTTGGCTTCATCCACATGCTCGCCTTTTTCATTGAGGAATTTGCCGAAAATCTCGAATGCAGTGTAGCTGCAGCAGTATTCCAGCACTTCGACAATTTTGTTGCCTTTAAAGGTGAACAGAAAGTGATAGGCATTTTCGTAGGTACTGCCGTTGAGCATTTCGCCGTAGGAGTCTGCTTCTACCGCGACACGGTCGCCCTCGGCGGTCATGGCGATCAATCTTAACTGCAGGGGCTTTTTCATGCGGGCCGACATCAGGCGCGGTGCGGAGACGAACTGGTCTATACCCCACTCGTAGCGCAGCACTGGCGGGTTGACGTTTTTCGATTTGATCCTGAAATCGTCACTGAGCAGGGAGCGGATTTTGTTCTCGTCTATGCTGTTGACGGCTTCAAAATATTTTTCAATGGTGCGTTTGTTATCTTCTGCGCTCATGGTGTTGGCTCCAGTGGTTTAGTGTTATGGGTGCTGTTTAGAGTGTGATTGTGGACAATATCTGCTGCCCGTTTCCTGCTTTTGGCATTACAGGTTTATCGAGGGGCCGAATATTCACCGGTATGGCCGACATGCGCGGCATGGCGTTGATGGGGTCCAGATCCCGGTCGGTGCTGATCAATAATCCGGTGTTGGAGCCATCGCGCTGATAGTCGGTTTCGTCGGGCAGGGTGCCCCAGCCGTGGGTGATGGATACCACACCGGGCCTGACGGTGTTATCGGCCTTGACCTCGGCGGGAATACTGCCGGCGTCGGAGGTGATTTCAATCCTGTCGCCTTCTTCAATGCCCAGTGCGGCCAGTTCATCCGGGTGCAGGTAGGCATAGTTGTAGGGCATGCGCTGGCGAATGGCGGGCACATTGCGGTGGCAGGAGTTCTGCACATCCCGCAGGCGGCGCGTGGCGAGGCGATGGGTAAAGACCTGGCCGTGGCTCACATAGGCGCCATGGCTGACTGTTTGCCGGTACACCTGGGCCATTTCCACCGCCACATCGGCGGGCATCACGGTAAAACGGTCAGAGTGGCCCGGTTCAGCGGCTTGCACATGGATCGGGTCCACATCAAAGATACCGCCCAGTTCCATGGCCTTCAGCTCCTCAAACTGCACCGGTGCATGGCGCGCCACCAATGCCAGCAGGCTGTCGGTGGTGGGTTGGCTGGACATATCGAGGGGCACGCCGTCATAGGTCAGTTGCAGGCCCAGGCGTTTGGCCAATCCCCAGAAAATCTCCCAGTCATCCACCAGCTCCGAGCCGGGTGGTGGGGCGGAGATCGCCGGGGTATAGCGTGCATATGGCTCGGCGTAGAGGCTTTCGTAAAAGAACATGGTGAGATCTTCCCGCTCGTAGCCCATTTTGGTGGGCAGGATGTAATGGGCGAGGCGGGAGGTTTCGTTCATGTAAGGGTCGACATTCACCAGCAACTCCAGTGACTGGAGGGCGCGCACCATCTTGCGCTGGTCGGGCATGATATTGGCGAGGTTGGAGCCGTGGGCGAAGAGGGCGCGGACCTGGCCATCGCCGGGTTCGAGAATTTCGTCGGAGAGAATGCCGCTCATCATTTCATCCCCCAGCATACCGAAGCCGCCAATGCGACTTTTGTAGCCGCTTTCCCACCAGCGCGGTGCGGCGGTGACCTGGGCGCGGTGGGTCTGGCGGGGGCGCAGCACGCCGGGGTTGGCGACCTTTTCCCCTTCCCGCATAAAGCGGCCGCAGATTACATTGAGGGTTTCGACCAAATGCTCAGTGAGATTGGAGTGGGGCGCCATGCTTGGCCCCGTGCCGGTGGAGCCACCGCCGCGTTTGCATTCGTGGGCAAACAGGCGCGCAGCGCGGTACAGATCGTCGGCGTCGATGCCTGCACGCTTGGCCACATAGTCGGGCACATAGGGCGCAACAGCCGAACGCAGGGCGTCCATGTCCGCCACATTGGCCGCGCAAAAGGCCTTGTCCTCCCAACCTTCACGCAAAATGATATGAATCAGGCCTGCCGCCACGGTGGGATCTTCACCGGGGTAGGGTTGCAGAAACACATCGGCGTAGTTGGCGGTTTCGGTGCGGCGCGGGTCGATCACGATCAGCTTCAACCCGCGCGCGCGGGCGTCCTTCATGCGCTTGGTGGGGTTGGTCATGTCAAAGTAGCTGGTGGCGAGGGATACCAGCGGGTTGACGCCAAACATCAGGCGCACATCGCTGTCGTGGAGCGGATGACGGGGCGCGTTCCACAGGCCGATGCGCCCCAGGGCGATGGACTTGGCGGACTGGTCGATGGTGTAGGTGGTGAAATGCTTGTGGGAGCCAATAGCCCCCAAAAAGGCGGGCACCATACTGGTGGCCGAGGCGTTGAGCAGTGAGCCAGCACCACGATAGCCGCCAACCGCTTCAGGGCCATGTTGCTGGATGATTTCGCGCAGTTTTGCGGCAATTTCGTCCAGCGCCTGTTCAAAGCCAATGCGTGCGAAGGTGCCATCCGGCTGACGCTTCAGGGGGTACAACACCCTGTCCGGGGCGCTAAACGAGGCGGGCGCCTGGACACCCTTGAAGCAGATATAGCCAGAGGTCATCAGGTCTTCGCGGTCGCCCTTCACAGAGACAATCTGGTCATTGTCATCAAGGGTGACTTTGGTGCCGCAAAAAGGCATGCAGAACCGGCAGAATGATTTCACTTCACGCATGGGTTGGTTTCTCAGGCTATTTATTATTCACAACGCATTGTGGAACAGGCAGATTAAATTTGGCCAGAGCCAGCCTACTGCTTTTGGCTGTGGTATGGCCAGATTTAATTATCCCAAAGCTTGATTGTGCCAAGCTTTAATAATCATGGAACGGTGTAACAAGCATAGCCCTTTATGCCAATGTGCAGATCGCGCCTGTATTTCGCCTATAGTGTTAGCGTTTACGGCAATGCACATGACTTATCTGTGGCTGGCGCTGGCGGTTACACTGAGCCTGTTTGTCGGGGTGAGCTGCTGCCAGATGTAGCAACACCCCAGTAGATGATAGGATTGCCCGCTGAACCAGTTCGGGCACTGCCCCATTATCGGAATCTGTGACCATGACCAATCTCACTCAGACCAATCTGACCCATCTCAACGCCCAGGGCGAAGCCCATATGGTGGATATATCCGACAAGCCGGAAACCGCCCGCAGTGCCATCGCGCTGGCGCGGGTGGAGCTTACCGAGGCCATCGTCGCCGTGCTGTTGTCTGATTCGCTGCCCAAGGGCGATCTGTTTGCCACGGTGCGTATTGCCGCCATCCAGGCCGCCAAAAAATGCTCGGAGCTGATTCCCCTGTGCCATCCGCTGCCCCTTACCAAAGTCACCGTGGATATCGATCTCGACCCGGACAGCAAGCACCTCAATATTGCCGTACTGTGCAAAACTACGGGCAAAACCGGGGTGGAGATGGAAGCACTCACCGGCGCCAGTGTCGCGGCGCTCACCGCTTACGATATGTGCAAGGGCATCGACAAGGGCATGGTTATCCGCGATGTGCGCCTGCTGGAAAAAACCGGCGGCAAATCCGGCGACTGGTTTGCCCTGATGGATAATTGATAGAGTGGATAATTGAGAATGAGGTCCATCTGATGCTGAAAGTACTGTTTTTTGGCCGGCTGAGTGATGTGGCGGGCACCGAGCGCATGGATATTGCCATCCACACCTCGATTACCACCATTGCGGTACTGCGTGATCACCTTGGGCAGGGCAACGAGGCGTTGACCCGCGCCCTCAATGAACCCCAGGTAATGGTGGCGCTCAATCAGATACTGGTGGACTGGGACTGCAATCTGCAACCCGGTGACGAAGTGGCCTTTTTGCCTCCGGTGACTGGGGGCTGATATGGGTGCAGTGATAATCCGTATCCAGCGCGAGGATTTCAGCCTGCAGGCGGAATATGACCACCTGCGCGCAGCGGCAAACCCCGGCGCTATCGTGACCTTTACCGGCCTGGTGCGGGATTTTAACCGTGGCGACACTGAGTCTGCCGCAGCGGTGGAAACCCTGACCCTGCAACACTACCCGGGTATGACGGAAAAGCTCCTGGGCGAAATCGTCGAGCAGGCCCAAAGCCGTTGGCCCATCCATGATGTCACGGTGATCCACCGCATTGGCGATCTGCTGCCCGGTGACCAGATTGTGCTGGTGGCGGTCAGTGCCGCGCACCGTCAGGAGGCTTTCGAAGCGGCAGAATTTTTGATGGACTACCTGAAAACTCGCGCCACCTTCTGGAAAAAGATCAGCGCCGGTGGTGCCACCCAATGGGTGGATATGAACGCGGTGGATGTGGACGCTGCTGGGCGCTGGTCCAGTGATAAGGGCCAGCCTGGTGGATAGCACTGCAGGTGTAGCCGGGTTGATACTGGCTGGAGGACGTTCTTCTCGCATGAATGAGGGGCGTACAGAATCCATCAGCAAGGCCCGCCTTGAGCTGGCTGGTGAACCCCTGCTGGCCCATGTGGTGCGCCGTCTGAAGCCGCAGGTATCCACCCTGATGATCAACAGCAATGACAACCCGGATTGGTACCGCCAGTTCGGTGCGCCGCTGGTGGCAGATTGCCTGCCGGATTATCCCGGCCCACTCACCGGGCTGGTCAGCGGGATGCTCTACGCTGCCGGGAATTTACCTGAATATGAGTTGATGGCCCTTGTTCCCTGTGATGGCCCTTTTCTGCCTGTGGATCTGGTTGCGCGCCTGCGGACTGCTCTGGAAGCAGGGAAGGGTGACGTTGCCAGCGTGCGCTTTCGCGGACAGTTGCAGCCCACCTTCTCCCTGTGGCACCGCCGCGTCTTCAGCAGTATCCAAAATGAGTTGGAGGGCCTTGGTTTTGGAGGCTTCAAGGATTTGATGACACGCTTGCAAACCGTGCTTGTGGACTGGCCCGAGAGCGACAGCGATCCCTTTTTCAATATCAATACCCCGGCAGAACTGGCCCGTGCAGAGGAGCTGCTGGCCCGGGGAGTGGTGGCATGAGCCTGGACCGCCACGCCTTTCTGCGTTACAGCCGTCATTTGCTGATGGCGGATGTGGGTGAGGAAGGACAGGAGCTGTTGCTGGCGGCACGGGTGCTGGTGGTGGGTCTGGGCGGCCTCGGTTGTCCGGTGGCGCTGTATCTCGCTGCTGCCGGAGTAGGGCGCCTGACGCTGTGCGATCCCGACAAGGTAGATATCACCAATCTGCAACGGCAGGTGCTCTACAAGGCATCAGATTGTGGCGAGCCCAAGGTGGATTGCGCCATCCGTGAGTTGAAGGGCCTTAATTCTTCAGTGTCCTATGCTGGCTACAACGCATCAGTCGATGACGGCGTGTTGCCGCCGGCGGGAGCGGATTTCGACGTGGTGGTGGACTGCACCGACAATCTGGCGGCGCGCCACTGGCTGAATCGCCGCTGTCACAGACTCGCCATTCCCCTGGTCAGCGGTGCGGCCATGGGCTGGGAAGGTCAGTTGATGACCCTTGATTTTTCTGCCACTAAAACCCCGTGCCTGGCCTGTGCGATTCCTGAAGGTTCCGCCGAACCCGTTGCCAACTGTGGCAATAGCGGCGTTATCGGGCCACTGCTGGGGGTGATGGGCAGTATGGAGGCCATCAGCGTGATTCGCCTCCTGTTGGCCCGCGCCAATCCCGACCGGTTTGCTGCCAGTGGCAGGTTGCAGCGCTTTGATGCCCGCCGCGAGCAGTGGTCAAGTTTTGCCATTCCCAGCCGCAAGGGTTGTACAGTGTGTGGGGGAGGTTGATTGGCAGTCGTCAGTCGTCAGTTTGCAGTTCCTCGTTCCCATGCTCTGCGGGGGAACCAGACAGCACTAACTTATTTATAACAGGAGCCATTCAGTGAGCAAAACCGATATCTTCAAACCTCTTAATGTCGCCCTGCTGACGGTGTCCGATACCCGTACCCTGGAGACCGACACCTCCGGCGCCTATCTCAATGACGCGATTATTGCTGAGGGACATCAACTCAGCTTCAGGGAGATTATCAAGGACGATATCTACCTGATGCGGGCGGTGGTGTCGGCCTGGGTCGCCAATCCCGAGGTGGAAATCATCATCACCACCGGCGGCACCGGCTTTACTGGCCGCGACAGCACACCGGAGGCACTGGCGCCACTCTTCGACAAGCATATCGAGGGCTTTGGCGAGCTGTTTCGGCATCTCTCCTACGGTGATATTGGCACTTCCACTGTGCAGTCCCGCTGCCTGGCGGGGCTTGCCAACCGCACCGCCATTTTCTGCCTGCCCGGTTCCACTGGCGCCTGCCAGCTGGGCTGGGAGAATATCCTCAAACAGCAGCTGGACAGCCGTACCCGACCTTGCAACTTTGTTCAGCATGTCGGGCCTCAACATTCAGGCATAAGAGCCTGATTATGCTCAGTGTTGATGAGGCCGTTGCCCGGCTGTTGGCGGGCGCCAGCACAGTGGCTGGCATTGAAGATGCTAACCCTGCCTTTGCCCTGAACCGGGTACTCGCTGAAGACATCACCGCTCCTGTGGCGGTTCCTCCCGCCGATAACAGCGCTATGGACGGTTACGCCTATTGTCACGCCGATGCGGTCAAGGCCGGGTTTGTATTGCCTGTCAGGCAGCGCATTCCGGCAGGTAAAGCGCCTGAGCAATTGGTGCCCGGCACAGCGGCGCGCATTTTTACCGGCGCAGAGATACCTGCCGGGGCGGATACCGTCGCCATGCAGGAAGACTGCGTTGCCACGGACAGCGCTATCACCATTACTGATACTGAGCAAGGCGCCAATATCCGCCCTATGGGGCAGGATATTGCCCTGGGCGAAGCGGTGCTCTGCGCCGGAACCCGCCTGCGCCCGCAGGAGATGGGTTTGTTGACTTCCCTTGGATTTTCAGGGATCAAGGCCTACAAACCTCTGCGGGTAGCGATATTTTCCACCGGCGATGAACTGGTCGAACCGGGCGGCAGCCTTGCAGCGGGGCAGATCTTCAATTCCAATCGGGCGACACTGGCTGGATTGCTCGCCGCTTGGGGTATGGAGATGGTGGATCTGGGGATTGTGGCGGACAAGCCCGACCTGATCGAAGCACGCTTCCGCGAGGCAGCTCAGTGCAGTGATGTGATCGTCACCTCAGGCGGTGTGTCGGTGGGGGAGGAGGACCATGTCAAGGCGGTAGTGGCCAGGCTCGGCACCATCGATTTTTGGAAAATCGCCATCAAACCCGGCAAACCCCTGGCCTTTGGCACTGTCGAAGGCAAGCCTGTTATCGGATTGCCTGGCAATCCGGCGTCAGTCTTTGTTACCGCGCTGATCCTGCTGCGACCGTTTCTGTTCCGCCTGCAAGGGGTACAAAATGGCACAGTCCAGCCAGTGAGTGCCCCCGCACTGTTTGACCGCAAGGCGGTAAAACGCCAGGAATACCTAAGAGCAAGGCTCACCAGCGAGGGTATCGAGATGTTGCCGAACCAAAGCAGTGGGGTGCTGTCTTCTGCCTGTCGCGGCGATGGCGTTGCAGTGCAGGTGCCGGGGCAGATCATTTGCCGTGGCGATACGCTACACTTCTATCACTATGCAAGCCTGTTTTGAGCTGCAAACAGGCTGAATGTTGAATACAGGGAACCTCTAAAAACGTTTGCGGCGACGGGCTGGCTAGGCAAATTTGGCCGAAAAAGCGGAGTTTACATGGAGTAAATGAGCATTTTGAGGCCAAATTTAACGACGCCAGACCTAGCAAGCTAGTTTTTAGAGGTTCCCTACAGCTGAATATTGAACACAGGTAGTAAGCATGACACCAGACAATAATCATAATCCAGCCGCTGACTGCCTCACCGACCCGTTCGGCAGGCATATCAACTACCTGCGCCTGTCAGTTACAGATCGCTGCAACCTGCGCTGCACCTACTGCATGGCAGAGCACATGACCTTTCTGCCGCGCCAGCAGATACTTGGTCTGGAGGAGATGACCAATATCGCCACCGCCTTTACCGAGCTGGGGGTCAGCAAGATCCGCCTGACCGGTGGTGAACCACTGGCGCGCCAGGGTGTGATGACGCTGGTGGAGAATCTCGGCCAGCTGCCGGACCTCAAAGAGCTGGTGATGACCACCAACGGCGTACTGCTGCCCCAGTACGCACAGGGCCTCAAAGATGCCGGTGTGCGCCGTCTCAATATCAGCATCGATACCCTTGATGAAACACGCTTTCGGGAAATGACCCGCATCGGTGACCTCAACCAGGTGCTGGCGGGTATCGAAGCGGCACAAAGTGCGGGATTTGACAATATCAAACTCAACGCCGTGGTGCTGGCCGGTGTTAACGATCACGAAGTGGAGGATCTGGCGCGCTTTGCGGTGGATCGTGGCATGGATATTTCCTTTATCGAGGAAATGCCCCTCGGCCATATCGATTCCCACCAGCGTGCCGACACCCAGTTTTTCAGCGACCGCACTCTCGATATTCTGTCCACCACCTGGACACTGATTCCAAGTGCAGAGAGCACCGGCGGCCCGTCCCGCTATCACCGCGTGCAGGGCACTCAGTCAAAAATCGGCTTTATCTCCCCGATGTCCAACAACTTCTGCGCCAGCTGCAACCGCGTGCGCCTGACCGTAGAGGGCAAACTGCTGCTGTGCCTGGGCAACGAGCACGACCTTGACCTCAAAGCCCTGGTGCGCCGCTACCCCGGCGAGATCGACAGGCTGAAGGATGCCATCATCGGCGCCATTGGCCACAAGCCCGAAAAACACCATTTTGATGCGGACCGGGTGGATATCGTGCGGTTTATGAATGCGACGGGGGGGTAAACAGAACGTTTCGCGTAACACGTTTCACGTTGCACGCGGTCTTAGCGTGAAACGTGTTCCGTGCAACGTGTAACCCAACGCCGCTTATGCAAATCACCCCAAACCTCACCATCAACGACGACGAAATCGAATTGACGGCTATCCGCTCCCAGGGTGCGGGTGGGCAAAACGTCAACAAAGTGTCGTCTGCCATGCACCTGCGCTTCGATATCAATCAATCCTCCCTGCCGGATATTTATAAATCCCGGCTGCTGCAACTGAACGATCAGCGCGTTACCAAGGAAGGGGTGATCATTATCAAGGCGCAGCAGTATCGCACCCAGGAGAAAAATCGCGCCGACGCCCTGGAGCGCCTGCAGGAACTGATCAAAAGCGTCACCGTGGAGCGCAAGGCGCGCAGGCCCACCAAACCCACCAAAAGCTCGCAAAAAAAGCGCCTTGAGGGCAAAACCCTGCGCGGCAGGATCAAGGCGGGGAGGGGCAAGGGCGGGATTGATCTGTAGTTTTACGCTCTCCACCCAATCAACAGATCGCTTTCAGGGTTAGATATCTCTGTAGGAGGCAGCCCGCTGGCGACTGGCGGGAATATCGCCAGACCCGTCGCCTGCAGGCATCCTCCTACAGAGAGCGGTGAGCTCAGGTGAATCGGTACCTGCCTGTGGGCTTTCCAGCCATGAGCAATGGTGTCGTCAGTGCATCTCCCGGGTCTTGTCGGACAGTTCGGCAATCGGCTCGTGATAACCTTCGTCAGGCGTGGTCTTCTCGCTGTTGCTGGAGGTAAAGGCCGTTCATAACAGGCATAGCCCGGGGGCAACCCTCTCACTTTCTTCCCAGTGACTTACTTCCATACCCCATGGCTTGCCTGCCAGGGCAAGCAGTGCGCTTCGTCTCCGGTGAAATGTGAAATTTTTCCTGAGAATGACCTGAACACCAGAACCCCTTCAATCTGTATGGGTAAGCGGCATCCTGTCTCAATCCTTATTACATTACCGTGACTGGTTAAGCCGGCTACTTAGGCCTGTCTGTGTGTTTTCTCCAGTTAAGATGCATTTCATCGCCAAAAAATACCGTTCATACCTTTCGGGTTGAACCCCGGGAGCTATGCGTTCATAAGTAACCCCCTATGCCGAGCTTCGACAAACCGCTCTCTCCGCAGCTGTATTTATAAATACTTCAGCTGTGGTGATGTCTGGTTAAGCCCCAAGGGGAGGCTCCTGTCAAGGCTGATTTGGCGGAAACGGACATGTTTTAGCAATTGAGTGCTGTATGCTAAACGACAATAAATTACTTCAATACGCGCTGATGACGGCTGTGATACCGGTCGCCTGCTTTTTTTATAGCTATACATTTCCCAACCTCTCTCTCCTTCTGTTGCTTTCTATGACCTTAGTCACTCGCCTGGTGACGATCGCCCCGGGTGATTCCCGGCCTGTCGCCCATGCCAGGCCTTTGCCTGTTGGCCTTAATATTTCATTTTTCCCCCTGAGTTTTTACAGCGCTTGGGTTAATGACTTGAAGCAACGCTTCCATGTCCTTGCGCTACCCTTGGCGAAGTTTGCCGCCACCCATCGCCACTGTCAGATTCTTCCACAGCTTGTCCATATTTCAGGCAACAACAGCCAGCTCAAGCTGACGCAGCAGTATTCACAAAGCAACCAGCAGCAACGGATCAAGGGTCCTGGAAAAACCATTCGCGATTCTAATATCTGGCAATTTTACCGGCAGAGCACCGCATGAAGCTGCCATCGCAGAAACAGGTTAAAAATCACATTGCGCCGGGATGGCGTTTTTGCCATTCCGGTAACACCAAGAATCAAACTAGTCCTAACGGAGAAAAATCATGAACAAGAAAGTCCGCAGCCTGAACAACATGGATTCCGCCTACGATCCCAATAGCAGCTATTGGACCAGAATCCGCAAGGCTTCCTACCGACTGATCAAGTACCAGGGGCGGGCGGTTTCAGCGGCGTTCTTTTTTGCCGGGTTTATGTTTATGGCGGCGCCGGTGGGGCATGCTGCCAATGTCAATCAGGGCGCAGGTAATACCTTTAATGAGGTAGATATTCCCAATGCTGGTGTGGGGCAGCCTATCGTCGACAACAATACGGTAAACGGAAATAACAATGAATTAACGGCAACAAAGGTTAACAATAATTCCGATGCGACTGTTGTTGGAAATATGATTGATGGCTCTGAGAATACACTTGGGGCTACGGCTGCAAATGGTAGTGATGCATTTGTGGTTAACAATGATGTTACAGGAAGCAATAACACTCTGTCTGCAACCACAGTAGCTGGTGCTCCTGCTGGCACAATCGCCAATGTCAGTAACAATACAATCGATGGCGATGGAAATTCTTTGGATGCCGAGGCTACCGGTCTTGGTGTTGCCGACATCCTGGATAACAACATCACCGGTATTGGCAATGATTTGAATGCAGATGCATCAGCAAGTGGTTCTGCCAACATCGAAACGAATGATATTAATGGTATCAACAATTCAGCAGACGCCAGTGCAAGCGGTATTGGTGCCGAAGCCAGTATCGAAGAAAGCAATGTCAGTGGTATCGATAACAGTCTTGTGGCTGAGGCGAATGGCGCTGGCTCCGATGCAGAAACCATTAATAATCGTATTGATGGGGATAACAATACTGCAAGTGCTATTGCCAATGATGGTGGTGAGGCAGACACCCGTAATAACCAACTCACAGGAAACAACAATACTGCAGTAGCCACATCAACTGATGCTGGATCCTGGGCGTCATCCCTGACCAATAATTTCGATGGTGATGGCAACCTTGCCAGTGCTACTGCTTCCGGCGGTGGCGATGCCAGGGTCAGACGCAATACCGCAGATGGTTCGGGCAATGAACTGATTGCTACAGCAGAAGATGGTAACAATGCCTATCTAAGGGACAACGATATAGCCGGCAATGACAACACCATTCAGGTCACAGCCGACGACAACGATGCCAATGCGGACTGGAATACCATCAACGGTTCGAATAACACGATTATTGCTGATAATGCGCAGGCCAATTTCAATACAGTTGATGGTTCCGGCAACACAGTTTCTGCATCCGACGAAGGCGCTACCAACGAAAACGAAGTCAGCGGTATTGGTAACAGCATTAGCTCCACCAATGCAGGAAGTAATGCTTCATTCAACGATGTGAATGGTAACAACAACAGTATTGATGCCTCCATTGGCAATACTGCCGAGGGCAACCAGTTGGCTGGTTTTGGCAATACGGCCAATGCCAGTGGTGGCAGTGTTGAAAATAATGTCATTGATGGCTCTGCAAACACAGTTATTGCCATTAATGCTGACGCCAACAACAACGTCATTGATGGCGCTGGCAACTATGTGGCCGATAGTAATGACAACTATGTCGCAGGTATCAGCAATAATGTGCTGGGCAATGCTGACAGAAATACAGTGGTTGGGGACAACAACACCATTGATGGCAGCGGCGATGCCGCCGATGGCGATGACAATGTGGTCGTCGGTGCCGACAACAATGTAAGCGGATCAGGTAACGATATCTACGGTACCAGCAATACGGTTTCCGGTGATAACAACGGTGGTATTTATGGCGCAGGTAATACCGTTGCCGGAAATGACAATGGTGTATTTGGTGACGACAACACCATTCTATTGGGTGCCGATGGCAACAGCGTATATGGAAATAATAATACGGGTCTTGCCGGAGACAGCAACCTGATAGTCGGCAATGACAACGACGATATGTCAGGTTTCGAAAATAACGTGTTTGGCGATGACAACTACCGCATGACCGGCGCTGTCAACGTAGTGACCGGTATTCGCAACCAGGATTTGGGCGGTAACAACAACGTTATCACCGGCAACTACAACGATGGCATCGACGGCAACTGGAATACCATCGTCGGCAATCGCAACAACGACATTGATACCGACGACAATAATATCTTTGGTGATGACAACCGTATTCTCACTGGCGGCAACAACACTCTGATCGGTGACGACAATATTGCCGACGGCACCGACAACACTATCGTCGGCTCCGGTAACGATGTGACCGCTACCGACGGTGTGGCCATCGGCAACCGCAACCTTGTGGAAGGTGATGGCAATATTTCCATTGGCAGCGACAGCACAAATACGGGTGGCACGAACAATATCACCATTGGCAACAGCATCGAGATTACCAGCACCGGCTCAGGCAACGTCTCCATGGGTGGCGATGGTAGCAACCTGATCACTGGCACAGGTTCCAACAATGCCATGATGGGTGGCGCTGGCAACACCATTGAGGGTGACAGTTCATCCAATCTGGTATCTGGCGAGCAGAACCTTGTCGATAACAGCAACAACAACGTGGTTTCCGGCAACTCCAACCAGGTACTGGATAACTCCAACAACAACTCAGTGGTGGGTTCAAACAACTTCCTTGATCCCAGCAATAACAATGATGTTTCCGGCAACACCAACTCCCTGACCAACAGCAACAACAACCAGGTTTCAGGTAGTTCAAACTCCCTTAATCTTAGCGACAATAACCAGGTGGCGGGCAGCAACAACGATCTTGATAATTCCTGGGGCAATACTGTTTCAGGAAACAACAACACGCTTTCTGATTTTTCTGATGCGAATAGCGTCTCTGGCTCAAATAACGAACTGGATAGCAGTTCAAATAACCAGGTGTCCGGTCTGAACAATGCACTGGATACATCCAATGCCAACACTGTGTCAGGCGATACCAACAACCTGACCAATGGCTCAAATAACAACACGGTTTCCGGCAATAATAATGACTTGAATCTGAGTCAGGACAACCAGGTTGCGGGTTCCAGTAACGACCTTGATGATGCCTTTAACAACACGGTTTCTGGCAACAATAATGAGGTTCAGGGCTCCGACAACAATACCGTTTCTGGCGACAGCAATGATCTCAATAACAGTGACAACAACCAGTTGGCTGGCGAAAATAATGCTCTGGATAATTCCAGTAGAAATACCGTTTCCGGTTTCACCAACGAACTGACCAATGCCAATGACAGCAACGTCACTGGCCGTTTCAACCAGGTCAGTGACAGCTACAGCAATAACGTTGCCGGTAATGGTAATGAGGTAACAGATTTTTCTGACAACAACACGGTTGCCGGTAACAACAATATTCTTGATGCCAACAGTGACAACAATACTGTGTCCGGCTATCTCAACAGCCTGTCCAATGCTGAAGCCAACCAGGTATCAGGCACCAGCAATGAAGTTGTTAACTCTGACAACAATACTGTTGCCGGATTTGGCAACGATGTGACCGGTAGTGATGCCAATACTGTTGGTGGTGCTCTGAATGCTCTTGATGGTTCACACCAGAACCAGGTAGCTGGTGCGCTTAATGAGCTGGACGGCTCCCATCAGAACACAGTTGCAGGTGCGTTTAACGAGCTGACCAATAGCCATACCAATACGGTTACCGGTTTTGATAACAGCCTGTACAACGCGAACCAGAACCAGGTGGCTGGCCTGTCCAATGATGTGAGCAGCAGCAGTGGCAACACGGTGTCTGGCGCGTTGAACGATATCGACAGTTCCAATTACAACCAGGTGACGGGTATAGCGAACGAGCTGACGGACAGCGATGCCAACACTGTATCGGGTGCCCTCAACGTACTGGATGGCTCAAACCAGAACCAGGTGTCCGGTGGTCTGAACGAGCTGACAGACAGTGATGCCAACAGTGTGGTGGGTAACGCCAACAGCCTGGAAGGTTCTGACCAGAACCAGGTGGCAGGTGGCGCCAATGAACTGACGGACAGCATTGCCAACAGTGTGGCCGGTACGGCCAATGTTCTTGATAACGCTGCGCAGAACCAGGTGGCCGGTGTTTTCAATGAAGTGACAGACAGCAGCGCCAACACAGTAGCGGGCAACAGCAACGAGGTTATCCAGGGGTCGGACAACAATACCGTTGGTGGTAATTCCAACAGCGTCAACAACGACAGCGATAACAATACCGTTGGTGGTGACAACAACGCACTAGCCAACTCTGATAGCAACCAGGTAGCAGGTGAAGATAACAACCTGCTGGACAGTGACCGCAACCAGGTTGCCGGCCTTGAAAACCTGCTGGAAAATTCCGCCGACAACACTGTTTCCGGTTATCAAAACACCTTGATCGACAGTGAAGAAAATCAGGTTTCCGGTAGCGGAAATGTCCTTGACAGTTCCTGGGATAACACGGTTGCGGGCACAGATAATGTCCTGTTTGATGCTGATGGCAATACAGTGGCGGGCGACTCCAATACAGTGGATCAGTCTGATAACAACACGGTTGCCGGTGAAAACAATGTCATTGAGGATGACAGTGATCGCAACACGGTGGCGGGTGACAGCAATACGCTGACCAATGGCTCGGACAATAACACGGTTGCCGGTACTGATAATGTTCTGAGCAATGCCGAGCAGAACACGGTAGCCGGTGAAGACAATGTGATAACGGACTCTGACAACAACACCGTCGCTGGTGAGGGTAACCTTGTTGAGGATGACAGTGATCGCAACACGGTGGCGGGTGAGGACAATGTCCTCACCAATGGCTCGGATAACAATACCGTGGCCGGTACCGACAATGTTCTGAATAATGCAGAGCAGAACATGGTAGCTGGTGACAACAACGCGTTGACCAATGCCGATAACAACCAGGTAGCGGGTGCCGACAACATTGTTGCCGACAGTGACAACAACACCGTCGCTGGCAACAGCAACCAAGTACTGGATAACTCCAACAACAACTCTGTTGTTGGTACCGGTAACTACCTGGATC